>JACCEC011103678.1_pt1 | contig 13256 bp, 12 predicted proteins | sample 7450121 | NCBI WGS metagenome assembly JACCEC01 (sample SAMN15323455, study PRJNA562643) | freshwater metagenome | isolation source: river surface water | place: USA:Blue River Watershed | collected 2017-08-18 | reverse complement strand
GTACACATGGTCGATGAACAGGCTCACGTTGCCCGCGTTGATCTGCGCGCCCAAGTCCATGGGCAGAACATCGAGCAACATCGCCCGACGCTGGTGCTTGAGCTTGAACATCTTCAACAGCAGGATCGCCGCCGCCCAGCCGAAGAAAAGCGTATTGGCGAAACTCACCGTGAAGTGTTTGTAAAACAAGTTCGCAAGCGTTTCGCCCGTCGTGAACTCGCTGGAGACTTTTTCCGGCGGCGCTTGGAAAAAGTAGATGATCGCAAACCAGATCACGGTGATGCCGAACCCGATCCCGAAACTCATCAGGGCGTTGGGATTGGTCGGATCCTGTTCTTTCCACACATTCCGCTGCGGACGCTGGTGGCCCCCGTCGGCGGCCTGCCCTGCATTTGGATCCTCAAAGAAAGCGGGAACCTGGATCTTCGTGTTGCATCCAGGGCAGTGGACGACATGGCCGGCCATTTGCGCGTCTACGACAAGTTGCATGGAGCACGCGGGGCAATTGAAATGCATGGTGGTAGGGTTGTTTGGGTTTGGCTAAAAGGTGTCTCAGGCGGGGGTGCCGGCTGTGCTGATGCACGATGGGTTACGGTCCGGACTGGTTGGCGAAAGGCCGCGAGGGAGAGAGTTGGGTGGCTGGGAGGCCGCGGGTCTCAGTGCGGCACCTCTGGGGAAAAGTGAGCGTGGGGGTGTTTTTCTCTTTAATCAAATACTTGCTGACTGGCAACCGAGCAAGGTTCATCTGTCCCGCTTTCAGGGCTTATGAGCGGAACCTCGCCGTCCACCCCGGAGTCCTTATCGATCGCTCGATAGCGCGATAACACAAGGCCGCGGGTGCTTTGCCTAGCGATGTCTAAAGGCAGTCTCCCCTCGGAGGCGCACATCCAGATTTAGCCAAACTTCGCAGGCATGAATTCTCACACCGTCTCCAGCATCCAAATCAGGCAGATCCGCGCCTTTGACCAGGCTGGCAGCAGCCAGCAGATGGCCGAGGAGATCATCAGCCTCGCCCAGAAGCTCGACGAGTGCGTCAGCCGGATGGGCTGCTCCAGCGTCCACACGCTTCAGATGGCCGTCCAGTTGCTCACCAAAGGGAAAGTCCGGCTACAGTACCGCGCATCGCACGAACGTCTCCAGCTCTTGAAGTCCTCCGCTCGCCTCGCCCGCCGCGAGGCCATCGCGCTCGTGGAGAAATATTTGGCCGCAAAACCCCAACGCCACCCTGTCGATCCTTTCAACGAACCCACGGCGGCCCTCATTCTTGAAGCACAAAGCGCGCGGCCCGTTTGAATCGGTCAGTCCAAGCGGACACCGCCGCTTGTCTCAGGTGCCGCAGAATGTCCGTCTCACTCTTTGCGCTTCCGTGGGGGGCGTTTCAAATGCGCGAAACGCCTCCACGTCCGCGTACGGTTCGCGCAGCGCCAAGCCGAGCCGCTCAAACGGCCCGAAGTCATCAGCCGTGACGGCGGCATGGATCGCTTCCTCGATACGGTGGTTCCGCGGGATGCGCGCCGGATTTGAGCGACGCATCAACGCCGCCTGCTCTGCTGTCGTCGTCCTCTCCTCGACCAGCCGCGCCTTCCAACGGCCCGCCCAGGCGTCATAAGCGGCCGGGTCGCTGAACCCCTCCCGGACGGTTGCGGAATCTGGGTCCGCTTCAGCCGCTTCAGCCGCCTCGCACAGGCGGCGGAATGTGACGGTGAAATCCGCGCCGCCGCTGTGCATGATTTCCAGCAAATCCCCCACCAGCGTGCGGTCCGCCGCCTGTTCGGATTGAAGACCGAGCTTGGCGCGCATGTTGGCGAGCCAGTGTGTTTCGAAGCGAGTGAGCATGTTCTGGATGACCTCGCGTGCGGGCTCCACGGCTTTGTCAGGATCCGGATCGATCAATGGCAGCAGCGTTTCCGCCAGCCGCGCGAGGTTCCATTGCGCGATGCGCGGCTGATTGGAAAACGCGTATCTGCCTGAGCGGTCAATCGCACTGAAAACCGCGTTGGGATCGTAGGCATCCATGAAAGCGCAGGGCCCGTAGTCGATCGTTTCGCCGGAGATCGAACTGTTGTCCGTATTCATCACTCCGTGGATGAAGCCCACCCGCATCCATTGCGCGATGAGTTCAGCCTGACGTTCGGCCACGCCTTCCAAAAGCGCGAGCGCCGGCCGCTCTGCGTCCGCGCGCTCGGGATAATGCCTCGCCAATGCGTATTTCGCGAGCTGCTCCACGGACGGCCAGTCCGACTGCGCTGCGAAATACTCAAACGTCCCCACGCGAATGTGGCTCGCGGCCACGCGCGTGAACACCGCTCCCGGCAGCGTTTCCTCGCGGATCACCGGCTCCCCCGTGGTGACCGCTGCCAAGGCGCGCGTCGTGGGAATCCCCAGCGCGTGCATGGCTTCGCTCACCAGATACTCGCGCATCACAGGACCGAGCGCCGCCCGCCCGTCGCCGCGCCGCGAGAACGGTGTCGGGCCCGCACCCTTGAGCTGGAGATCCCGCCGCCGCCCCTCACGATCCAGCAATTCCCCGATGAGCAGCGCGCGGCCGTCGCCGAGCTGCGGCACGAATCCGCCGAATTGATGACCCGCGTATGCCAGAGCCATCGGATTCGCGTCCGGCGGAAGGCGGTTTCCCGAAAAGATCTGCGCCCCGTGCTCGGCCAAAGCCGCGACGGGAAGCTGCAGTTCCTCAGCCAGCGTGCGGTTCAGTGCGAAAAGGCGGGGCTTTGCGACGGGAGTTGGATGCAGTGGTTCGTAAAAGTGCGCAGGAAGCGCTGCGTACGTGTGCTCAAACCCAAAGGCATCAATCTCCATCAGCGACCAATCGCACAGCGCGTTCGGGCTTTCCAGCATTCATTCAAGCGGTGGCGCGCGCGTTAACAGCTCGCGCGAGTGTCCGCACGCGTCATGGAGCCGGCTTTTCGCTGAAATTGCGCCACTGTTTCTCCAAAGCGTCCGGATCCGGCACGCCTCGGTGCACGTACAGTCCGTAACGGAGTAGAGTCGTTTGCCCGGGCTGTACGGTGAGGGAGCCGCCGAACGTGAGCGCCGCGCCCATCCACCCGTCGTCGCGCACGTGGAAATGCGCGGGATATCCGAAATTCGAGGGATGATCGAAAAGGGTTAATCCCTCCTGTGTCTCATTGGTGATTGGACCTGAGTAATCCACCCAGCGGGCTCGCTTGCGGAAGCAACCGGCTTCGTTGACACCGCCTTCGGAGTTTCGAATCGTCCCGCCCCCGTCTTTGACTCCCATGGTTTTCGCCACGCGAACCGCCATCATGCCGAACGCCGTCTCGCCGAAAGTGACGGCCTCCTTCACGGGCGTGAGGGCAAGATCCACCACCAGCATCCATTCTCCATCACTCAAAGGCTCAACGCTTGTTTTGCGGCGTTCCCTGAGCAAGTCCTCCCCCTCCTTAGTGCGCCACAACGCGGACGTTTCGACGCTCGCGGCGGCGTCCCCGTCGGCAAGCTTTTCCACGCGCTGGTGCACGATTCTGTCTCCACTCGGGTCGGCCCAAAACGTGCGGCCGTTTACCAGCGCGTGCGAGATCCACACGGAGTTGTGATGGCTGTGCGAAATCGGATCATGCGGATGCCCCATGCGCGTGAGCGAGACCCCGGAGGGGCCGTTTACCGGGAACAAAAACGGGCGTTCCTGTGTTTTGGCGAAGTGCAGCCGCGTGAGCTCGCGTCCCTCGCATTGGAGGGAAACCTGTTCGTGCGGCAGCGGGACGGCTTGCATGCGCGGCACGGGTTTTGGTTCGGCGAGTGCGATGCCGCCCGTCACGAGTGACAGCACCGACGAAAGAACGGTTGTTAGCGCGAGAAAGTGTGCGGCAAAGGGGGGATGGCGTTGCATAGCTTCTCCAACATGCTTGCAGCGTCGCGGTCGCACGCAAGGCGGGGGTTTAAAAAGTTCGCGCTACGGGCAGAGCCGGTGGTATCAAGCGGCTCGGATCCGCCCAGCATCCGCGTCGGCCAGTCGCGACCTGGTCTCCTGCAGTTTCACCCCCCATCCCAAACCCCGATGCCCGCCGCCGCGTCCCGATCATCCCTGCCCCTGTGGTGCTGGAGCGTCACGGGCCTGCTGCTCCTCGCGACCACCATCAATTACATGGACCGAGTCACGCTCGCGAGCGCCTCGGTCCGGATCACCAACGAACTGGGGTTGAGCGAGACGCAGTATGGCAACCTGGAACTCGCCTTCGGATGGTCTTTCGCGGTGGGTTCCATCGTGTTCGGTTTCCTCGCAGACCGGCTGCCGATCTATCTTCTGTATCCCGCTGTGCTTTTCGCGTGGTCGGCGATGGGCGCGGCGAGCGGCCTCACCGAAGGGCATCAAAGTCTGCTGATCTGCCGTGCGCTGCTGGGTTTTTTTGAATCCGCCCACTGGCCGTGCGCGTTGAAGACCACGTACACGATCCTCTCAAACCGCCAGCGCACGCTCGGAAACAGCATCCTGCAGAGCGGCGCATCCATCGGCGCGATTCTCACCCCGCAGCTCATGCGAATCCTGCTCACCGACGCGCCCGGTTCGTGGCGGAAAACCTTTGTTGTTGTTGGCATGCTCGGCGTCGCGTGGTGTTTGGCGTGGTTCGTGTTGATCCGGCCCCGCGACCTCCCGGCATCGGTTGCGCCGACGCCATCCACGCCCTCGGAAAACGCTGCGCAACCTGCACCCGGTCTGGGTGCGATCATCCGCAGCAAGCCGTTCTGGGCGGTGGCGCTGCTCATCATCGGCGCGCAAACTGTCTGGCACGTGTTCCGCGTGTGGCTCATGAAATTCCTGCAAACCGGCCGCGGCTATTCGGAATCCGCCGCGCTGAATTTCAACTCCCTTTACTTTGCGGCCACCGATGTGGGCTGCATCCTCGCCGGAGTGACGGCGCTTGCGCTCGTCAGGCATCTCGACCTTTCACCGCACACGGCGCGCCGCCGCGTTTATGCCGGCGCCTGCGTGCTGACGTCCTTGAGTCTGATGCTCCCGTTTCTCGCAAAAGGCGCGCCCCTGCTCTGCACTCTGCTGGTGATTGGCGCCGGGGCGCTTGCGCTTTTCCCCTGTTACTACAGTTTTGTGCAGGACCTCTCGGCGACCCATGTGGGCCGCCTCACGGGGATTCTGAGTCTCTGGGTCTGGGCGCTCACCTCACCGCTCCACGCGCTCATGGGCGCCATCGCCGACTGGTCCAAATCCTACGATCCGGGGCTCATGATCGCGGGCCTCATGCCGTGGATTGGCGTGGTCTCGCTGCGCCTGCTTTGGAAGAATCCCGACACCACGGGGCCCGCATCCGGCGGCCGCCCCGCATGAACCCCCGAATCATCATCCCTCGAACATCATGCTGACCAACGCTTCCAGAGCAGAACAGTTCCCCGCGCTTTCGCAGATGACGTATCTCAACACCGCTGCGGAAAGCATCCCGCCGCTCTGCGTGAACGAGGCGGTGCAGGATTATCTGCGCGACAAAGCCCTGGGCATGCGCGGCAGGGACGGACACTTTGCGCAGGTCGAAAAATGCCGCGAGGTTTGCGCGCGGCTCTTGCGGCTTCAAACAGCGGAGGTCTCGTTTTGTTCCTGCAGTTCCGAGGCGTACAATCTCCTTGCGTCGGCGTTGCAGCTGTCTTCGGGCGATGAAGTGGTGGTTACGGATCTCGACTTTCCAGCGGGTGTCACACCCTGGTTGCGCGCTGCACATCCGCCTGCGCTCAAGGTTTGGAAGGCAAGAAATGGCGCGCTTGTGATGGAGGATCTCGCGTCCATCCTTGGGGAGCGCACGCGTTTGGTGCAGGTGTCGCTTGTGAGCTTTTACAACGGCCACCGCATCGACTGGGAACCGTTCCAAAAAGCCGTTCGCGCGCTCGCGCCCAACGCCGTGATCGCGGTTGATATCACCCAGGCGTTCGGCCGTGTGCCGATTCCCTGCACGAACGCGGACATCGTGATTTCAAGCACGCACAAATGGACGCTCGGCATGCACGGCGGGTGCGTCATCGGGATTCCGTCTGCGTCCGCAGACCGCCTCACCACGCATGCGGGCGGTTGGTTTCATCTGCTCAATGCGTTTGACACCGACAGATTCGAGCGCGCCGTCACCAAGACGGGCGCGGCGAGTTTTTCGGTAGGGATGCCGAATTTCGTGGCGCTGTACGCGCTCCGCGCGTCGCTCGCGTATCTGGAATCCATCGGCTTGGAGCAGATCGCCGCGCACGCGGATGCGCTCACGCAGCAGGTCGACGCCGGATTGCGCGGGCTCGGCCTGCAACCGCTTTGCGAGTGGCGGCCGGAAAACCCGACGGGCATCGTCTCATTCAAACACGAGCAAGGCGCGAGGCTGCATGCGGCGCTTGAGCGCGAGCAAATCCACGTCATGCATCAGGCTGGGAGAATCCGCGTGGCCGTGCACGGTTACAACACGGCCGAAGATGTGTCGCGCTTGTTGTCCGTGCTTGGAGCGGTTCTTTCCGAGCCAACCCCAGCCTGAGGTGCCCGCGCTGATTGATCAGCCCAAATTTCAGCAGCGAACGCCGGACTTTTTTTCATGAATCCCATTCATCAAACGCTCGCGGATTTGGTCCGCTTAAATTCGGTAAATCCTGCCTATGGTGACGGCGGCACCGAGGCCAATGTCGTGCCGTACCTGCGCTCCTTCTTTGCAAGCCGCGGCATCGAGACTTTCGAGCAAGAAGTTTTCCCGGGCCGCACAAATTTGATCGCGCGGATTCCGGGACGCACGGCGCGGCGCATCGTGCTGGAGGCCCACACCGATACTGTGTCGATCAAGGGCATGACCATCGATCCTTTTGGCGCGCAGATTCGGGATGGCAAGCTCTACGGCCGCGGCTCGGTGGATGATAAAGCGGGGCTCGCCGCGATGATGCACGCGGTGGCCTCGCTGAAGGTGGACGGCGTTACGCCCGAGTGCGAGGTGTGGCTGGCCGCTGTGGTAGACGAAGAGTTCAGCTACCGCGGTGTCGTGAAACTGTGCGAGGGTTTGCAGGCGGAGGCCGCCATCATCGCCGAGCCCACGGAGATGCGGCTCGTGACCGCCACCAAAGGCGTTCTGCGATTCAGGATCGTGATCCGCGGCGTGGCTGCGCACAGCTCCAAGCCGCACCTTGGCCACAACGCCATCAGCGATATGGCGCGCGTGGTGCTGGAGTTCGAAGCTGAAAATGCACGCCTTGAGGCGAAGCGTCATCCGCTGCTGGGTTCAGCGACGGTAAACGTGGGATTGGCTCGCGGGGGCGTTCAGGTGAATTTTGTGCCGCATGAGGCGGTGATCGAAGTCGATCGGCGTCTGCTGCCCGATGAGCGCGCCGAGGATGTCGCGCGCTCGTACGACGCGCTCCTCGCGGACATGCGGTTGCGGCACCGCGACTTTGACGGCCAACTTGAGCGGCCGCTGCTGCTCGTGGACGACGCGCTCGAAACCAGCTTCGACACCCGCGTGGTGCGGCACGCGCAGGGGATTCTCGCAACCATGGGGCGCGACCCGCAGCCTTGCGGCGTGCCATTCGGAAGCGATGCCAGCAAGCTTGCGCGAAGCGGAGTCCCGGCCGTGGTGTTCGGGCCGGGCAGTATCGATCAAGCGCACGCTGTCGACGAATTCGTCGAGCTCGCCCAGGTCGAGGAAGCCGCGCGGTTTTACCGCGCGTTCATCGAATCCTACTCCTGATTTAACCGCGTTGCGGTGCTACGCTGGGAAGCGGTCGGTGATGACAACCTCCGCGTCCAGGAGACGCTCCCCGCGCGGCCAGCCGGGTTGGGATTGTTTGCCGATCGCAACCATGAAGCTGATCGCATGGTCATTGGGGAGCCGGATCAATTTAGCGACCGCCTCTGCGTCGAACCCGACCATCGGGCAGGATTCGTATCCCAGTTCGCGCGCGGCAAGCATCAGGGTCATGCCGGCAAGTCCGGTGGAACGCATCCCCTCGTCCCGTGTGATCTGCGGCTTGCCTTCGTAAAAAGGGGTCAGCGCGGGAACCAGAATGTCCTGAACGGCCTTCGGCGCATGGCTCCAGTAACGCTCGGGGCTTTTGTTGTGCGCGTTCAAATCCGCGCACAGCACCACGAGCAGCGAGGCGTCCGTCACCTGCGCCTGATCCCATGCAACCGCGCGGATCTGCCGGCGCAGCTCCGGATCGCGCACCAGCACGAAACGGTAGTTCTGCATGTTGAAGGAAGAAGGCGCGAGCTTGGCCAGATGTACGAGTTTTTGAATGTCCGCCTCGGGCATGACGTATTGGGCGTCGTAATGTTTCACGGAACGGCGTCCTTCGATGGCTTCAATGATATTCATGTGTGTAATTTGTAAGATGTGAGGGAAAGCAGGCCGTCAGGTTTGCAGAACGGCGCGAGTAAGCAACCACAACCCGCGATGCTGTGCGTCTGGTTTTTATCCGACGCGTTGCACATTGCTGACCCATTTCGGACGTAAAACGTGCGCCGACTCTACTTTTGGATGGAACGCAGAAATTGCGCCAATGATTGCGCTTCGACTGATGCTGAGAGCGGGAATGAATCGCCCGCTGGTATCAGGTAGTAGCCCCGGGAAGCCCCGAGCGTTTTCATGCTCTCGATGAAGCCTGGGGATAGCTTTGGCGAAAGCGTGCGTTTTATCTCGATCGCTGTGACATCGCCACCCGACGTCTCGAGCACAAGATCCACTTCCGCTCCAGCATGCGTGCGGTAATGGCTGAACCGGGTACCACGCGGAAGAAGCGATAAAATTTGTTCAATGCAGTAACCCTCCCAAGAGTCACCGCAGAGCGGATGTCCAAGGACATGCTCGACACTGGGAAGTTCTGCAAGGGAATGAAGAAGTCCTGTATCGCGCCAGTATACTTTTGGGGCTTTGACAAGCCGCTTACCGACATTTCGACTCCAGGCGGGGAGGCTGCGCAAGAGGTAGAGGCCTTCCAGCAAATCGATGTAACGGCGGACGGTCTTGGCATCAATGCCGAGTGAGCTGCCGATTTTGCTGAGGTTGAGCGTGCCGCCATGCTGGTGCGCGAGCATTCTGCAAAATCGGCGCAGTTGCTGTGGTGAAGCCTCGGCTCCGAGCTGCGGAAGGTATCGCTCGATGTAACTTGTGATGAAGTCTTCACACCATTGCATGGACGTTACGTCATTTGTCGCGAGATAACTGACCGGATAGCCTCCGCGGAACCAATGAGACTCGGGGTTGCCTCCTGAGGATGCGATTTCCGTGAGATGAAACGGGTTCATTTCAAGGTAAGAGATTCGGCCAGCAAGTGTTTCCGAACTTTGTTGCAGGAGTTCAGGCGAGGCCGACCCTAAGAGGAGAAACTGCGCCGAGGGCTCACCGTTTCGTCGCCGCTCATCAATAAGACTCCGAAGCACCGTGAACAGATTCGGAAGCCTCTGAATTTCATCCAGAATCACGAGGTGGTTTGCGAGTCTGCCAAGGTAGAGTTCTGGGTCTGCCAGTTTGACCAAATCCGATGGGCGCTCCAAGTCGATGTAGTGAACCGGCTTATCCAGCCTTATTTCCCGAGCCAAGGTGGTTTTCCCTACTTGGCGAGACCCCAATAATGCCACCGCGGGCGTACTGGATAAGCGGTGGAGGAGCGTAGGCTCAAGAAGGCGGCGGATCATCTGCATTGAAAATACGGAATCAAATCCTGATTTTCAATGCTTTTGAGGTCGGCCTACTCTGGACAAGCTACCTCTCGTGCCGAGTCGATGGTTCCGATGACAGGCTTCTGCCACTGGATGCTGTCGGCGCTCTCGGCATCGCAAACGGCGAGGTTCGGAAACGCCGCCGAGATATCCGAGGGACAACACATGCGGCATTTTTTCACCGCCTCGGAGCGGATGTTGCGCTCTGTTTTTGAAAGCCGACTTAAACGTCTCACTCCTCAAAGAAGGCGCTATTCGGGCCAACGCCCGTCTACGATCGGCTTTGCCGAGAGTTTCGCGGGATCAATGACCACGTGCTTCACCTTCTGGCGCCTCCATGTGTAGGTCACATGCACAAGCCGGTCCTGCGTCTGGATGATCGCGGGATAGCTGTACTCGCCCGGATCGCTCTCCAGCACCAGCGCGGCGTCCCACGCCTGCGCGTCTTTCGAGACTGAGATGTTGAGCGGCGTGCGCTTGCCACCCCATTTTCCCGGCTCGCCTCCCACGTGGTTGTAAACGATGAGATGCCGTCCGTCCGCAAGCGTCAAGGCGTCCGTGCCGCTGTTGTTGTTCGGCAGCGAGCCCAGCTGCATTTCGCCCCAAGTCCTGCCGCCGTCTTCGCTTCGGATTTCAAACACCCTGTTCTGCCGCGAGCGGCCCAGTGCGAGCAGTCTGTCGCCGCCCATGAAAAGAATGCTCGGCTGGATCGCCTGAATGTGAATGCCATCATGCAGTCCCGCGGTGCGCTCCCAAGTCACTCCAAAATCCTGCGTTTTTTCAAAGTGCACAATCCATCTTTCCTTTTCGTTCTTGGCGTCGGCTTTGATCTCTTCGCTGGTTGCGCACAATAAGCTGCCGTCGCCGAGTTGCACCGGCTTGTTTTTGACCGGACCGAGGATGCCCTCCGGCAGGCGCCGGGGTTGCGGCCATGTTTTCCCGCCGTCCATGGAAGTGGTGAGCATGCCCCACCACGATTGGGGCGACGGTCCAGCCTTGTAGAAAAGCAGCAGCGGCCCGTTCTTTGGCTGGCACAATACCGGATTCCAAGTGGGGTGCCGCACCACCTTGCCATCCGACAGAGTGTGTTGCACCCCGTTCGCGACTTCCACGCTCTGCGTCCATTTGCCCTCCGTGAAACGCGAAACCCAGATGCCAACGTCCGGATGCTTTTCGTGCGTGCCCCCGAACCAGGCGGCAACGAGACCCTGCGGTGTTTCCACAAGCGTGGTGGCGTGCACAGACGGGTACGGCCCTGAGTCGTAGATGAATTCCGAGGAAAGCACCGCAGGATCGGCGATTAGAAAATTTGCCGCACACAAGAACAGCAGTGCAAAAACAAGGGTAGGCTTTTTCATCGGGGGGAATGGTGGTCAGCGCGGTGCGCAAGCGTAACAACTGTGACAATTTTTGAAAGCGCATCTGAAGCGAAGTGCGGGGTTGCATGCGGCCCGAAAGCAAAAGCGGCGCTGTCTCTGTGCAGATGCCGTTTGAGAGCCTTTAAAGAAATGCCGCCCTCGCCTGGGGCCGCCGGCCGTGGCGTTTTGCGGATGGTCTGCCGCGGGTGATCGGGTGCGCCGGAGTTTGTGATTGTCTGGTCAACGGCTGCGCGCTGTGTGAAGGTGCAGGGCTTGCGCGGACCCGGGTTTCACTGGGTTGCGGCGCACCACGTAATCAGCTCAACGAAAATGTTATTTTGATGAACAACGACCTTTTTTCACCGCTTCAACTAGGCGCAGTGCGGACCGGAAATCGCATTTATCTCGCCCCCCTCACGCGCTGCCGGGCTGAGCCTGGAAACGTCCCCTGCGAACTCAACGCAGAGTACTATCGTCAGCGGGCCTCTGGCGGGCTTTTGATCGCCGAGGCGACTTCTGTTTCGCCGCGTGGCTTCGGGTACCCGAATACGCCCGGCATTTTCACCGACGCGCACATCGCCGGCTGGCGCAAGGTGACCGACGCTGTGCATGCAGCGGGCGGGCTGATTTTCCTGCAGCTTTGGCATGTCGGCCGGATTTCCCACCCCATCTTCCAGCCCAACGGTGATGCGCCAATCGCGCCCTCTGCGCTGCGGCCGAAGGGCCAGGTTTTTACCGGCACAGGCATGGAGGATTATGTGACGCCGCGCGCGCTGGATGCCTCGGAGCTTCCGGGCATCGTCGCCGAGTATGCGCATGGCGCGAGGGCCGCGAAGGCGGCGCAATTCGACGGAGTCGAGATTCACAATGCGAATGGCTATCTGCTGGACCAGTTTTTGAGAGACGGCACGAATCAGCGTACCGACTCCTACGGGGGTTCCGTGGAAAACCGTGCGCGCCTCACCTTGGAAGTCGTGCGGGCCGTGGTTGATGTTTGGGGCGCCGATCGGGTGGGGATCCGGTTTTCGCCGGGCGGCGTGTTCAACGACATGCGCGATTCGGATCCGCTGCGCACCTTCGGTTACGTGCTGCGCCAGCTCGAGCCGCTGCAACTGGCGTTTGCGCACATCACCCGCGTGACGGCGCAGGACGTGGCGCACGGGGCGGTTTCTGGGATTGGGCCGAAGGAATTGCGGGCACACTACCGGGGCACCATTGTCGCAAACGGCGGGTTCACGCTGGAGACCGGCAACGAGGCGCTGCGGGAGGGATGGGCGGATGCCGTGGCGTTCGGAGTGCCTTTTTTGGCAAACCCGGATTTGCCGGAGCGCTTCCGGCGCAACGCGCCGCTGAACGAGGCGGATCCCGCGACGTTCTACACGCCGGGCGCAAAGGGGTACACGGATTACCCCGCGCTTGGCGCGTGAGCTTGCGGTTCGTTGCGGCTTTTCAACGGGACGGACCGTTGAAAGGGTGGCTCGCGGCGGCTTGCAAGCGGCACCGCGGGATACGTGCAAAAAAAGAGGGGCGCACCTCACAGTGCGCCCCGACTGAATGCAGAAGCGGCTAGGAGCCTTTCTTCGCGGTTTCTTTCGCGAGCTGCAAGCGATCCATTTTTTTGCGGCGTGCGTTGCGTTTTGTGACGTTGTTTTTGCCTTTGTTGTGACCCATAGCCTCACAACAGAACCTCATTCTCCCTGAGTGCCAAGAGGAATCGTCCAAGCCGGCGGGGGTTGCTACAGGTTTGGGGATTCGTTAAATGTGGCTTTGAGATGACCACCCCGAATCTTGTTCCGTGCCCGATTTGCGGTGCAGTTACCGAATTTTTCAGCGCGCCGATGGGCCCGTTCTGCTCCGATCGCTGCAAGATGGTGGATCTGGGGCGCTGGTTTGCCGAGGACTACCGGGTCAGTGAGCCCCTGCGGCCGGATCATTTTGCGGAGTTCGAGGAACTGCAGGGCGACGGCCTTGATTTGCCGAGGGACTGAGGGACTGAGCGGGATGCATGGTTTCCCGGCGCTATGCGTTACCCTGCTTTAACAATAAGAACCTTTTGAAGCTTAGGTGGAGCCTGTCTGTAAATGGCCGTTTTTAGCTGCGCTGGATTCTTGAGCCTCAGAGACCCCGGGTTTTCCGAAATTTGGGCGCCTCCTTCCGGCCTCAACTTCTACGATCGGGTGAAGGGCTGATTTCGGAGGCCGCTTGACGCGCTCCCGTAAAACCATATCTTTGCCCATATGAAAACG
>JACCEC011419484.1_pt1 | contig 13263 bp, 21 predicted proteins | sample 7450121 | NCBI WGS metagenome assembly JACCEC01 (sample SAMN15323455, study PRJNA562643) | freshwater metagenome | isolation source: river surface water | place: USA:Blue River Watershed | collected 2017-08-18 | reverse complement strand
TCTGAAGGTGATCCCAGCAGGGTACACAATCGGAGCGGTTGAAAAACCAACAGTTACTCAGGTCGGGCCTTCTAATTGCTTAGTTGCCGATATCAGAGTTTCTACCTACTACACACAAACAAACTAAGGATAAATAATGGCAACCACAGTAATCACAGGTCGCGATATTTCTCTATCTTTCACAGGTGGAACAGATATCGATGCACAAGCGACTTCAGCAGTTCTTACTAAGACCAATGTCCGCGAGACATACCAGACTCTCGATGGCGAAGCTTATAAGACTGTAAATGTCGAAGGTACTTTCGCTCTTTCAATGCTTGCAGACTGGGGTAAGGCTAACTCAGTATGCGAAGCTCTATGGACAGCAGCAGAGACACCAGATACAACAATCTCAGTAACAATGACAGCGGCTACAGGCGCTCAGTTCGTATTCCCAATTCTTCCTGAATATCCAACAGCAGGTGGAGCTGGAACCGATGCTCAAACTGTAGACTTTACATTCAAGATCGCAAAGGGCGAAGTCACAGAGACTTTTAGCTAAACAGTAGAAACGGGAGCAAACAATGCAACAGCAAATAACAATTAAATACATAGACGGAACCGAAACCACTTACATGGTTAGACCGCCAGATTACGCCCGATGGGAGATGGCAACTAAGAAGGTCATCTCTCAATTCGGGGGTATGTGGGACATTCTTTATGTAGCGCATAGCGCCATGAAGCGTGAAGCAGGCGGTAAGCCAACTAAGACATTAGACATATGGATGGAATCTGTAGACGATGTTGAAGTAGGTGAAGGAGACCCAAAAGTCATCCAAGAGGAAGCGTAAGCCGACTCTTAGTTGAACTGGCACTAGCTACACAGATTCCTATGGATCATTGGCAAAGTGCCGAGGATATTCTTACGGCAGTTGAAATACTAGAGGAGCGTAATCGTGGCAGATGAATTAATTGCCTTCGATAAGACGGAACTTCGCCAAGTATTCAAAGCTCTAAAGAATATGGGTGAAGAAGCCAACGAAGAGGCCAAGCGCCAGTCAGGCGCTCTGGCTGAATTCGCTCGAGATGAAGTTATCCAGAAGGCTAATTCCCTTCAGAGTAATAAAGTCGCAGGTCGAATTGCTCAAGGCTCAAGGGTTAAGAAGTCAAGCCGCATTGGCGAGATTACTTACGGATTCGCCTCTCAAAAGTTCTCCGGTGGTGCAACCACTAAGACAATCTGGGGCGGTTCAGAATTCGGTTCTAACAAGTATAAGCAGTTCCCTATCTGGTCAGGCCGAGAAGGTCGAGGCTCTAAGGGATGGTTTATCTATCCAACGCTTCGCAAGATTCAACCGCAGATCGTGGCTAGATGGACAGAATCATTCGATAAGATTTTGAAGGAGTGGGGCTAATGGCAACAGGTACAAGAGCATTAACGCTCAAGCTGCTCGCCGATGTCGATAACTTCACTAAGAACCTCGACAAGGCAGATAAAGATGTTGCTACCTTCGGGGACAAAGTTTCAGACTTCGGCAAGAAAGCCGGATTAGCCTTTGCAGCAGCAGGCGCAGCAGCAGTTGCCTATGCAGGCAAGTTAGCCATCGATGGCGTTAAGTCAGCCATTGCCGATGCAGCCGCTCAAGAGAAGTTAGCACTTACTCTTAAGAATGTAACTGGCGCTACAGATAACCAGATAGCTGCTACAGAAGATTACATAACCAAGACATCCTTAGCCTTTGGCGTTACCGATGATGACCTCAGACCATCCTTAGAACGCCTTGCAAGGGCTACTGGAGATGTCGAGAAGGCTCAGAAGCTTCAGACTGTAGCCATCGATGTTGCAGCAGGCTCAGGCAAGTCTCTTGAGGCAGTTACTAATGCAATGGCTAAGGCAGCCGAAGGCAATACAGCCGCGCTCTCTAAGTTAGGCATTGGACTTACATCCGCTCAGCTGAAGACCATGAGCATGGATCAGATAACAGCCAAACTTGCAGATACTTTCGAGAACCAGGCATCCACTAAGGCAGACACATTCCAGGGCAAGTTAAACCGCTTGACTATTGCCTTTGACGAAGGCAAGGAGACAGTCGGGGCGTTTATCCTTGATGCCATTACTCCAATGGTGGAAGTCATCGTTAAGAATGTAATCCCAGCAATTCAGGACTTTACCTCTAACCTCGGCGAAAAGCTTCAGCCAGTTATAAAGGTTATCCAACCCGTTATTAATGGCCTACGATCTGCCTTTAATTCAGTACGCGATTCTTTGGCTCGCAACAATGAAGAATTGCAACCTTTCTATAGTTTCATGCAGGCAATCTATAACTTCGCCAAGGATTTCTTAGCACCTGTTATTGGCGAGACTCTTGGACTAGCGTTTAAGGCTCTAGGCAAGATTCTTTCAACCATCATCGACCAATTTGCAAACTTCGTAGATAACATTACAAAGATTTATAACACCATCAAGGGCATCATTGATGCTATCAAGGGCGCAGGCTCAGCGGTAGGCAACTTCTTCTCTGGTGCTTCCTTTGAAACTGGCGCTACATCTCCAGCCGCTCCAATGGCACCAAGCACTCCAACTCCGGCAGCGCCTTCAGTTCCACGCTACATCTATGCAGGAACTGGAACTACCAACATTACTGTTAATGGTGCTATCGATACAGAGTCGACTGCTCGCCAGATTGTAAGCATCCTTAATGACTCCTCAGCTCGAGGAACCTTAGGTGGGGGCTTAATCTACGCATGACAGCCTGGACTCCAACCTACAAGATTCAGGTAGATGGCTATGAAGTAACAGATGTTACCGTTGCCAACCTAACAGTAACTTCTGGGCGTACCGATATTAACCAGCAACCAGTTGCAGGCTATTGCCAGTTGCAATTAATCAACTTTGATAACAGCTCTTATGATTTCACAGTAGGCACCAGCCTTTCAGTTCAAGTAACCGATTCAAGCGATGCCTTCGTGCCTATCTTTGGTGGCTATATCTCAGATTTTACTATTGCCGTTAATCGCGCTGGAGACCTTGGCTACACCACCACAGCAACGATCACAGCCCTTGGTGCCCTATCTAAGTTGCCTAAGATTATTGATAATGGAATCTTGTCCCAAGACTTTGACGGAGACCAGATTTACACACTTCTCTCTGGCTATCTTTTAGGCCAATGGAACGAAGTTCCAGCAGCGCAGACATGGGCTACTTATGATCCTACAGAGACTTGGGCTAATGCCGTAAATATCGGCCTTGGAGATATTGACCAACCAGGCGATTACGAAATGATTAGCAGATCATCCAGCAAAACAGACCTTTACTCACTTTGCGCAGATATCGCTAATTCAGCCTTTGGCGTTCTCTATGAAGATGCTAATGGCAACATTGGCTACGCAGACCAGACTCATCGTCAGGACTATCTAGCGGCTAATGGTTACACCACTCTTGATGCCAACCATGCCAATGGCGTTGGACTAGCTGCAACTACTCGCGCTGGAGACCTGAGAAACTATTTCAACATTATTTACGATAACAATGGCAATCAGTCATATACCGCTCAGGACACAACTAGCCAATCCCTTTATGGGGTTTATGCCGAATCGTTTACTTCTCGCATTAAGAATACTTCAGATGCCGAATCACTAGCGGATCGTTACATCGAGCTGCGAGCCTATCCTTATCCTAAATTTCAAAGCATTACCTTTGCTCTTGGAAACCCTGAAATTGATGATGCTGATAGAGATGCTCTTATCAACATATTTTTAGGCCAACCAGTCTGGATTCAGAACCTACCGCCTAATATCACCAATGGCTCATTCCAGGGCTATATTGAAGGCTGGACATTTAGGGCAAGCCTGAATAACCTAAGCCTGACTTTCAACGCTTCTCCGATAAGTTTCTCCCAAGTTGCGGTAAAATGGGAACAGGTAAATGCAGCGGAGACATGGAACACAATTAACACCAGCCTAACCTGGCTTGATGCGATAGGAGTAGTAGCGTAATGGCAACAACAACCACGAACTTTGGGTGGGATATCCCTCAGTCGACAGACCTTGTAAAGGATGGCGCTACCGCTATTGCTGCACTTGGCCAAGATATCGACACAGCCCTAGTAGACCTTAAAGGCGGCACTACAGGACAAGTATTAGCCAAGGCATCAGGCACAGACCTTGATTTCTCATGGGTCGCTCAAGATGACTCAAACGCTATTCAGAACGCTATTGTCGATGCCAAGGGTGATCTTATAGCTGCAACAGCAGCAGACACTCCAGCCCGTCTTGCAGTAGGCACTAACGGTCAAGTCTTAACAGCAGACTCAACAGCAGCTACCGGAATCAAATGGGCTACACCTGCCGCTTCAAATCAGATTCTTCAAATTGTCCAAGCAACAACTGGCACAAGCACTTCAAACTCAACCAGCACTTACGCGGACACCACACTTTCAGCAACAATCACACCATCATCGGCTTCTAACAAAATTCTTATTTTTGCTTCACACGCTGGAATTCGTAGAACTCTCAATACAAATGCTATGGATATGCGTTTAGTACGAGGATCGACTGAAATCTTAGAATTCGTCAACTACGCTGGAAGTATTGGTAGCACAGCTGAGAATTACGGTTGGACTGCATCACTCAACTATTTAGATTCACCAGCAACAACTTCTGCAACTACTTACAAGACTCAGTTCAGAAGCTCGACAAACCAGGCAGCGACAGCGGTTCAGGCTAACGGCGGAACTTCAGTCATCATTCTCATGGAAATCTCAGGTATCTAATATGGCAACTGGCGCAGATGTTCTTTCAATGCTTATCCCAGAAGGTGGATGGATTATTGTCGAAGATGACTTTGATTCAATCATCTATGTTGGCGATGTAACCCCTTTAACTAAAAAGCAATTTACAGATGGGTTTGCAGCTTATGATGCCTGGAAGGCAGAACAAGTTGAAGCACAAGCTTCAGCCAAGGCTGCTCTATTAGATCGTCTAGGCATCACAGCCGATGAGGCCAAACTCCTACTTTCATGACCCCAAAGTTATGCAAAGCCGGACAGCAACTAAGAGAGCAGTTCGATGATAGTTTTCCAGACCGAGATAGAACCTCGGATGGATGGATCGCAGATGCTCGTCATGTCGCAGCTGGTAAGTCTGACCATATTCCAAGCGTTGATAGCAAGACAGTTAGGGCTATCGATGTTGACCGGGATGTATCTGGTAAGGCGAAACCCGACCTCATGCCTGACATTGCTGACCAGATTCGACTCTGCGCCAAGGCCGGTGATAAGAGAATCTCTTACATCATCTTCAATGGCAGAATCGCATCGTCTCGCTTGGGCTGGCGTTGGAGAAAGTATTCTGGATCTAACCCGCATAAGCACCATTGCCATATTTCTTTCACTCCAAAGGGCGATACAGATGGTTCGTTCTTTAATATCCCAATGTTAGGCGGCACTAAATGAATATGAAGAATCCAGCAATCCTTACAGCAGGAGCATTTCTAGCTGCATGGGGAGCATCTAACTTTGCACTCGACTATCGCTCAGTTCTATGGGCGGTCTTAGCAGGCGTGTTCGGATACGCAACTCCTAAGAAATAATGAGCGCGCAGGACTTCGCAGCTATTGCCGTTGCGATTATTACAGTTCTTGGCGGCGTAGCAGCTTATGTCCAGTTCATGATTAAGCATTACCTATCAGAACTAAAGCCCAACTCAGGTTCAAGCCTTAAGGATCAGGTTTCTCGACTAGAAGCGCGTGTCGATACAATCATCGACCTATTAGGTAAGTAACACTAATCCTATGGCAAAGAAGCGACCAGTCATAGACCTAGACACTTACAACGCCTTAGATGCTTATGCAATAGCGTTGAATGAATTCTATAAGTCCTTGCGTAAAGCTGGATTCTCTGAGACTCATGCGTTCTGGATTCTTTCAGATCGTGACTCATTTCCGGACTGGCTTATTCCGAACCTACCAAACCGGATAGACAATATCCCATACGAGGATGATGACGAGGACTAAATGGCAGTTAAGAGAATTGCATGGATTTCAGATATTCAGGCACCGTTCTTTCACGAAGCAGCAGTCAAGAATCTAGGCAAGTTCTTAAAAGTCTACAAGCCTCACCAAACTATTTGCATTGGTGATGAAATTGACCTTCCTCAGCTTGGGGGCTTCGCGCAACCATGGCAAGAGGTAGAAGGCAACATCGATGAAGATCGTAAATTAACTCTAGAGATTCTCGAGTATCTGGGTGTTACCGATGTGGTCGGGTCTAACCACGGCGCTCGAGTCTATAAGTCCCTATCTCGCAGGCTCCCAGCATTTATGAATCTTCCAGAGCTGCGCTATGACAAATTTATGGGCTATGACAAGGCCGGGATTAAGTACCATCCCAATGGATTCGATTTCGCACCAGGCTGGCACACTTGCCACGGAGATGCGTTCCCACTATCGAACAAGCCCGGGCAAACGGCCTTGAACGGCGCAATGCGGATGGGTAAATCAATTGTGTCAGGTCACACGCACAGACTGGGTTTATCTGCCCATTCTGAGGCCTCTGGCGGCCGATACGGGCGTATTGTATGGGGAGTCGAGGTTGGCAACCTAGTAGACCTTTCAAGCCCTGGAATGGGCTATACACGCGGTTATGCCAACTGGCAGATGGGATTCGTAGTCGGCACCTTACACGGCAGACGATTCACCCCTGAACTTATTCCTATTGACCATAAGGATGGCTCATTCATTTATCAGGGAAAGCGTTATGGATGACCTATATGTCGACATTAAGCGCACCATTGATGACCAGGTAGATGCCACAGAATTGTTACCGTTTCGTTATCAAAATAAGCTAGTCGAGGTTGAATTGCCGTTGTAAGGTTCTCTCAAGAAACCAGAAATACTGGTTAAAGGGAGATAAATGAGCATTTACTTAATAACCTTCTTAGCTGTAACTATTCCATTTATGGCTGGTTACTATCTAGGAGTATCAGACGGCAAGGTCGAAGGCCGTATCGAGTCATTTCAGGCGAAGCGATGAACGCCGGTGACTTCCTTAACGAGGCAAAAGGAATCATCCAAGATCGTGGAATGGACTACGGTCACCCGACAGACAATATGCAGAGAACCGCATCCTTATGGTCTGCATACCTCGAAATGCCTGTTACTGACTACCAAGTGGCTATGTGCCTGGCATTGGTCAAAGTCGCAAGGAGTATGGAAACTCCGAAAGTCGATAATTACATCGATGGCGCAGCATACTTTGCTATATCAGGACAACTAGCTACAGAGGAGAGTGAACTTTATGTCTGAATTAGAAAAGCCTAGTTGGGGCAAAATGCAAAGCATGAAGGTAAATGCTTATGAATCGGGAGAAATGCATGTTGCATTATTCTGGCAAAATGAACAGATTATGAAGAAGTTATCCGATCTGTTATTCGCTTACAAGGAAGGCAAATAATGTTTAATCTAGATGATTACGAGACAGTAGAGGAACGCCTAGTTAAGTTTTGGAAGGATCACCCAGATGGCCAAATACATACGAAGCTTGTTAGTTCTACTTCTTCTCAATATATCGTTGAAGCTAGTATCTATAGAACTGAGGCTGACCCTAGGCCTTGGACGACTGGCCTTGCTGAGGAGACAGTCCAGGGGCGTGGAGTTAATGCTACTTCCGCTCTTGAAAACTGCGAAACTAGTGCGATTGGCCGCGCACTCGCGAATGCAGGCTATGCTACTAAAGGAAAGAGAGCATCGCGTGAAGAAATGTCAAAGGTTGCTGCAAGCCAACAAGTAAAGGCTAAGGTTGAAGAAGTAAAGGCTAAGATGGCTGATACATCGAAGGAATATATCCCAGTACCAAAGGAAGATGATCCATGGACAGTAGCGCCAGCAGCACCAGTTCAGACATTGGAAGCAGCAGTAGAGATGGTCAAGGATGTCCTTGGTGGCACTCCAGTAGACGAGAGCTGTATCCATGGTGCGCGTGTCTGGAAGACCGGAACTTCTAAAGCCGGTAAGCCTTGGGGAATGTGGAAGTGTACGGTCAGCCGTCAGAACTTCACGGATGAACCTTGCGACCCTATCTGGTATGAAATCAGTTCAGATGGCACTTGGAAGCCACAGGTGAAGAAGAATGGGTAAGTTATTTTTTCGCAACCAAGATGATGAATGGGAGCAATTCCCAACAGATGAAGAACTCTATATGGCTCAGCAATCAGCTCATGATCTGCAAGCATTAGGCTTTGCGATTATCTGCCAGTTATGTAATGAGCCACCAACAGTTGCACAAATTAAGCTGAGAGCCATGCAAAACGCATGGAAATGCGATAAGTGTGGAACTATGAATTCAGCAGGTAAAGCATGAAACACACATATAGTTTTCAATCGTCATTCGGATGGACTAATTGCGATCTATGCGACAACGATGTTATGTGTAATGAATATACCCGTGAAGATGGGTTAGTCGTCTGGTTGTGTAAGAAGTGCGAGGATATCAACCACCTATGACACGACACAGAAAAGACCGAGGATTACGCACAGAGCGAGTCGTTGCTAGTTATCTCCAGCAATGGTGGCCTCATGCAGGTATCGGTCGAGGTGCTGGAAAAGATATAACCAATGTCCCGTTCGACATCGAGGTTAAGGCTAGATCGGCGTTCCAGCCCTTGGAGTGGCTGCGCCAAGCGAGCAAGCGAGCGGATGGCAAAGAGCTACCGTTCGTGGTGTGCCGTATGAATGGCCAAGGAGAAGATGCTTCCGAGTATCTGGCCTTTATGCGGTTTGCAGACTTGGTGCAGTTACTTCTACCTATTTACGGAGATATTAATAAAGATTCGGTAGAATTAGTTCCTGAAAGATGCACACAATGTGGATCGTGGAAACTAGAGGATGTGCCATGCCGCACTTGCAAGGGCTGAACTAATGCCTATATACGAATTCGAATGTACCAACGAAGAGTGCGAGGCTAACTTGCGCTACGAGAAGGAGTTATCGATCCATGAACCCCATTCAGTTACATGCAGCTTCTGCCATAGCGCAATGCAAAAGATTTACTCAGTCCCTAACATCCAGTTTAAGGGTGAGGGTTTCTACAGTACGGATAAATAAATGCCTCAATGTTCATTCTGCGATTCAGAAGCTTTACCAGACCTTACTAGGGTCTACGAAAAGACTGGAATTGTCCATCATTGCCAGCCTTGCTTTAACGAGTTCGAAGGAGATTAGTTACACACAGCCTGTGGATAACTTGGTACAAAAGTTTACTCTACGCTCAGGACACGCCGATGTTATACACATGCTTGACTCGGTCGGTACACTCTTGGCTAGAGCCCTCAGGGGCTCAGGGCGGGCGCTTAAGCGGATAGCCCGCCCGGTAGCAATCGTTATTGGGATATCTCTATGCTTACCAATGAGTCACGCATCAAGTGGCTCAATAGAAGCAATTGACCCAAAAGATTATGTACGATTTACATTGGATAAAAGAGAAGCTAAATGCCTATCAAGGCTTATAGGTAAAGAATCTGCTTGGAATCATAAAGCAATAGGTAACTTAGATAGTCCTAGCAAGCAATATGTTTATGGACTATTACAGCTGAAGAACCCAATCGTTAAGGACAAGTCACCTATTGAACAGATACACTATGGACTTAAATATATAGATCATAGATATCAAGGCGATACATGCAAAGCATGGAAGCATTGGAAGGATAAGGGATGGCACTAATGAGACGGTTTCTATGTGGACTCTTAGGTCATTATTATTCGTATGTAGGTCATAATAAGATTCATTATGCTTATTGCATTTACTGTTTGAAGAGTGTGTATGTCAAGTCTTAAAGGTACTGGTAGCTCTAACAAGTGGCGCAAAATAAGGGAACAGATCATCAGAAGAGATGGATGTTGCCAGATGTGTGGGTCAGATGAACGCCTAAGCGTTGACCACATAGTGCCACGCATAGCCGGTGGAGATGATAACCCTAATAACTTGCAAGTATTGTGCAGTAGTTGCAATTCATCTAAGGGGGGTAGGTTTTTTGATAGGCCAAGGACACCCCCGACCCTTCCTGTTTCTTTTTACCCCGAAAACGCCTCAATAAGCCACTATCGGCTTGAATCGGATGAGAACCAGTCATGACGACTCAAAACGGCTCTATCGGGCTGCAAACGGCTGAGGTAGGGGTAACAGAACCTCGTTATGGCTCACAAGTGCCTAGAATCAGGTCAAAGCCTAGTGATTTACCCACTCGGGGCGATGAAATGATTCAGTTCTGCAAAGATATCGGCTTCCCGTTGCTACCTTGGCAGGAGCAGCTTGCAAGAGACTGCCTTCGATATAAACCAGATGGCCGTTGGTTACATCCACTCATAGGAATCATGTTGCCGCGCCAGCAAGGTAAATCTACATTTATGGCGCTTCGAATCTTGTTCGGAATCTATGTCCTTGGTGAGAAAATGCACTTGGCTACAGCTCATAAGTTGACTACCTCATCTGAAATCTTCTTTAAGGTCTCGGAGATAATTGAAGGTTCTCAATTACTCCTGGATAACTTCGCCAAGAAGTACGAATCTAAAGGATCGCAGGAGATTCGGTTCAAGAATAAAGCTCGCTACCTAATCAGAGCCGGTAACTCAGCTGCTCGAGGTATTGCCGCACCCGATGTAATCCATATTGATGAATTGCGTGAGTTCGATACGGAAGATGTATGGTCATCGATGCGATTTACCCAGATGAGTAATCCTAACCCGCAGGCCTATGTCTATTCCAACGCAGGCCATGCCAATTCGGTTCTACTGCATAAGTTTAGAGAGCGTGGCATTGCAGCCAGCGAAGGAGCCGATGATTCTATTGGTTGGTTCGAGTGGAGTGCTGAACCCGGAGCCGAAATCACCGATAAAGAAGCCTGGTACCAGAGCAACCCATCTTTAGGCCACACAGTCCATGAGGACAATATCAAGGACAGCCTTTCAGATCGAGAAGATATTTTTCGCACCGAGATATTGTGTCAATTTGTGTCCATGATAAATCCTGTTATCTCAGAAGCGGAATGGAAGAAGTGCAAGGTCGACAACCTGCCTCAACTTGATGTCGAAGCTGATACTTGGATGGCAATAGATCTTAGTCCGGACAGAAAACACGGAAGTCTCGTTGCCGGCCAGCGCATTGACGGCGATAGGTTCCAGGTGAGCCTTCTCCATACTTGGTTTAACCCAGTTAACCTTGATGATAAAGAAATGGCTAACGATATTGCTTACTGGGTGCGCAAGTTCCCTGTAAATGCCGTTGCTTACAGCAAGTCAACAGCCTCAGCGGTTGCAGCTCGATTAGCACCAGCCGGAATTCCTATCCATGAGATTACGGGTCAGGAATACCAGCAATCATGCGATGAATTCGTATCGGCGGTCTCTAGCCTTCGCCTTGCTCATTCAGATCAAGAAGAATTAACCAAGCAAGTCCTCAGCGCCGTTAAATTAACTCGAGGCGATGGCGGTTGGGTTATGGGGCGTAAGGCTTCTGGAATTGTGTGCGGAGCGGTTGCCTCTGCAATGGTTACTCACTTTGCGACACGCGCTGAATCTGAAGTAGACATTCAGATAGGATAATGTCTGGACAGTAGCGTATAATATGTCCAATGGGAATCCGGGACATCTTTACAGCATCTAAGCCAGCAGTCGAGCTTACAGTCGATGCGGCTTCTGCTCCTGCGCCGTTCAATAACACGGCTTCATTTAACCCTTTCGTATTTACTCAATCAGTAGCAACTCGTCAGCAAGCAATGGCAGTTCCTACTATCGCTCGCGCTAGAGGAATCATCTGTTCAACACTTGCAGGCCTTCCACTCGAGCAATACTCCAAGGTCGACGGTTCACACATGACCACTCCAGGAGTTATCAATCAACCAGACCCACGCGTTCCTGGTTCTGCTATTTACGCCTGGCTTGCGGAAGATCTCTGGCTACATGGTGTTGGGTATGGCCAGGTTCTCGAGCAATATGGTGACACAGGAAGAGTCCGCGCATGGACTCGCGTTGCACCAGATCGCGTAACAGTAAAATTAAATAACAATGACACAGAAATTATTGGCTACCAAGTAGATGGCTCTGTAGTTCCTAATCAAGGAGTTGGTTCACTTGTAGTGTTCTATGGACTTGACGAAGGCGTGCTTAATCGCGCAGGCCGTACTATCCGGGCAGCTCATGCGCTTGAACAAGCCGCCGAAACTTTCGCTAAGGAACCAGTCCCACTTCAGGTTCTTAAGTCAAACGGTACCAACCTTCCAGCAGAGCGTATTTCAAAGCTTCTCGAGTCATGGCGTACAGCCAGACTTACTAAGTCAACAGCGTTCTTAAATGCTGATGTCGAATTGCAAGCGTTGGGCATCGATCCTGCCAAATTGCAGCTGAACGAGGCTCGTCAGTATGTCGCGCTGGAATTGGCTCGCGCTTGCAACCTTCCTGCATATTTCGTAAGTGCTGAAGCAACATCAATGACTTACAGCAACGCGATTTCAGAGCGCCGTTCACTTATCGACTTCTCAATGAAGCCAATTCTTACAGCTATTGAACAGCGCCTTTCTATGCCGGACTTCTGCCCATCAACTGGAGAAATTCGTTTCTCACTAGATGAATTCCTGCGTTCAGATGCTCTGCAGCGCGCCCAGGTATACGAGATTCTTAATCGCATTGGCGCAATGAGTGTCGAGCAGATTAGAGAAGAAGAAGACCTTATCGACAACAAGGAGACCCGATGAAGATAACCATGCCAGTCGCTATTACAGCGGCAGATGCAGAGTCTCGCATTATTGCAGGCCGCATTGTTTCATGGAACGCAGAAGGTAACACTTCAGCAGGCCGTACAATGTTCAAGCCTGATTCAATCAAGATGTCTAAGAACACAAAGCTTGTTCTCCAGCATGACACTACTCGCCCACTTGGCAAGTTGGTCTCATTCGAGCAAGATGAAGAAGGCATTACAGCAGAATTTAAGATCGCAAAAACAACCGCAGGCAACGATGCTCTCGAGGAAGCCGCAACTGGCCTTCGCTCAGATTTCAGCGTTGGTGTCGATGTCGAGTCATGGGATAACTCAAACGGAGTCATGGCTATCAGCGCATCTAACCTAATCGAGGTCAGCCTCGTCACAGATGGCGCTATTCCAGGCGCAGAGGTCGCAAAAGTAGCGGCAGAAGAAACCGAAGTTTCTGAGACAACTCAGGAAGAAACACAATCAACCACAGAAGGAGAACAAGTGTCAGACACTACCGTTCCAGAAGTTGCTCCTGCCGCAGAAACGG
>JACCEC012431996.1_pt1 | contig 13277 bp, 11 predicted proteins | sample 7450121 | NCBI WGS metagenome assembly JACCEC01 (sample SAMN15323455, study PRJNA562643) | freshwater metagenome | isolation source: river surface water | place: USA:Blue River Watershed | collected 2017-08-18 | reverse complement strand
GCAGAACAACGATGTCCCACAAAATACCTTTGCCGATGTGGCAGGTGCAGATGAGGCGATTGCTGAACTTGAAGAGATCAAAGATTTCTTGGCAAACCCAGCAAAGTACGCCCTCCTTGGTGCAAAGATTCCTAAGGGCGTTCTGCTCTATGGCCCTCCAGGAACTGGAAAGACCCTTCTTGCTCGCGCAGTAGCAGGAGAAGCAAAGGTTCCTTTCTATTCGATCTCAGGATCTGACTTTGTTGAAATGTTTGTCGGCGTTGGCGCTTCTCGCGTGCGTGATCTCTTTGCTCAAGCAAAGGCACATGCACCAGCAATCGTCTTTGTTGATGAGATCGATGCAGTCGGTCGCCAACGTGGAGCAGGAATGGGTGGCGGTCACGACGAACGTGAACAGACACTCAACCAACTACTTGTTGAGATGGATGGCTTTGAAGGCGATAGCCAAGTTATCTTGATCGCTGCAACCAACCGCCCTGATGTTCTAGATCCAGCGCTCTTGCGTCCGGGACGTTTTGATCGCCAGATTCCAGTCGATCGCCCAGACCTCAAGGGCCGCGAAGATATTTTGAAGGTCCATGCAAAGAACAAGCCGATTTCAGACGATGTTGATCTAAAGAACTTTGCTCGTCGCACACCTGGATTTACCGGCGCCGATCTTGCAAATGTACTAAATGAAGCAGCGTTGCTTACTGCGCGCGAAGGCGAGAAAGTCATTACAGATCACCACCTTGATGAGGCAATTGATCGCGTGATGGCAGGCCCACAACGTAAATCACGTTTGATGTCTGAGGAAGAGCGTCGCGTTACCGCCTATCACGAAGCAGGCCATGCACTTGTGGCACGCGCACTTCCACATACAGATCCTGTACATAAAATTACAATCATGCCGCGTGGTCGCGCACTTGGTTACACAATGGTCTTACCAGATGATGACAAGTACTCGACTACTCGTAACCAGTTGCTCGATCAATTGGCATACTCACTTGGTGGTCGCGCAGCAGAAGAGCTGATCTTCCACGATCCATCAACAGGTGCTTCAAATGACATTGAAAAGGCGACAGCCCTTGCTCGCGCGATGGTCACTCAGTATGGAATGACAGAGGCGATCGGTGCGATCAAACTTGGCAGCGATTCATCTGCACCATTTATGGGACGCGATTATGGCCATCAGCGTGATTACTCTGAAAACGTTGCCGCAGTTGTCGATGGCGAGATTCGATCACTGATCGAAAATGCACATCAAGAAGCCTTCGATATCTTGGTTGCAAACCGTTCGATTCTCGATGCGATGGTTCTTGAACTCCTAGAGCGCGAGACCTTGAACAAGGAAGAGATCGAAGTGATCTTTGCAAAGGTGACATCATGGCCGCGCCGTCCAGCATGGACTGGTTCAGCTCATCGCATTCCAAGTGCGCAGCCTCCTGTAGATATTCCAGAGAAGAAGGTTGTTGAAGCAACACCTGAAACGCCAAAGCGTGCAGTACGTAAGAAGAAGGCGCCTACAAGTGAGTGATATCTCTCCAGTATCTTCTGGCCCCGATGATGGTCGCGCGCTGCGCCCATACGATCAGGAGCGTGCAGAGAATGCGGTGCGAGAGCTCCTTATTGCAATTGGTGAAGATCCAGATCGTGAAGGGTTGAAAGAGACTCCAGCACGTGTTGCTCGCGCATATAAAGAGAACTTCGGTGGGTTGTGGCAATCACCGGAAGATGTGCTGACAACTACATTTGATATCGGCCACGAAGAACTAGTGATCATTCGCGATATCGAAGTCTTTTCGCAGTGCGAGCACCACTTAACTCCCTTTCATGGCGTTGCCCACGTTGGATATATCCCGCGCGGCAAAATCACCGGGCTCTCTAAAGTTGCCCGCCTTGTCGATCTCTATGCCAAGCGTCCACAAGTACAAGAGCGCCTGACAACACAGATCGCCGATGCAATGGTGAAGATTCTTAATCCACTGGGTGTTATTGTGATTATCGATTGCGAACACCTATGTATGTCGATGCGCGGTGTGAAAAAGTCACAAGCACGCACCACAACAAGTGCAGTCCGTGGCGCCTTGCGCGATGCAACAACTCGCGCCGAAGCAATTAGCTTGATCACGAATCGCTAGGTCTTGGCGATGTTGGTGATGGGCATACTTAACGTCACACCGGATTCATTCTCAGATGGCGGCGAATTCAATACAGTTGAAACCGCTGTAGCTCATGGCTTGGAGATGCTTGGCGAAGGTGCTGACATCATCGATATCGGCGGTGAATCTACTCGTCCTGGTGCAGTGCGCATTACAGAAGAAGAAGAGTTAGCGCGCGTCATCCCCGTCATTAAAGAGTTAGCGGCAAAGGGTGCAGTGATCTCAATCGACACAATGCGCGCTAGCGTTGCTAGCGCAGCCGTTAAGGCAGGGGTCACATATATCAACGATGTAAGTGGTGGGCTTGCCGATGAGCAGATGCATAGCGTGGCAGCTGAACTTGGCACCTTCTACATCCTGATGCATTGGCGCGGACATTCTGTTGATATGAATTCCAAGGCTATTTATGGCGATGTAGTTGTCGATGTGAAGAATGAGCTCTCACGCCAGATTGAAAAGGCGATCTCTGCAGGGATTGCACCTGAGAAGATCATCGTCGATCCAGGTATCGGTTTTGCAAAAGAGGCCGAGCACAATTGGGAGTTGATTAGACGCGTCAACGAGATTGTTGAACTGGGATATCCGGTGCTGATTGGCGCATCACGTAAGCGCTTCCTGGGAGGAGATTCACCGATTGAACGAGAGGCGGCGACTTTAGAGCTGACAAAGGGACTTGTTGGTCGTGGCATATGGGGCGTTAGAGTTCATAGCGTGGCCCCACATAAGAAGGTGATTGCAAATGTCTGATCAGATTAGCGTTACCGGTATCAAGGCCTTTGGTTATCACGGAGTTCTGCCCCATGAGGCAGTCGACGGACAAGAATTTATCGTTGACTTAAAGGTAGATCTTGATCTGCGTGCAGCATCAATCAGCGATGATCTCAATGAAACAATTAACTACGCCGATCTTGCCCAGATAGTTCATAACAATATTGTCGGCGAACGTGTGCAGTTAATTGAGCGACTTGCAGGACGGATTGCAGATGAAATCATGTCTGCGTACAAGGTAATTAAATCGATCCAGGTCACAGTACATAAACCACACGCACCAGTGACTGTGGATTTTGACGATATTGCAGTCACCATCACACGATGAAGGCGGTTATCGCACTGGGCGCCAACCTTGGTAACCCGCAAGAGAATATCGATCTAGCTGTTGCGCTTTTGCGAGAGGCGACAGATATCAAAGCCCTCTCTTCGATGTATGTGACAAAGCCAGTAGGTGGTCCAGAACAACCTGATTACATCAATGCCGTGGCCTTGGCCGAAAGTGAACTACCAGCTGCAGATTTTTTGAGTATGTTGCATGGCATCGAAACCGCTCTTGGTCGCCAACGAATCGAACATTGGGGTCCGCGCACCATTGATCTTGACCTTATTCAGTATGGCAGCATCTTGAGTTATAGCGATGAGCTATTGCTGCCTCATCCTCGTGCCCACGAACGACGCTTTGTTATTGAGCCGTGGCATGAGATCGATCCCGATGCAATCTTGTTAACGCATGGTCGTATTGATGCGCTTTTACGCACGCTTTTGGAGAGCCAGCAGTAAGGGCGTAAACTTTCTCTTAATTGTCGAGCCCGGTACCTGAAAGGACTGGAGCCATGAAGATAGTTACAGATGCATCAGAGCTTCTACAGGGCTGCGCATTTGTTCCCACGATGGGCGCTCTCCATAGCGGCCACCAATCACTCTTTAAGATTGCAGCGAGCCAGAGCGAAAACGTCTTAGCCTCAATCTTTGTTAATCCACTGCAATTTGAGAACCCAGAAGATCTCGCGAAATACCCGCGCACACCAGAGCAAGATATCGAAATGGCAGAGGCTGCCGGCGTTACTCACTTGTGGTTTCCTCGTTATGAAGAGCTCTACCCAGAAGGATTTGCAAAGGTGAGTGCAGGACCACTTGGTGATATCTATGAAGGTGCATCACGTCCCGGACACTTTGATGGAGTTGTCACTGTAGTCAGTCGCCTCTTTGAATTGGCAAAGCCAACCTCTGCAGTCTTTGGTGAGAAAGATTTCCAGCAGCTGACTTTGATTAAGCAGATTGATAGTGGTGTACGGATCATCACTGCACCAACAATTCGTGAGAGCGATGGCCTTGCCCTCTCTTCACGGAACGTTCGCCTAGATGCAGCCGCCCGAAAAGCTGCCACTGTGATTTCAAGAGCTCTCTTACGGGCAACCAACCAGAGCGATCTCGATTCTGCGCGCAGCACCCTTATTGAAATCTTGGCAACCGAGCCGGCACTTACCGTTGATTACGCGCAGATAATTGATGAGAGTGATTTTTCAGAGGCCACCGCGCAGACTGTCCACGCTCGAGCAATCGTCGCCGGTTGGATTAATGGCATACGTTTGATCGACAATATGGCTATGAAGACTGGGGGAGCGCTATGAAGCTACTAGCACCTGCCCCAGGATGGAGTGCACAAGCAGATGTGATCGTTGTCGGTTCAGGAATTGCTGGTTTAACGACAGCGCTACAAGTGCGCACCTTTGGTTTATCTGTCTTGCTTGTTACCAAAGCAAAAGTCGATGAAGGTTCAACAAAGTGGGCACAGGGCGGAATTGCTGCAGCCCTCGGGGATGATGACTCACCTGAGGCCCATGAGAAAGATACGTTGGTCGCAGGTGCTGGCCTCTGCGATACCGAGGCAGTGCGAGCACTTGTTACAGAAGGACCTGATGCCGTTCGCATGCTGATTGCACGTGGTGCCAAATTTGATCTTGAGGCAAGTGGCGAGATGTCACTGACTCGCGAAGGTGGCCACTTGCAGAACCGAATCATTCACGCCGGTGGCGATGCAACCGGTGCTGAGGTTGAGCGAGCATTGATTGCTGCGGTAAACAACGATCCTGAGATTGAGTTAATCGAACATGCGCTGGTACTTGATGCACTTAAAGATAAGAGTGGTGCAGTCTGTGGAGTAACTCTCCATGTAATCGGCGAAGGTAGCCGCGATGGCGTCGGTCAGGCTCGTGCTCGCGCAGTAGTTCTTGCAACTGGTGGACTTGGACAAGTATTTGCACAAACTACCAACCCATCTGTCTCAACTGGCGATGGCGTTGCTTTGGCACTTCGCGCTGGGGCGGCAGTGGCCGATGTTGAATTTATTCAATTCCACCCAACAGTCTTATGGCTTGGTGAAAACTCTGAAGGACAGCAACCACTGATTAGCGAGGCAGTTCGTGGAGAAGGTGCCTATCTTGTCGATGATCACGGCAAACGATTTATGAAGGATATTCATCCCCTTGGCGAACTTGCTCCGCGCGATGTTGTCGCGATTGCAATTATGAATCAGATGGTTGCAACAGGGTCATCACATGTCTGGCTCGATGTTCGCCACCTTGAAGGATTTGAAAAACGTTTCCCAACAATTTACGCCTCTTGTATCGCTCATGGAATTAATCCACTTAAAGATTTAATTCCAGTGGCCCCTGCCTCCCACTATGCATCAGGTGGCGTACGCGTAGATCTCAACGGCAGAACCAGCGTCAAGGGGCTCTATGCCTGCGGTGAAACAGCCTGTTCTGGCGTTCACGGTGCCAACCGTTTAGCTTCGAACTCTCTCCTTGAAGGATTGGTCTTTAGCGCGCGAATTGCTAGCGATATCGCTGCAACGATGAATGAGATTGCAGAACCTGTTGCGAATTCATCACAGGAGATTCTCCTTGATCCTCAGGTACGTCATACATTGCAAGTAAGTATGAGTCGTGGCGCAGGTGTTCTGCGCTCATCAGATTCATTGGTCTCAACAAGTTCTGATCTGACACGAATCGGCGATCGCACAAGTAACGTGCCATGCGTTGAAGCATGGGAGACGACAAATCTCTTCCAGCTTGCTCAAGCAATCTTGAAGGCGGCGCTGATTCGCCAGGAGACACGTGGATCGCATTGGCGTGCAGATTTTCCAGAGACCAGCGATCTCTGGCGCAAGCGCATTATTCAACAGCTAGATCCACAAGGTAATTGGCATACCCAATACCAGGAGGTGAAGTAATGGTTGATCTCGACCTTATTCGAAAGGCACTTGCAGAAGATCTGGCAGGCGGCCAGGACATCACCTCTGTTGCAACAGTCTCTGGAAGCGAAAGAGTTGTCGCAGATTTTGTCGCACGTAAATCTGGCGTTGTTGCAGGTATCGAGATGGCGGTTGCAACCCTTAACGAAGTCGGAATTACAGATGTTCAAGTAAAGCTGCGCGATGGGGACCTTGTGGATCCAGGGAGTGTTCTCCTTACCGTCCGTGGAGATACGCGTGCAATCTTGTTTGCAGAACGCACTGCTCTTAACTTCCTGGGCCACTTAAGCGGAATTGCAACGCTGACCAACACCTGGGTCAAAGCTATCGCCGGCACATCATGCGTTATTCGCGATACCCGTAAGACCACACCCGGAATGCGCCTTCTTGAAAAAGCTGCAGTCGTTGCAGGCGGCGGCAGCAATCATCGATTGTCCTTAAGCGATGCCGCCCTCATTAAAGATAATCACATCGCTGCAGCCGGTGGCGTGGTTCAAGCATTTGCAAAGGTGCGCGCTGCCTTTCCTGATGCATTTATTGAGATCGAGGTCGACACCCTAGATCAACTCAAAGAGGTAACCACAGAGAACCCTGATTTAGTACTGCTCGACAACATGTCACCTGAGCAATGTCGGACCGCTGTTGAATTTGTTGCAGGGCGCTTTAAGTTAGAGGCATCTGGTGGAATTTCATTAGAGAACGCCAAGGCCTATGCAGAAAGTGGCGTTGATTACCTAGCCATAGGTGCGCTGACACACTCTGCTCCAGTACTTGATATCGGTTTGGATATGACGTTAGAAAAGGATGCAAAGTAGCGATGCTATTAACAATCGATGTAGGAAATACAAATACAGTCCTTGGTCTCTTTGATGGCAAGGATCTGATCAAGTCATGGCGAGTAAAGACTGACCCGCGCAGCACCTCAGATGAGATGTCTCTCCAATTTAACGCACTCGTCAGCGGTTACACGATCACCGGACTTTCAATCTGTTCAACAGTTCCTGCAACTTTGCGCGAGCTCCGCACAATGATTGCCACATACTTTTCTGATATCGCAACGACAATCGTTGAACCTGGCACCAAGACAGGTGTTCCACTTCTTGTAGATAATCCAAAGGAGATCGGTGCAGATCGAATCGTTAACACTCTGGCAGCGCACACTCTCTTTGGTGGTCCAGCGATCGTTGTAGATTTTGGAACGTCGACCAACCTTGATGTTGTCTCGCCCAAAGGTGAATTTCTCGGGGGAGCGCTAGCTCCAGGTATCGAAATCTCAGTCGACGCGCTTGCATCGCGAGCTGCTCAACTTCGCAAAGTCGAACTAGTGCGTCCAAAGAATGCGATCGGCAAGAACACCGTCGAGGCGCTGCAATCTGGAACGATCTTTGGCTTTGCTGGCCAGGTCGATGGATTGGTTGAAAAAATCTCAGCAGAGTTAGCCGAGAGCTATGAGCAAGCCCCAATTGTGATTGCTACAGGTGGATTGGCCCCGTTAGTCATCGATGTATCTGCGACAATTGATAAATATGAGCCAGATTTAACGCTTATTGGCCTGCGCCTCATTCACGAGAAAAATCTCTAAAAGGTAGACTCCCCACCCTATGAGTACGCAACCTCCAACACCGGCCGAAGACGATCTACCGGAGCAACTTCGGATCCGTCGCGAAAAGCGCGCACACCTTATTGAGCGCGGAATCGAGCCATACCCGGTTGCAGTTGCCCGTACACATTCATTGAAAGAAGTTCGCGAAAAGTACAAAGATCTCGAGACCGATACCGCAACAGGTGATCAAGCATCTCTGACAGGTCGCATTATCTTTAAGCGCGATACCGGCAAGCTCTGCTTTGCAACACTTCGCGAAGGTGATGGAACAGAGCTGCAGGCGATGCTCTCACTCGACAAAGTTGGACAAGATCAACTTGATGCATGGAAGAGCGATGTAGACCTCGGTGACATTGTTAGCGTTACTGGTGAGATCATCACTTCAAAGCGCGGAGAGCTATCGCTCCTTGCAGACTCGTGGAAACTAGCTTCAAAGTCACTTCGTCCATTGCCAAATGATCACAAGCCGATGTCTGAAGAGACACGCGTGCGTATGCGTTATGTCGATCTGATTGTCAGACCAGAGGCTCGCACCATTGCGCGACTTCGCCCGCAGGTAATGCGCTCACTTCGCGAGACATTTACCAATCAAGAATTTATCGAAGTTGAAACCCCGATGTTGCAGGTCATGCACGGTGGAGCAGCAGCTCGACCATTTAAGACATTTTCAAATGCATATGACATCGACTTATTCCTTCGTATTGCACCAGAGCTCTTCCTCAAGCGCTGTGTTGCAGGTGGACTCGAGCGCGTCTTTGAGATCAACCGCAATTTCCGTAACGAAGGTGCTGACTCATCACACTCTCCTGAGTTTGCAATGATTGAGACTTATCAGGCGTATGGCGATTGGCGTTCGATCGCGGATTTAACTCGTTCACTTATTCAAAATGCAGCGATGGCTGTTGCTGGATCTCATGTGGTCACACATATCAATGGTCGTCAGGCAGATCACGGTGGACAGTGGAAGGAGATCTCTCTCTACGATGCGATCTCTGAAGGAGTTGGCGAAAGCGTTACCGCCCTTACTCCCATTGAAGAATTGAAGAAGATTGCCACAAAGCTAGGGATGAAGATCGATCCAAAGTGGGTTACCGGAAAGCTTGCAGAAGAGATCTTTGAGCATGTTGCACAAGATAAGTTGATCGAACCAACCTTTGTCATGGGCTATCCAGTAGATACATCACCACTTGTCCGGGCTCACCGCGAGATTCCAGGCGTTGTTGAGAAGTGGGATCTCTATGTCGATGGTTTTGAATTGGCAACTGGATACTCTGAGTTGATCGATCCTGTCATTCAACGTGAACGTCTTGTCGAGCAGGCAGCACTTGGTGCAAAGGGCGATCTCGAGGCGATGCAGCTCGATGAAGATTTCTTACGCGCGATGGAATTTGGTATGCCTCCTATGGGTGGCATGGGAATGGGCGTTGATCGTCTCTTGATGGCGCTAACAGGACTGGGAATCCGCGAAACAATCTTGTTCCCACTTGTAAAACCTGAGGTTGAATAGTGTCGATTGAAGTTCGCCCAGCCCGCACACAAGATATTCCGGGAATCCGTGCGCTGATCGATACCTACACACTTGGTGGACGTCTTCTTAATAAAGAGACCGTTATGTTGTATGAAGATGTACAAGAATTCACAGTTGCAGTAGATGGCAACGAAGTTGTCGGTTGCGGCGCACTTCACGTGCTCTGGGAAGATCTCGCCGAAGTTCGTACCGTTGCAGTCCTTGATCGCCTTAAGGGACAAGGTGTTGGACATAAAATTCTTGAATCAGTTATCGATCGTGCTCGCACAGTTGGTGTTGCTCGAATTTTTTGCCTTACATTTGAAACAGAATTCTTTGGTCGACATGGTTTTCAAGAAATTCATGGGACTCCCGTTGATCCAGATGTCTATGCAGAGCTCCTTCGCTCCTATGACACAGGCGTTGCCGAATTCCTCGATCTCGAGTCGGTTAAACCCAATACCTTGGGCAATACCCGAATGCTCAAGATCCTGTAAAAAACTTTCAAACCCCTCCCAATCCCCTCACAATCCGAGCCTAGATAGAGCCCATTTTGGGGAATATCGCCCCCAGATCTGGGGTTAGAACCTATGCACAGACCTTCACCTCGCGCCGTCTATGGGCGAAGTTATAGGCTAGCCACGTACCCCAGTTCGAGTGATGAAAGAGGTCCCGCCGATGTTTGAGCGCTTTACCGATAGAGCCCGACGCGTTGTTGTCTTGGCTCAAGAAGAAGCACGCATGCTCAACCACAACTACATCGGTACAGAGCACATCCTGCTCGGTCTCATCCACGAAGGTGAGGGCGTTGCCGCCAAGGGTCTTGAAGCACTTGGCATCTCACTAGAGGCTGTTCGCGCACACGTCGAAGAGATCATCGGCCAGGGCCAGCAGGCTCCATCAGGACATATTCCATTTACACCGCGAGCAAAGAAAGTTCTTGAACTCTCACTTCGCGAAGCACTCCAACTCGGACACAATTACATCGGTACCGAACATATTCTTCTTGGACTTATCCGCGAAGGTGAAGGCGTTGCAGCACAGGTATTGGTAAAGCTCGGCGCAGATCTCAATCGCGTACGCCAGCAAGTTATTCAACTTCTCTCCGGATATCAAGGAAAAGAAGCGGTCACACAAGGTGGACCTGCAGAAGGAACTCCATCAACATCGCTAGTCCTTGATCAATTTGGACGTAACCTCACAGCGGCAGCGCGTGAAGGAAAGCTTGATCCAGTAATCGGTCGCGATCTTGAAATCGAACGCGTGATGCAGGTTCTTTCACGTCGCACAAAAAATAACCCAGTACTTATCGGTGAACCAGGTGTTGGAAAGACTGCAGTCGTTGAAGGTCTTGCACAAGCAATTGCCAAGAACGATGTGCCAGAAACTCTTAAAGATAAGCAGCTCTACTCACTTGATCTTGGTGCACTCGTTGCCGGATCTCGTTACCGTGGAGATTTCGAAGAGCGCTTGAAGAAGGTGCTTAAAGAGATTAAAACTCGCGGCGACATCATTCTCTTTATCGATGAAATTCACACACTTGTTGGCGCAGGCGCTGCAGAAGGTGCGATCGATGCTGCCAGCATCTTGAAGCCAATGCTCGCTCGCGGTGAGCTCCAGACAATTGGTGCAACAACTCTTGATGAGTATCGCAAGCACGTTGAGAAGGATGCTGCTCTTGAGCGCCGCTTTCAACCAATTCAGGTGAAAGAGCCATCAGTTGCTCACACCATTGAAATTTTGAAGGGTCTTCGCGATCGTTACGAGACGCATCACCGTGTATCCATTACAGATGGCGCACTTGCTGCCGCTGCAAATATGGCTGATCGTTATGTTTCAGATCGCTTCTTGCCAGATAAAGCGATCGACCTTATTGATGAGGCGGGATCTCGTCTTCGCATTAAGCGAATGACAGCACCTGTCGAGCTACGCGAATTCGATGAGAAGATCGCAGCGGCACGTAAGGCGAAAGAATCTGCAATTGATGGTCAGGACTTTGAAGGCGCTGCTGCGTTACGCGATAAAGAGAAGACTCTTATCGAAGAGCGCAACACTGCTGAGAAGAATTGGAAAGCAACTGATCTCGATAAGGTCACTGAAGTTGATGAAGAGCTAATCGCTCAAGTGCTTTCGGCATCAACTGGAATTCCAGTCTTCAAACTTACTGAAGAAGAGACTGCCCGACTTCTTCGTATGGAAGATGAACTTCACCGCCGCGTAATTGGCCAAGATCAAGCGATCAAGGCGCTCTCACAGGCAATTCGTCGTACACGTGCTGGACTTAAAGATCCAAAGCGTCCGGGCGGATCATTTATCTTCGCCGGCCCATCAGGAGTCGGAAAGACAGAACTTTCACGCACGCTCGCCTCATTCTTGTTCGGTGACGAGAGTGCGTTAATTCAACTTGATATGTCTGAGTACTCAGAGCGCCACACAGCCTCACGTCTCTTCGGTGCACCTCCAGGGTATGTCGGTTACGACGAAGGCGGACAGCTCACTGAGAAAGTACGTCGCCGCCCATTCTCTGTTGTTCTCTTTGATGAGATCGAAAAGGCTCACCCAGATATCTTCAACTCACTTCTACAAGTACTTGAAGATGGTCGCCTGACAGATTCACAAGGTCGCTCAGTCGATTTCAAAAATACTGTCATCATCATGACAACAAACCTCGGTACTCGCGATATTTCAAAGGGTCAAGGACTTGGCTTTGCAAACTCTGATGACGACCTCACCAATTACGAGCGCATGAAGGCGAAAGTTGGCGATGAACTTAAGTCACACTTCCGTCCAGAATTCCTCAACCGAATCGATGACGTCATCGTCTTCCACCAGCTCACCAAAGAGCAGATCATCTCTATCGTCGATCTCATGATTGCAAGTCTTGATGAGCGCTTAAAGGCGAAAGATATGGGAATCGAACTTACACAAGGCGCTAAGGATCTCTTAGCTGCTCGTGGTTATGATCCACTTCTTGGTGCGCGTCCATTGCGTCGAGTTATCCAACGCGAAATTGAAGATGCTCTTTCTGAGCGCATTCTCTTTAGCGAACTCAAGGCTGGCGAGATCATTGTTGTAGATGTTGATGGTGATGGCCCGGATGCCACATTTACATTTACCGGAGCACCAAAGGAAACAATGCCTGACTCTCCAGAAGATCTTGCAGAAGCACCCACAGCGTAAATTAAACGTTAAGGAAGTTTCTTCCCAGGATTAAGAATTCCCTTGGGATCAAAGGCTTTCTTGATTGATCGCTGTAATTCGATCACTGCTGGAGAAAGTTCCTGTGCAGCAAAGCTCTGTTTGATTGAGCCGATGCCATGTTCTCCGGAAGCGGTTCCGCCTAGGCTCTGTGCAATCTCTACGATCTCACCAAAGGCTGCAATGGCACGAGCTTGCGCATCGAGATCGCCATGATCATGAACGATTGTGGGATGCATATTTCCATCACCAGCATGGCCAAAGATGCCGATGGTGAGGTTGTACTTAGTTGCCAACCCCTCTACGCGTTCAACGAGCTCTGCAATCTTTGAAATCGGAACTGCAACATCATCGAGAAGTGTGGCACCTAACCTTTCCAGTGCTGGATAGGCGAGTTTTCGTACTCGAATAAATTCAACGGCATCAGCTGCCTCAGTTGAAGCAGCGCCATCGATCATCTCAAAACTTTGACAGAGTGCGAGTACTTCATCTGCTCGCTCTTGATCTTCATCAAGTTGCATCAGAAGTACAGAACCTGCGACTTCAAATCCCAGAGGATGCCACGCTTCGACAGCCTTAAGAGTTGTCTGATCAATGATCTCGAGCATTGAAGGTCTAAATTTCAAAAGTGCTGCAGCTGCAGCAGCAGCGTTCTTAATGTGTGGGAAGGTGGCGATAATCGTTGCTGGTGTTGCCGGGCGCACTGCCAGACCAACGACAATCTCGGTAATGATTCCAAGCGTTCCTTCAGAGCCAATCATTAAGCGAGTGAGATCAAGTGTTGTTACAGCCTTCTTTGTC
>JACCEC012675587.1_pt1 | contig 13280 bp, 14 predicted proteins | sample 7450121 | NCBI WGS metagenome assembly JACCEC01 (sample SAMN15323455, study PRJNA562643) | freshwater metagenome | isolation source: river surface water | place: USA:Blue River Watershed | collected 2017-08-18 | reverse complement strand
TTGTGGATGCGGTGGAGCGAACCGGACAACGCAGCCGCACACTGGTGATTTTCACCAGCGACAACGGGGGGATTGAATCGTTGAAGAACGCCTACGTCGGTGAGGTAGGCCACTCACCGCTCAACAGCGAGAACGATCCATTGCGCGGACAAAAAGGCACACTGTACGACGGAGGTACACGCGTGTGCGCCTTCGCCAACTGGCCCGGCAAACTGGCACCCCGAAAGCATACCGCGCCAATGCATGCGGTAGACTGGTTCCCGACCATCGCAGCCGTGGCCGGCTTCAAGGCAGAGGCAGACCTCATGTGGGATGGCATCAATCAATGGCCGTCGTTGACGGGGACAGAGCCGGGCAATCAGGAGCGCCCGCTCTACATTGCAGCGACGAGTGGGCAGAGCCTCCACCAAGGAGACTGGAAATTAATCCGGACAAAAAACCGGACCGAACTATTCCGCATCACCTCCGACCCCTACGAAAAACAGGAGTGTTCAGCGCAACACCCCGACCGAGTCACCGAGCTCCTCCGCCTTGTGGAGGCTCAGAGGTCCAAAGACCTCCCGAACCTCCCAGACGACCTCAAAGGTTTCCACCCTTAAGACGCCCCGCGGTTCAGGTCCACAGGGATCAACACCATTGGACAGGAGGCTAACCCGAACGCCCTAGCTCCGAGCTGGAGATCAAAAAGTTTGCTGGGAGCCGCGGCAAAAGCGCGAGCAGTGTTTCTGTCGCCTTTCGAGGCATAACCTTGCAAGGGAGGAGACGCCTTTGCTTTGCAAGTGCTTTTCTAAGAACATTTTGCTCACGACATCGCCCATCGAGCCGCCTCGCGGAGTGCCGCGTCAGTGCCGGCTCCCATCACCAGAACCGCGCCATCCGTCTCAACCACCGTCAATCCCTCCACTCCAACCAAAACAACCCTTCTCGAACCACCCGCCCGAACAAAGTTGTTCCGCCCATCCACCACAAGAACCTCACCCTCGCACCGATTTCCCTCGGCATCCGGAGCCGTTAGATCCGCCACCGAGCGCCACCCTCCGAGGTCGCTCCACAACCCGTCGAACGGGACCGTTGCCACCATCTCGTGCCGCTCGAGAACTGCGTAATCCATGCTCTGCGAACGACAGGCCTCAAATACCGCACGGTCCGGAAAAGCATCATCCCCCACCCTCACGGCTCCGGACATCGCCAACTCGCTCTGTTGAATAATATCAGCCGCATGCTTGCGAAACGCCGCTCTCAGCGTTCCAACCGTCGCCAGAAAAATCCCTGCATTCCAAAGCACGTCCCCCCCTTCAAGGAGCCGCTGCGCCACCTCAACGGAAGGTTTCTCCAGAAACTGGGACACTTCCAAAGCTTCCGTGCCGGAAAACTTCCCTCCATACCGAATGTAGCCGTAAGCCGAACTGGGGTGATCAGGACGAACGCCAAAGGTCACAATCGCACCCCTCAACGCCGCGGGAACCCCACGGTGAACCATCTCGCGGAAGCGCTCCACGTCGGGGATGTGATGATCCGCCGGGCAAACCAACAAAACAGCATCGTCATCAGCGCCGACCAACCCCAAGGCGATGGCAGCCGCCGTGTTTCGCGCGACCGGCTCGTACACCCCTCGCACAACACAGCCAGCGTTCGCAGAAAATTTCCGTACAAAACCTTGATGCGAAGCCGCCGCGACGCAAACGACCGGACCGCCCGCCGAAACGCTTTTTGCACGATCAAGGGCCGTCTCAAACAAGGTGCGCCCCCCCACAAGCGGGACAAACTGTTTCGGATGTTCCGGCGTCGAAACCGGCCATAACCGAGTGCCAGACCCGCCGCAGAGAATCAAAGGAAGAATTTTGGGGCTCGTTTCCATCCCCAAATCTTGACCACAGCGCCGATTGACTTCCAGACCCGTCAACGCTTCGGAGCACGGACCTGATCCAGCGCAGTCAACACATCAACCGCTCGCTGCAACGACGGGTCACGAGGAACAGGGTTCGGCAAAACTCGGCGGCCAACGCGATCCTCAATCAATCGATCCAACTCAGGGGTGGACCGCATCGCGCCATCGCTCGGAATAACCCGCGCCCGCTCAGCCGGCGCCAAAATACGATCGGCTACACCCAACGCGAGATCCGGCACAGTCGACGGCGAAGTCTGCAAATCCGGCCGCACCCCCTGACTCAAATCCCCGAACTCCGGAACAGCAACCGACCACTTTCTCACCCTCAAAAACCGGTCGTTCCCCAAAGGTCTATCCTCAAACTCTCCCGCCACACCTCGCGTCTTTTGTCCAAAAACTACAGCCCCAGCCACACTTTGTAGCGCTCCAGCCAAAGCCTCCGCAGGTCCGGCCACCGACGCAGATACCATCACCGCCACCCGACCCGTGTAGACGGGATCTCGCCCAGCGGACAGTTTTTCCACCTTGCCAGTCTCACGCTCCGCCTTCTCAAACATCAACGCTCCCTTGGGCGCGAAATATGACACAATCTCCGCCACTTGCGCCAACGTCCCCGCAGGAGGCGTGTACCGCAAATCGAGGACGATACCCGGAACCTTCGCCGCTCCTCGCAGTTCCTCCGCCAGCGCCTTCACATTCACCGGAGTCAATGTGCCCATCAGAATCCAACGAGCGGACGGCCCAGCCGCCTCCGCCCTCAAAGAGATCGCTTTCTCCAGCGCAACTTTCTCCACCGGCTTCGATACCAAACTTGTTCCCGGGCCGATTCGTCCAAGCAACCCCTCCAACGCAGCCCGCTTCGTATTCAGGGGCGAGCCCGCTCCTTCGCGGCCCGTCATCGCCCAAATCGCCTCTAAAGCGACATCCAACTCATCCTCTCCTAACTGCTCCACCGGAGACGCCACCGATTGCGTCAGTGCATCCCCCTGAGCCCATCCCCTCCACGCCAAACAAATCGCAAAAACCATCGCAAGCCGCCGCATCAGCCTCGCGAAATCCCGCGAGTCAGTGCCCCGCCTCAGAGACCAAAAACCTTCGCCAACCTGTTGACCCAGAGATGACATGTCGTTGTCCTAAGCCGTCAACCCTCGCGATGCGATATCTTTCCGATACTGCATACCGTCAAAACGAATCCGGCCAACCGCCCCATACGCCGCATCAACCGCTGCCCTGAGATCCGCTCCGCACGCCGTCACCCCAAGGACCCGCCCACCCGAGTTCACGAGTCCCAACGTCCCGTCCCGCCGCGTGCCCGCATGAAATACCACCGCGCCCGCCGACTCCGCCGACTCAATCCCCTCGATGGAAAACCCAGTCCGAACGGCGTCTGGATAGCCCGCAGAAGCCGTAATCACACACACTGCGGATTCCTTACGCCAACTCGCTCTCGCACCCGCTAAACGGCCCTCAGCCGTCGCGCACAACAGCTCCACCAAATCTCCCTCTAATCTTGCCAACAGCACCTGCGTTTCAGGATCGCCAAACCGACAGTTAAACTCCAATACGCGCGGCCCGGAAACCGTCATCATTAACCCCGGGAAAAGCATGCCGCGAAAGTCCAACCCGTCCTTTTGGACCCCCTCCAAAAACCGGTCCATCACCAAGGTCCGAATCTGCTCCTCCATCTCCGCCGTGATTTGCGGGAGCGGGCTGTATGTCCCCATCCCCCCCGTATTCGGCCCAGTATCCCCATCCCCAATCCGTTTGTGATCTTGGGCAAACGGAAACAGCAAATAACTCCGGCCATCCACCAGCGCGTGCACCGAACACTCGAACCCTTCCAAAAACTCCTCAATCACCACTTGGTCCCCCGCACCACCAAACCGACGCTCCACCATCACCGCAGCCAGCGCCGCCTCCGCCTCCTCTCGGCTCGTCGCAATAATCACTCCTTTTCCAAGAGCCAAACCGTCAGCCTTAATCACCGCAGGCAACCCCACCTCAGGAAGAAACGCCAACGCAGCCTCATACGAATCGAAACTCCCGCTCCGCGCCGTCGGGATGCCATGACGCTCCATAAACGACTTTGCAAACACCTTGGAACTCTCCAGCCGGGCCGCCGCCTGCCGCGGCCCGAACGCACGCAATCCCGCCGCCTCAAACGCATCAACAATCCCCGACGCAATCACGTCGTCCGGCCCCACCACCGTCAACCCAACCTCATGCTCGCGGGCAAACGCAATCAATGCTCCATGATCCATCGGCGCGATATCCACGCACTCCGCAATCTGCGCAATCCCCGGATTCCCCCGCGCACAAAAGATACGCCCTGCCGCTGAGGACTGCTTCAGCTTCCACACTAACGCGTGCTCCCGCCCGCCCCCGCCAATCACCAAAATGTTCATCCCCCTTTTTAACCCCCAAACATTCTCCCTGAACAGCCACGAGACGTTTCAGGAGGTCAACGAAGCCGACGATAAAACCGCAAGGCCTCGATCGTCGGCGCGATCTCATCCAAGTACCGTCGCGATGGCACCCGCTCGGCCGGGTCCGCCACCAGATACCGACGCTTCCATTTCCCAACCACAACAACAAAGTGCGTGTTGGAAGCTCCCGGCCGGCGCACACGCACAATGACCGGGTTTCCGCGGAGCAACTCCAAATCGATCAAGCGGTACGACGGAGCCGCCTCGTACGCATGCTCAAGAATCCCGTCCGTGAGCTCCGCCGCCTTCTCCCAATGAATCCATCCTTGCTCCGTGTACCCCCCGTTCGCTGAAAGCCACCGGTTCAGCAAACTGGGATCCGTCTCGTACCCATGCGCCCTCAACACCATCGCCGCACAAGTCACCGCACAACCCTCCGCACCCAACGAAGAAGGCGTCCCGCCCAACGAATCCCCGGCCCAACGACCATCCGCCTGACAAAAATGTTGCACCTCAATCAGCCGCTCACGAAACAGGTAAAATCCCCCAACAGAATCTCGCACTCCGACCCGCCACCAATCTGCAAGCCAACCCAACGCCACGAGAGTTAGCCCCGCCAGCACGAGAAGCCCGCTCCGCCGAATGGACGCCATGAGACTCATGACGAGAACCGGAGCATCACCTTACCCCGAACGCCAGCCGCCGCCTGACGCAAGGCCTCGGAATAATCTTCCACCGGGAACTCGGCATAAACAGGGAGCGAAATCCAATCCGGCGAAAGCATCCGATCCAGAAGGCTCGCAACTAACTGATTTCCGCGCTCCAACCCGACCCGCTCGTACCACTCAGAAACCCAGAACCCTCGGAAGGCCAATTTCCTGAAAATCAGGAGTCCGTTAGGAATCCTCAAAGGCTGACGACCCATTGCCCCATACGTGACTTGTGAACAACCACTTTGCATCAGGTTTGCTTGGCGGAGTGCACTCTCGCCGCCCACTCCGTTTAAAGCCAACGCAGCGCCCCCGCCAAACCACGAAGCCCCCCGAACTTCCGCGACAGACGCATCTTCATCCACAAACGCCAGCTCACCACCTGCACGCATCTCAGCAGCCACCCCAGCATCGCGAACAAAACTCACTACCCTCACTCCCAGCTGCCGCGCAAGCGACCGAACCGCGTGTCCCACCCCAGAACTGCCTGCGTTTTGCAAAACCCAACCGCCATCCAACGGGGCCACCTCGTTAAGAAGACACCAAGCCGTTGCCGGATTAATCCGGACCATCGCCGCCTGCACATCATCAAGCCGCTCCGGTACGCGCACGAGGCTCTCCGCTTTCGCAACCCCAAGGGTGCGCCATGCCCCATACCCCGCAGGAAGGATTACCCGCTCCCCCACCCTGAAGCGGCCTCCAACTCCTGCTCCCAGCGCCACCACTCGAGCCACACCCTCCGTCCCAGGCACACAAGGAAGGGCAGGAAGTCGTCCGTACTTGCCCTCCAGCACATTCAAATCCGCCGGATTAATCGGCGAAAGCACCGTGCGCAGAAGCACCTCTCCGAACCCCAGTTCCGGGCATCCCCCTTCAACCAGTGAAACCGAATCCAATCCGGCAAAATCTCCCAAACTCAGGGTCGAATTCTCCATGATCACTCCACCGTAACCCCACCACACCCCCCCGATCCGCATCCGCAGCCCCCCCCAACAACCCCTTGACCTCGTGCAGAGTCCGCTGGAAGCGAACCCGTCGCAGAACCAGCGCTATCGCCCCTCACATCCACTTCCAAATCAATGTCCATCAGTAACATTTGCTCCCTCACTTTTTGAAGAAAATCCACCACAGAGTCGGGCGGATAGTCCAAACACTCCAAGACCACACGAACCGGACGTCCCAAAAGCTCCGGAAAATCGGCGCGCATCTCGCCATCAAGGATAAACGCCATGTAAGCGTTAAACTTCTCCTGAAGCTGGAACATTCGGTCGAATGCTTCCTCCCAAGGACGCGTTTCAAACATTTTCAGCACGACCCGCTCTCCCGCTCCCTCGATCGCGTCAATGACCCAGGGATTCTGAACCCCGACCGCAGTTCGTTCGCCCGAATCCCCGCCACATCCACCGCCACAACATGTTCCTGAGTCAGACATAAACTATTTTGTGTAAACCAAAATCTGGTCGATAATCAGATGCATCTCACTGTGCGCGCGAATCTTGTCAATGTGGCTTGGCATTAACCGCGTCCCCTCAGGCATCAACAACATCCCAGCTTGAGACCGCACCCCATCAGCTAACTCAAAACCTGGCTTCAACTCCTTCACCAACATTTCCCGCACATTCCGTGGAAGGCAATCTGTCCGCAAATTACGCCGAAATACCGCGACCGCGTCCGGATCGAGGCCCGACCCGGATTCTCTCAAAACAAGCTCCAAGGCCTTCTCCGGCGGCAGACCACTCGTCACATACATGACCGCAACCGCGAGACACCGAGCAGTCCAAGGAATCTGCTCCTTCCGCAGACCATCCGGATAACCCGTTCCATCGCAGCGCTCATGGTGCCCCCGAATCGTCACGCCCACCCCATCCAAATCACCCGCAAACGCCGCTAAAGTTTGTCCAACCACCGTGTGCTGCCGCAGCAACTGCTTCTCTTCGATGGACAACCGATCCGCATGATTCAACGCCCGATGGATAAATCCGCGCTCAAACGCCAAGAATCCAAGATCGTACAACCAAGAACTCGCGCGAAGGACCCGACGCTCTTCCTCACTGAACTGATCGTCGCGGACCATGGCCTCACAAATCCTCACCACCTGCTGAATCTGCGTCCCCAACAGGCCGTAAAAAGTTGAAATCAGCCGGTAAACCAAATCCAGTGACCGCTCAAAATTGCGTTCCAATGCCGCATGCGCCTCGTCAATAGCGCGCTTCTGACTCGACACCTCCTCCATCCGTTCGGCCAACTCCGAGTTAGACCGTATCAACTGGGTGTTGCAGGCCATCGTCTCGTCCTGCAAACGCTGATTCGAAACCAATAAAAAATTCCGCTGGAGGCTGTTATCGACTGCCGCCACCAACTCCGCTGAATTCCACGGCTTCGCAATAAATCGATAGATTTCCCCCGAGTTAATCGCAGCAATCAGAGTGTCGATGGCCAACATGCCCGTGATCAGGACCCGCGTGACCATCGGCCACCCCTCGCGAACCCTCGCCAACAACTCCAAACCCGTCATCTCCGGCATGTAATTGTCCGCAATCACCACGCCAAACTCACCCGCGCGCAACCGTTCAAGAGCATCGAGCGGATTGAGACACACCGTCACTCGAAAACCTTCGCTTGTCAGAGTGTCAGAAATCGCATGCAAAACGTCCTTGTCGTCATCAACCACAAGGACCGGAACAGACCGATAATCAGCTAACTTCATAATGGTGACCTTTCATTCACCAGGGCGGACGCCACATGTTACGTCGACCGTCAAGCCTCTCCCAATAAATCCCTCGAAGGATCCTTCGGCGAATAAGCGTTGCGAACGTCCTTCAGACGATTCTGAATCGAAACCACCTCCTTCTTCTCAGCGCCTAAATCACCCAAAATCTCAGCCGCCCGAGACACGTTCGCCTGAGCCAACGCCTCAATCTTCTTCAGTTGTCGATCCACCTCAGCGTTCCCCCGATCCAAACCGGATAGCTGAGACAACTCCTGAACCTTTCGAATGATGACGTCCTTCTCTTTGGCAAGCCGCTCAAGTCCGCCAAAATCCCGTTTGCTAATCGCGACGCCCTCAACTTTTGTCACCTTCTCGAACTCAGCCAACGCCTCGAGAAACCGTCTTTTCAACTCGGTCGGCGATAAACTGGAACTGCGCAATCGCGATGACATCCAAAATGAACTCTAAAGCCGAATAATTTAAACGGAAGGAGAGTCCTTCGCTACGTCATCGAGCATCTGCGACCAAGCATCTCTCACTTCTTGAACCAGTCGCACAACCTCCTGAACATAAGAGATTTCCTTTTTGATGTTCGCCTTAATCAAATGTTCAATGAGGAAGTCGTAGAGCGAATACATCGTCTTCGAGAAATCACCACCCCGTTCCATATCCAACGATACCTGTAACTCGCGAAGAATGTTTTGCGCCACCAAGAGGTTGTTGTGAATCTCCTCGTTTCTCTGGACCACTGACTCCATTCCGAACCCATGCTCAACCCGCGCCAGCCTCTGAAGGCAACCATCAAAAAGCATCAACACAATCTTCCCCGGAGATGCCGTGCTAACAGAGGCCGTCTTATAAATCTTCGCGTGACCCGCTAGAGTAGTTTTCATTCGTGAAACAAGATACTCATCTGAGCGGTAGCGATTCCAGTACCAGCGAGCGCCAAAACTGAACCTTTTCTCCGTAACCAAAGAATACTGGGTTACGCCGCAGATAAAAAGCTGTTGAGATAACAACCTCTATCCAAGAATCCACTAACCCAACACCTGTTGAGCCACTGCCTTCATCACGGCTGCCGAGGGATACTCTTTTGACGCCACTAGTTCTTTTGCCTGCTGCACAACCTCTTCCCTCACCTCAGCCTGTGGCTGGACTCTCGCCTTCGCTTCTTGAAGCTTTTGCAGCAAACTTGTCGTGAAGTTTGCTCGCAACGCGTCGCCGACCGACGACACCTGCCACTCCGCAAGAGCTGCTGAAGGAGGAACCGCCAGCATTTTCACCGGCGCCACTCTCGGAGAACTGGGGTCAAATGAGATATTCATGGCTACTGGTATATTCGGTCGAAACCGCCACTCTCTTTAGAAAAAACTTGCCGAAGCCATGCGCAAGCAACTCCACGGCAAACGCCAGCGGCAAAGCAAGCCTACTCAGCACCTTCCGAGGGACGGTCCTTGCGTAAACTGCGGAAAGATGCGAACGCCGCAAATCGAGCGAATCGTTTAGGACTCAACAAGATGGCCCCTCCATCCTCCCGGACAGGAAAGTTCTCTCGGCCCAAAGCGATGCCGTAAGCCCTTGCAGCAACCGCAGTCCGCTCATTTCCAGCATCATACAACGCATCACTCGCCCAGTGAATTCTTCCCGCCTGCACGTCCACCAACTTGCATCGAACCCCCATTGAGACGGGTCGGTAAGGCGAGTACGATGTCAGATCAACAAACATTACACCCTCTGCTCCATAGACGTCTCGCATCTTCCGAAAGAAATCAACGCTCACTGGTTCCACCGAAGACAACTCCCGCCGACCCATGATGGTCTCCATGTCCACCCGTGAAACACTCACCACCTCAAATGCATTCAGCTTGCTCAGCTCCGCAAGAAATGCGTCGTCAATGTCTTTCATCACCAACCCAGTGTACTTCTCGTTGTAGACCGGCAAAATCACAACGCGCCGCATCAGCATTCCCGGACCATCCGATGGCCGAAACCAGTTCTCAGGCAGCTCAGTCTTGACCGGAACCCGAACAACCGAAACAGACCTGCATCCCTCAAGCACGGGAAGCGCCGCAACCATCAATGCCACCCGGACAACGAGAGACGCTCTCAAATGGGAACGCAGCCAACGAAACAACCCAAAACAGGGCTCCAGCGATCCCGCCAGCCCCACCGTGAAAACTCCTCTGCTGCCCGTCCTATTTTGCTGCTTCGTATCCATTCTCTGTAACCCAAACTCGGGCTCACTCCCGTACCGAAAGCCATTTTCAGGCCAAGCCGTCCCGCAGCACCATCCTACTTCTTAGAAGAGTTCGAAGAGAACCCTGAAAGCGATCCCGTCAAGGCCGATAACTGAGTCTGAACCTGCTGCTGGGCCTGCTCCATCTGAATGAAGCTTCGCTCCAATGCCGCCTGACGCTGCTTCAAAAGCCGCTCCATATCGGCAATCTGCTTGTCGATCGTCTTGCTCCGACTCGTCAGAGATTTCTTCTGAATCTCGAACAAACCATTGTATCCAATGATTTTGTTCAAATAGTTGTCCAGCCGTTCCGCAACCCCCTGCGTCGGATAAACCGAATCGAAGGTCGTCGTCCCAGTGGATGTCGCAGCCACCCCAGCTGACGTGAAAAACTTCTCCACGTCCGAAGAATACGAAGCGAGCGCCGCCTGCAACTTCCCTGAGTCCTTGATGTACAAATCCCCACTGGTCCCCCGAAACGCCAGCCCCAACTGCTCCATCTGCGTGTACCGCGCGGTGCTAGACGATTTCAAGGAGACACCCGCCGCGGATGCGGTTGCAGCACTGCTGATGGTCACCTTGTTACTCGACGTATCGATCGCTGTCACTTTTGCTCCGCTCGGAATCCCAGCACCCGAAATCTCAGCCCCAACCTTCAAAGCACTCAAACCCGCCCCCGTCACAGTCAACTCGGTCGAACCCGACGTCGTCGTCGCCGCCAAAGTGGGCCCAGTCATCGGGGTGAAAATAAACTTCCGCAAACTGGAAGCCACCCCCATCAAATCCCGATTACCCGACAAAACCGAGGTCGTGACCTTCCCATCCGCACTCGTGACCTTTGTGCTATCCTCGATGTCCTGACGAACGGCGTTGTAAGCATCCACGAACGACTTCACCTTCGCGAGAGCAGCCGAAGAATCGGCAGAAATAGAAAACGTAGTTTTGCCAGTCTCCGTCACTTGCACCGAAATCCCCTCCAGACCAGCATCAGTAAGATCAAGAACGCCCGACATGCTCTTGAAGTTTTTCCCAACGGACACACCATTTCGATAAACAGCGTATTTAAACTCACTTCCTTCCACCGTTGCAGAGCCATTCAGCTGAGCCACGCCCGTGCCGTCATCGCCAACCTCGACGACGCCCAAGGCCTGCAACAAGCTACCGTCATCATCGCTGAACACAAAAGGCTTTCCGCCCTCTTTCGCGACGAACATCATCTTGCCGTCAACTCGGTTGTAGGACGCTGACACTCCAGCCTCAGAGTTGTTGATACTCGAAACAATGGACGCAATCGTATCGGATTCCGTCCAACCGATTTCAACATTATTAATCCTGAAAGATCCAGCAGCCGCAACAGAAGCCGGACCACCTGACCCCATCGAATTAACTAACTCACTTATTTTGGTGCTTAAGCTATAGTTGCCCAACGCAACTGGGGACAGGTACTCGGTGGGCCCCTTCGCTGACACAACAGAAGGCGAGAGTCCCAAAAGTTTCATGAGGTTACTCGAGTCTTTCGCCGTCGAATTCAAAGTAAAAGCGGATCCAGCGCCAGCAGTCAGTCGAATAAACCCCCCATCAAAACGGGCTTCGGGGTTTCCTGGAGCGTGCGACGTCATCAAGTTCGTTAAATCCTCCACCGTCGTCGTGGAAGGATCGATATCCTTTCCACCGCCCACTTGGAACTCCATCTCTCCAATCCAAATCGTCCCCTCCGTTATCGTCTGGCCAAGAGGAAGCTTGTCGAGAAACCGCCCAGCGACGCTTTCGTTGTCAGCGGTATTCGCCGACAAAACCGTGTAGGGACTCCCCATCTGGGTAACTTCTACCATGTAAGTGCCCAACTGAGCGCTCGCAGTGGTCGTAACGTTCGCGGTGGGGGACTGATTCACTCGGCTCGTACTCGCTTTCGCCGCGCCTGCATCATCATATTCTTGATAAATGCTATTCAACACCGAGGTCGATCGCGTCGAGGCGGAGGACGAGCTAAACGCCAGATCCGCTAAGCTACCCTGCAAGGTCGCCAACTTGCCTTTGATCCGATCCAAGGCAGTAGACTGCTGGGTGATGGACGTCTGCTGAGTGCGCAACCGATCCTGAGGCACTCTGTCCAGTTGCATCAACTGGTCCACCACCGAGCGCCAATCCATCCCCGAAGCCAGCCCAGTAAGTTGTATCCCCGCCATACGTTAATCTCCGTTGAAGTTAGTGCTTAAAATTTAATGTCTCTCGGCGCCGCACACCGACCGGATAAAACCTTCCTTGGAAAACCAGATTCGCATGCGATTGGCAAAAGCCTTCCTTGAGTTTATCGGCGCGAAGCAGCGATTTCTGAAGCGAATGTTGAGGAAAAGAAATCACTCCGAACCCTTCGAAAGCACCTCCCCAAGCCGGCTCTTGAAATCAACCGCCGCCCACTGCCCCTCCACCTGCGCTCCCGCATCCAGATAGCCGTAGTTCAATGCCGACCCCAACGCCGCCATCGCAAGACGCGAAACACGCCCAAACTCCGCCCCCATCCCCATCAACGACAAAACCCCTCGCCCCAATGCGCCACCTCCAAACGCAACCAACCGCGCAAACTCATCCGCCGTGCGCAAGCGCACCGCCAGCTTAAACACGTCCGCCCCCTGCTCTATCGCGAACCGTCCCAGCGCCCGCATCCGACCCAACCCCGGCGTTCCCGCAAAGTCGTGCGCAGACACCACCACCCCACGCCCCTCCGACCGCGCTTCCCCCACCAACTCCGCAAACCCTTCCGCCTTCGCTCCCCGTAACGACCGCGCCTCAACGTCAATCAACGCCGCCGCCGACAAAAACTCTCGGTACCACCGCAGCCGCGACGCCGCATCCATCGTCGGAATCGCCCCCCCCTCGCCCGGATGCCGAACCGTCAACAACAGCGGATGCCGATGACTCAGTCGCGACAACTTCCGATAATCTCCGCGATCCAACCCGCCCTCCGCCAAAAGCCCGTCTATCCGCAACTCCATGATATCCACGCGCTCCGGCGACACCTTCAACGCCGCATCCAATGCCGCCCGACTCGGAATCGTCCCCACCACCCGCGGCGTCCCCAACCATTCCAATAACTCCGTGTTCTCGCTGAAGCTCATGCCCTACCCAAACGACACCCAAAAAATCCCGCAACCCTAAAAGCCACCCTCACTGCGCCCGATCCGTCGCAATCGGTCGAATCCGCTTCCGAATCTCCGAGGGATTCGTCGACGTCGGCGCGGGCGGCGGAATCGCCCCACCGCTCCCCGGCATCGGCACCGTCCGCGAAACGCCCGGCCTCGGAATCGGACTC
>JACCEC011578345.1_pt1 | contig 13281 bp, 8 predicted proteins | sample 7450121 | NCBI WGS metagenome assembly JACCEC01 (sample SAMN15323455, study PRJNA562643) | freshwater metagenome | isolation source: river surface water | place: USA:Blue River Watershed | collected 2017-08-18 | reverse complement strand
TGCAAGTCTGTATCAGCTATACCCACTTTTAAATTTTCAGCCAAACAGTACGCTAAGTTTAAAGCTAATGTTGTTTTTCCGACTCCTCCTTTTTGATGCACTACGCTAATAATAAGCATTTTTGTATTCTGTTTTTTGTAAAGATAGGTATTTTAATCATTTATATATTTAATCATTTGATTCTTTAATCATTTATATAAATGATTATTTATTAAAATACCGTAAAACACTAACTATAAAGCACTTATAAGATTCATTAGATTCAAATATTCTGCACTAAGTATCAAATTAATTTCAAATACGCAATTCTCAACGCCTTTAAGCGGAACGCCGCCCGATGGTATTTTCTCATTTATTTTGGTTTTGGTACTTCCTTTCAGTGGTGGGATTTCGGTCAATGTGATACTGTAAATGATTTTCTAATTGAATAATTTTATACCGTTGGTCGAGCTTCTGACTAATAGGGGGAGCAATTAAAAACCCAAATATACCCGATGCTAAAACCAATAACACCCAAATCTTTGTCTGTAAGTCTATGCCGTGCGTGGTCGTATGATTGACCTTTGACGGAATACTTTTAGCTACTTTTTGTAATTCGCTCGTTTTGGTTTGAATCTCTTTCAATTCGGGGGAGAGCTGACCCCACAAAAGTTTAGCGACCTTCTCCGAATCTAAGTTGATAGATTTTGGGTTGTCCAGTTGCATTTTAAAATCAGTGGTGATGTTTTTTAGGGTGCTTATTTCTTCTCGTTGGCTTTTCAGCTCTTTTAGAATGTCGTTTAGTATTTCCATTTTGTTACCTGCTAAGTCCCTTGGACTTTTGTATTTTTTGTTCTTGTTGCTGGATAATTTTTTCGTTCTCTCGAATTTGTACACTTTGCTCTTTGCCTTTCTCCTCGATGTATTTCAGATTGGCTCGGTGTAAATCAGTTTCGTCTATAATTTGTTTCTGTTGCTTCTGAATCTCTTTGATTTTTTGAGCTTCGGCTTCTGCCTGTTGGCGTTGCTCGATGGCTCGCTGTTTTTCCCGCTCTGCCAAATCGCTGTACTGTTTCTTTTTTTCTTGTAAGGCTTCCACTTCTGAACTAAGATGCTGTTGCTTTTTTTTGAGTGGCTCTATTTCTTTTTGTATCGTCTGGGCTTTCTCAATAACGGCTTTGGCTTCCGACAAACCACTACTCAGGTTGTGTATTTTTTCTAAATCTTTTTGTTCCTGCTGGCTCTTGTACTGGATGGCGTTTAGATGAACTTTGCTACTGCTCACCCCTCTCTCCAGTTCCAAAGAATTTGCAACAATGGTTTGAAGCTCCGCCATGTCGTCTCGACTCATTTTGATGCTCTTACCTGTGGCGTGGTCTGTCCAATCAAAAACCATGTGTGCATGATAGTTCGGTTTCCACTCTTTGGTTTCTTTGTCATAATGCCCTTCGTCCTTGTGGCAATACCCTTGAATGGTTTTGATGTTAAAACGCTGCTCTATTTTTTTCGCCAACTTTTTTAAATCATCTGCGGTGTGGTACTTGTCAATGAGTAAAACACCTTCCCTAATCGGGGTGGCTTTGGATTGCATGGCTCGCCCTGTTTTCTCTTTGCAATTCTTCTCGGCAAATGCCTTAGCTTCCGCTATGCTCTTGACGACAAACGAACTGTTCAATCGAGATAAATCCGAACGAACGTAACTCAATTCTTTCTCTCGCTGATTGTGCTTTTCTGACCCAGCCTTGACTGGTAAAACGTGTATGCTACTCTTACCCATAGTTTGCTCTTTTTCGGTTTTAGCCGTCTGCAAGACCTCACAAACTACGATAGTAGTTATAGTGAGCTATAATTTTGACGAGCAAAGGTAAAAAGAAACGCTAAAATTCAAAATATTTCTCATTTATTATTCATCGGGAAGCCTTCTTCAAGTGGTATGTTAATGCTAATAAAAATCAATCCATGATTTCTTTTTGAAACTTCGTAAACCAAGATAATGTCGAGAAAAAACCAAGAAAACACCGAAATAAAACCGAGGAAATATCGAGAAAATAAATTTGGACTAAATTACACAAACGTACAAAATTTGTCATGTACTTTTAGACGTCCAAAAAAGCCCTGTAAGACCTTATTTATTTTTAACAACAGAAACTTAAACATGACTTAATTAAATTGCTTGTAGGGCTTAAAAACGCCAAATTACCCTATTCATTTCTTGAAAGATAAAGTTGTGACGATTAGTTTTAACTACTTTACTCAAATACTCAAAGCTAAATTAGCCTTTAAACTAACCATGATTACACGGTTAACTGGTAGTTGAATGAGGGTTAATAAATAGCCAATTTTCGGTTAAATCTTGGTTGAATGGCGGTTGAACGCACTTTTTTAAAATAGTAGTTTTAGCATAAAAAACAGTAAAAAATGAACAAAATCGACTTAGTATATTTTTTTACGTATGCCAGTGTACGTGCATGTAGTTGAATGTAAGTTGAACAAAGTTGATTAAAAGTTGTTGGCGTGGCTTTGCCCGCCCTAAATGAAAAAAGCGTGCCGAAGGACGCAAGCCACCATTTGAGCAAGGGAATTGAGCGAGTAAAAGCAAATAACTGAAACTGTTCCTAATATTTTTAGTCAAACCACTGATAATCAATGCTTTAAATTCGTTTAGGATTGAATTATACTAACCAAACCCCGAAAAATTTTATAGAAACGATTCTCAACGCCTTCTTTTTTCTGAAACTAATCGTTTTAGTAAGAAATCGAAACAACTAAAAATTCAGTTCACGCCCCCCAACCAGAGTTATACTTTTTTTCTGATTTTTTCCTTTTCATTCTCGACATATAAAATTGCGTGCATTTTACGCTCCATAAACACCCATTTTTTTGTTTTTTGTATCAATTGAAAAAATGTAATCAATATCAATTGATTTGATTGTTTTTAGGCTTTTTTTTTTTTAAGTTCCTAATAGTAAGACTTTTACTTATTTATATTACGACAAATTTGGGTAGGTTTTAGCAACCTATTACGACAAATTTGGGTAGGTATTACGACAAATTTGGGTAGGTTTTAGCAACCTATTACGACAAATTTGGGTAGGTATTGCAACAAACTTGGGTAGGTTAAAAGCTAATTACTACAAAACATTACTACATAAGTTTTTTACTGTCGTAATATTATTATATTTGCAAAAACTTAATTTATGGAAGATAATAGTATCGTAAGAATCAGTAATATTTTAAACTTAACTCGTCAAGAATTTACCGTAGTTGAAAAGCATATTATTCACTTAGTCCTATTTGAATTAAAGGAAAATCAAGGAATAAATTTGACAAATATGGAGAATAAAGAACCTTTGACCGTTATAATTAATGGTTCTGATGTTTTGAAAGGCTCTAAAAATATAGACGTTTTAAAGGATGCCGTAAAAAAAATAACTACTCGAAATTTGTTCTTTGATTCTTCCAAAATAAATGAAGAGTATTTTGGCTCTGTTACACCCATTCCGTACGCAAAATATACAGCAAAAAATGGGCATAAATCTGAAATTTTAATAGAAATACATCATACTTGTAAGAAGATGTTTTTAGAATTAGCAAAAGGTTTTACAAGTCTTTTAGTTGATGCTATTCTAAATTTAAAAAGTGAATATTCTATTAGAATGTATGAGTTAATGAGTATGTATCTAAATCAAAAAAGTTGGACAATATCTTTAGACAAGTTAAAAACCTTATTAAATATAGGTTCAACAAAGTATAAAAACTTCAATGATTTTGAAAGACGTATTTTGATATACTCACAAAAAGAACTTTGGGAACATTGTGGATTACATTTTGAATGGGAAATTGCTCAAAAAGAACGTAAGAAGATAATAGCTCTAACATTCACTATCAGAACCAAAGAGAAGCAAGAAAAGGTACAAGTGAATGCCAATATTAAAACTACGATGGAGTATATTGCTACTTTAACGCCCAAAGAAATTGCGGAGAAATCTCATATTTTAATGACACAATACACTCTTTCAGCAGAACAAAAAGACTATATTTTATCTGACACAAACGTTTTTAATGAATTTATTAGGGTTCATGCCATCATTGAAAATATGATTGAAAGAAGTAATCCACCCAAAGACAGAACCAAATATTTAGCTAAGTCTTTGGGATTGGATAAAGTAAAGTTTTAGCATCTCAAAGAATCTCGTGCACTGTTAATGAGTCGAATCTTTTTAACTGATTGCAAAAAAACAATTGTCGTAGTTTATTAAAGTTTTTGGGATTCGTTAAACCAAAATACCTATTGTATGTGCTATTCGTAATACGAAATCTTTATTTGTTTATAATCTTGCCAAGTGCCTCCTTTGTTGATAAGGATTTTCTAACAAATCAGTTTGTTAGATTGATTTACCTCGGATTCGTATTTGTAACGTGACCCTTCAAAGAGCTTAATGCTCGTGGCGGGTGAGTTTTGGCTGATAAACTCTGGGGTATAGCCGCCAAATAAATTCAATTCTTCTTTGTAGAATTTTGCCAATAGGTTTTCACTCGTGCCATATTGATAATCTTCTTCTTCGTAGCCACCCGCAAGGCTTCTATCGGTTTTGTTGGTGGCATTGCCTTGCTTCCAAGTATATTGAACAATTTGGATATTGGAAGTACGCCCATTTCTCACCGAATTACGGCTGTATTTTATCATAAGATTATCTACATTATAAACAAATTCATCAGCAAGTGTTTCATCTTTTATGGTTTCTTTGATTGATAAAACTTGATTCTTTTCGTTATAAACAAAAAATTTTTCTGATTGAATTTTGCTACCATCAGCATTAGTTTTTTCGATGCCAATGCTTTGCATCTTGCCATCGGCATCTCGCTTATAAGTTTCTATAATGTTTGTTTTTGTTAAAGAATCTATGATTTTTGAGCCTGTTAGCTGTTTGGTTGTAGCATCATACACCCATTCAGTTGTCGTTTTATTGGTGCCAGATAATACTGCTATAGATTTTACTTTGCCTTTGAGCGGATGCTCTTTTGCTTGTTCAGTAAGTAAATTTATTTCACTATCTTGGCAAGCCAAGCATATACTTAGAATTGAAATTAATAACATATTTATTTTATTCATCTTGTAAACTAATTTTAGGACGAGACAACTACCCTTGCCCTCAGAGTCCCCTACGTGCCTTCGGGAGACTCTGAGGGAACGAAAATGCTCTTACCGTTAAGTCCAGCATCATAGGTGCGTAATATATTTATAGGTATGTTTTACCTTTTTCTGTAAGACAGAATCCAATTCTATCTCCACAGTTTAGAATATATTCAGTCTCAATTAAATCGTTTAATATAGCACTAAGTGTCTTTCGACTTTTTGTAATTAACTCGTCAAAACAGTCATCACTTAAGCGATTATTGATTGTAATAATACCAACTGGCTGACCTGAGTTGGCTTTTTCGATGATTTTAAGTATTTCTAAATTACATTTTTTCATTTATTATTCTATTTGAACAGAGAATCTACAAACTCTTGCGAAGAGTTTACCAATTTATCGTTATTTAGTAAACAATAAAGTTTCCGTTACTTTCTTGGCTTGAAAGGGAAATTTGCTACACCTGATTTGCTAATCATCTCCGTTCGCCTCAATGTTATCTGTTGTTCGGCTGAATTTTAATTCAGTACCTTAGAGCCAGTTATTCTATCAGGTTTAAATATTCTCCTTTACCTTTATCAGAAATAATATAACCTTGGAAATCTATTTGAGATATAGAACCAGATTCTATAAGTCTTTCTAACTTTTTAAAAACAATTGGTAAATAGCTATAGTCTCCAATTTCCCGTAGTAATTTTCTATCTAATGCTTGATAGCCAATTGGTTTTTTATCCTGATTATACAATATTTTGATAATTGCAAAATCAATTTTATCAAAGTTCATAATATTTATTATTTGACTTAAATACTTTGTAAACTAAGTGGGTTTATGTTCTTGTGTCGCTGTAATCCCGAAGGAATCTGTTTTAAGTGAACAAGTTCTGCTGCAGATGCTTGCAGCTTGATAATATCAACGAAAAAAAATATAGTAACTTATTAAACGAATTATTATTTTACTTATTCAATTTGAACATCTGGATGAAATAACGAAGAAATTTCTTGTCCAAGATAATCCATAACCTCATTAATTTTATAATCTTCCAATGTTGCACTATGAACACTATCCCATTCTTCATATGAAAGTTGTCGAGTATCACTAAACCCTAAATTTCTACATCTTTGAAGTTCTCTGAGTTCATGAGTATAAAATTTCTTATCAAAATCTGTAACAGGAATAGTTCCATTTTTAATTTTAATTAATCTTTCAATCATTCTATCATTCCAAGTATCATGTACTAATCGAGCTAAATGAGTTTGAATATCATTAATTCCTGCTTGTTCAATTGTCGCATTATTCCAATCTAAATTTAGAATACTTCCTCCACTGTTATTGGGGTTGAAAGGGCGATTAGAAAATTTACCCTTAACTATAACTTTACCATCAGCAGCTTGAATAACTTCTCCAATTTCACTAAGTGGCTGACCATATGATGAAGTTAAGCCTTTATTGTTTGCATTACCTTTAGTTTGAGTGCGAAGTGTTTCTACAGCTTCAATCAATTGTTTAAAAACTGCCTTAAATTTAGGAGGAATTGTAGAATTTCTAATCCCCAATTCAATTTTTCGGATATTTGCCTCTAATATAGGTAAATTTCTAACTAAATATTGTGTTCCTTTTCCAATAAATGCACCTGCCTGATATGCCATTAATAGCCAACTGACAGTATCATATGCTTCAAGATAAGCAGTGCCTTTTAACTCCTCTCGTAGGGCTTCTGTGAGGAATGTTACTCCAAATGCCCCAATCGCAGTATATAAGACATACGTAGTGCCAGAAACGGGAAGCGTGATAAGCCCAATCGTTGTAGCCAAAAATATACGTTCTGTTTTATCTGCAAAAACTAATAAAGAGGGTCCAAAAATCTTCATAACCTCAGACAAAGACGCAGGATAATCAAACGGAACAAACTTATGCCATTTGTTATCATTTTCATCCAAATAATATAATATCTCTTTACCATCATTATCATATTGTCTGAAAATGTAATGTCCATCAATTTTAAAATATTCAACATCGTTTTGAGTATCTTGAATATAAAAACTATTTGCACCAGAACCATTTGGCGAGTAAGCATTGCCTGTCCTACCATCGCTAAATCTAACTGGTACATTCCCTTCTTTTTGTAGCCCTTCACTTGCTAATGGCTTAATCCTTTCTTTATAGGATAAGGTTCTAACCCAATCTGGAACATTATTACTTGGACTATCATCTACTATTCCATTTGGTACTGTTAAATTTGTTATAGTTATTATGTCTGCTCCCTTTTGGAATTTTAGTGTTGGTGAATTATCTATAATTTTATAAGTAACAGTATAACCTTGATATGTGATTGGATTCGTTGTGTTGCCTCCAATACCAGACCATATACTTGAGATTGTTGTTGCATCAGCCACAAGAATATTTTCAAAAGCAAACAAACTATTAGAAACATCTTTACCTTGGCTAATCAAGATATTCCTAATTTCCATTACCAATGCTGCTTGTGCTGTACAATAAGAAGTTTGGCCAGTTGCAACTCCTTCTGTACAGCTATTTAAAATTGGAACCAATGCATTATAGGCATTCTTAACTTTTTCTGTTAAGGCTTTCGTAACAGCATCAATCTTTTCTTCTCGATAAACATCTATCGGCAAAGAATCTAAGAAGCCATTCACAATCATCGTGGCTGCTTGGTATGGGTTATTGAAAGGGTTCCATGAACTTCCATCTTCAGGAGCATAGGCATCAAAACAAGCATCAATCGTGGCATCATCTGGGTATCTTAGACTATTGGCATAAGCCCTAACATTAGGGTCATCGCTTTGCAAGAGAGCTTTTTTTAATTCATCAATTAGTAAATAAACATAGAGTTTAAATCTTTGTCTTGATACAGCATCTGTATTTTTAATAATCACTTTTGGCTCAACACTTGAAGCTTCTATGAAAAAGCCAGCAATATATCCACTCATTTTTTGTTTAAACGCAGTGCTTGATGGGTTTACACCTAAAACTCCTCTCAAATCTCCAGGTAATACATTTACCAATGGCTGAGTTGTATATGTTGGTGTATTGAAAAACCAACCCAATGTACCATAGTCTGGTGCTGGTGGAGTAGCGTTTGTGCTTGTATTTGGTGTTGTGCCATTTGCACACTTTTTTCTAATATCAAATGAACCATTTAAATATGTTTTAACTATTTCATAGCCTTGACTTTCATAATAATTTTTATTATCCTTTGAAGTTGTTGTTGATGATTTTTCTATATGATGAATTTCTTTACAATCATCATTAGGTGGCGTTTCTCCTGCCGTTTCATATTCGTAAATCCTTTTTACTGGTACTCCGTTTGTATATTTCCAACCTCCTAAAAAGTTTTTTTCAGAATAATCATACATCACCATTCTACCACTAAAATCTGCTTGATTCCAAGTCGTGTGAGTTTTGGCATAATTAAAGTCAGGTATTACTCTTAAAACTTCACTTTTAGAAGTATTATTAACCGAATAGAGCATCAGATAACTCTTGGTTTTGTATTGTTCTGCCGAGATGTTATCAGTTGAAGTAGGAAGGCCACCTTCTCCAAAAAATATTGTTCGGTCTTCTTTACCTTCATATTTTAATGGTACAGTTTTAACAGAGATTGTACCGTTGTTCATGGTTAGGTCACGTGCTTTTGCCCACAACATATACCTTGTTCCAGGCTCTGTTATACTCACTGTTGCGGCACAACTAATCGTTGTGCCTGATACAGTTACTTTTACTCTATAGATTCCTTTTGTATTAACCACTAACTGCTGGCTTGAAGCTGTTGTACCGTCTGGTTTTGTCCATACAAAGGACATATTGCTGAGAGCCATACCTGATGGGCTTATTACTTCTAAGCCCAAATCTCCAAATGCTTTAGTTGGAACTGTTGAATAGGGTAACACATAGCTTTCTTCGCCCGTTATTGCATCGCTCGCTTTTATTCTAATATCACAGCCACTAATTGTAACTTTAGTTGTGGCTGTTGAGTTACAAGCCCATGGCTGGCTTCCCCCAACGGATAGTGTAACTGTATAAATACCAGACTTCGCCTCAGTCGGATTTGCAATATCAGCAACTCGGCTAAAAGATGAGAATGATGGTCCTGACCAAACATAACTTGCTCCTGGTACTTCCGTAACGGCTAACTTCACCGATGTTGCACCAGTAAGAGCAGGTCCATTATTTGTGGCTCGTAGGTCGGCTGGGAAAGCAGGTTCAACAGTGATAGTTTTATCATTGAAATCTCCCATCCAACTCCCATCAGGACTAATACAACGTGCAGAGTAACGGTTTGGCCCAGCCAATGTTTGAGTGCTACCTCCATAGTTAAAAACCTCCCAAATTGGAGCATTTCTGTTATCAAGCCAGTATTGTAGTTTATCAGGTTTTATCCATTGCGTTTGATACCACCACCCATTCGGGCAACCTGTGGCAGTAATGGTTACGGGTTGCGTAGGGCAAGCCTCAGTAACAGAAGTTGTGAAGTAAGGGGTAATGTTTCCATCGCTTCTAATGTTTATCATTGCCCAGTCCCCATTATTAGTATAGTCTCCCACACACTTTGCTTTTCTTAAACCAGGCCCATAAACCGTTATCTGCATCCCTGTAGCCGTTTGAGTACCATATTCCCAATGTACTACACCATTAGGACATCCATAGGCCGTCAGTATAACACGGTCAGCAGGTTTGGCTGTGTTATCTATCTCTCCTTGCTTAGCAGCAGTTAAATCCGACTTTATAATTAAAGCATCTGCTGGTGCAGGTTGCAAAGTTATAGTTTGAAATACATTCACAGGGTCAGTTCCTGAGCAGCGGACTCTATAGACACCAGGACCTTGTACTACCAATGTAGGTCTGTCAACATAAGTATAATATGTATTACCATTGGCATCTTTTCGGGGTATTCCCCACTGTACCCAATCATTAAGACACCCCTTGATAACTAATTCTCCTACCTGATTAATTGCAAGAGATGTGACTGATGGAATTACTTCTGGTTCGTTATCATTCTTACGGTCAATAGTAATACTGGCGGGGTCACTGGTAAAAGCAAATTTATTCACACAATAGGCTTGATAAGTACCAGGCCCCAAATTATAAATGATTGTAGAACCTCTAACTTCAGTGCCATTTGGCAAAGTCCAGTTTACTTCATGATTACAGCCAATAGCACGGAGTGTAATAAGTTCATTGTCTTTTGCTCGTGTTTTATCTGAAACAATACTTATTCCACCAGGTTTTGGAGCTTTTACAATATAAGAGACTGGTTCGCTTATTTGCGGTCCTGATTCACAGCGTGCATCATATTTACCTGGCCCAACACCTGTAAAAGTTTCACCCACATAAGACCAATAATTCATACCGTTGATAAACCAACGAATGCCTCCCCCACTTGGACAATTACCTGTAACGGTAAATATAACTGGCTCTCCAATATTGGCTTCTGTTTTGTTGGCAGTGATATTGATACTTACCTGACCTATATATAAAGGGTTTACCGTTACACTTGTGTAGGCACTTTGATTTTGGTCATTCAGAATACATTGCACTTTGTAAGTGCCAGGCCCGCTAACTGTTTGAGGAGTTCCAACGGGCCTTTGAATTGTTACTGAATTATCGCTGGCCGTTACTGGTATTTCCCATTTGTAAAACCATCCACTTGGACAACCTGAAGCATTCAATGTTACGTTATCTGTTGGGAATGCTTGTGTTTTAGATGCTGTAACGAAAGGTGTATTAGAAGTTTTCTCATAAATATACAAAGTTACCCAATCAGATGAAGGTCCATTAAAACTTGTACATTGAGCAGAGTATACTCCTGCTACATAAGCAGTAAGTGGATTATTTGATTGTGGAATTGCTGCTCCATTCACTTTCCAAGAAATATAGCCATTATTACAACCATAGGCTGAAATTTGGGCAGTTTCGTTAGAATATTTTTCGTATTTATCTGCTTCAAGACGTAATGGTAGCAGTGAAATACCAACTATAGTTGATAAATCGCTGTAATAGAGTGTACCATTACAATTTGAACGACAAAGAGCTTGATAATTGCCTGGCTAACCAACACTTATTTCATTACCAATATCGGTAAAATTATTGGAACCTTGCCAAACCACAGTACCCTGACAGTTTGTAGCAGTTAGTGTTGCAAATTCTCCTGGAGTGATGCTATTCCTATTAGTTTTGATATTTGGGACAGTGGGCGTATTTGATACATTGACTGTAATTATATTAGAAGCCATAGCAGGGCTATTGCATAAAGCTTTATATGTACCAGATGAGCTAACACTTGTAGTTGCTCCATTTACCCCATAAGCTGCACCATCTTTTTGCCATGAGATACTTGCTGCTGTGCAATTGGTCGTAGCAGTTAGTGTTGTCGCTTCTCCTGGACAAAGAGAAGTTTTGTTGGTGGAGATTGTTAAAGAATTAGTAGGACATGAGGACCTATCTATTGTTATCTCAACTATTTTGGTCGCTATTGGTGTACCACTTGCATTAGTGTTATTATAAATGTAACAGATTCCTTTATATTTGTTCCAATCTGTTAAAGTGATTTGAGTTAGGTCGTACTTTAATGTACCATTAATTATAGGTTGCATAAAAAAGACATCATTTTTGTAGATATCTACTTTATAACTTCCCACCGTATTATCTACTACACTTGGTGTATCATATGAAAACGTAAAAAGGACTCCAGAAAAATTACCCGAACAACCTGTCTGGTATGTTCCACCATTCTCACCAAAGTTTGTAATGTTTGTATTATTAGAATTCACAACTGAAGCAGTGAATTTTAGTTTTGTATTATCAATAGCAAGTGCAACTTCGCGAGTTGCACTTGTTTTATCTAAAATGGTGCTTTGTGTTTTATCAAAACCTTCTACATTTATACATGTAGTACTTCTCAATACAAAAACTTCTTCATTAAGCTTGCGTAGTACTTTAAAACAATCATCAAGTGTTGGTTTATCTAAATAGCGACCTTTAATAGTGTACGTATGTTTGGGGTTGGCTGGGTCGAGCGTACCAGTTGCAAAATTTAGATATGTACCACCTGTTTGGATAAAATCTTGTGGAAGAATTACCTTTATAGAATAATTCCGTAGCTCTTCGAGTGTAAAAAGCAAGCGTGGTGAAATATCTAACAATTCAGCCGTTAGGGTAAGCTCTATTTCTTCACCTAATGTAGCGGTTGGTTTGCTGGGCGTTAGTGTAAACTTAATTGGGTCATTGGTAACAACTTGCCAATCTTTTCCTACCAGAATAGGTTGGAGACCTACAATTTTATCAAAAGTATAGGCTTTAGGGGTGAATTCATATAATTCAACATTCGGAAGGAGCGTTTTAAATGGTAAAGGCTTAAATGGTGCCTTGAAAACTGGCTTAGGTCTTGAAATTGGTAGAATTTCTTTTGGTAGATTTTCATTTGCAAACGACCAGTGCAGACCAGCGAACAAACTGAGAAGAAACGTAACAGCAAAAATAGAGTACAGTTTTTTCATTGTTGGATGATTTTGAGTTTTGGATTTGTGGTTTAACAAATCTAATAACTCTTATCATCCATTTGCAAGGAATTTATAAAATAATCATCAGAAATTGATTATTCGGTATTTGCATGATATACCAACGACATTAATGGGTTATGAAATGTAAAAAATCAAGAAATTGTCTTACTGACACAATGACATAAATCTTAGAAAAAGTCATTAACATAACATTCGTTATGAAACCATTCTAAATTTTATCCTACTTTCTTCCCCTCTATAAAGTTGTATTTTTCCCACAACTTTATCTTTCGAGAAATAGTACAGAATTTTATATATTTATATATTTAATCATTTGATTCTTTAATCATTTATATAAATGATTAAAGTTTGTACTTCGCTATAAAATCTATAAATGCCTCTCTACCTATCTCTTTGATAGTCTTTTTTTGCTTGATACTCAATATTTTAATATCATCCATAATGGCACTGGCTAACCAAAAATTAACGTGGCTTTCGGCTTCCTTTTCTTCTTTAACTTCCACTGGCTTAACTTCTTGAATGGGTAATTTTGGTAATTCCGTCTTTACCTTTTCTGCTAATTTTTTTCGATTCTCTTCGTAGGATGCTTTCATTTTTTGAACTTTAAGAGTATAAGTAAGTAAAGATT
>JACCEC010260024.1_pt1 | contig 13284 bp, 14 predicted proteins | sample 7450121 | NCBI WGS metagenome assembly JACCEC01 (sample SAMN15323455, study PRJNA562643) | freshwater metagenome | isolation source: river surface water | place: USA:Blue River Watershed | collected 2017-08-18 | reverse complement strand
CCGGCGAGGGAATCCATGACCAGACCGCCCTTGTTCTTGCCCGCCGAGTGGCTGTGGCACTTGAAGCACCGTGCCTCGAGCAGCGCCACCGCCCGCTCGGCCAAAGGCTCATCGGCCGCGCCCAAGGATAGGGCGGCGAGGCCGAGCAGCCAGAAGGCATGGCGGGCACGGAGGGGCATGATATCCTTGATATGAATAGGCCCTCCTCGGGGGCTGGGAAGGGCAAAAGCGGCCGGCCCGCGGCCCCGGGTCGCCTCAGCGGCGCCGCTGCCAGTCCGGGTAGTCCTTTTCGAGCAGATCCCGGGCGTAGGGGCCGTACCAGCTGTAGCCGTTGCGGCGCTCATGGCCGATGTCGGCGAGGTTGGGCTTGGGCGCGCCGTCCCGGTCGCAGAAGAAGGGCTGGCCGGTCTTGAGGTCGTAGAAGCGGGCCCACAGGGCCGGGGCCTGCGGGTCCTTGACGACCACCCGATCCTTGCCCTTGGGCGCCTTCGGGTCCTCCACCGCCTCGATGCGGATGCCGGTGACCTTGTGCTGCTCGAGCCAGCGCACGGCGCCTTCGATGGACGCCTTGATCTCGGCGGAGGGCTGTTCGACGCTCATGAGCAGGCGCACGAGGCCGACGGATTCGCTGCCGCTGAAGGACGGCAGCTCGTACGCCCGGGCCTTGGTCGGCAGCAGCGTCTGCGCGTCGTGCTGGGCGCACCAGACGGTCGGTTGGCCGTCGACGACGATCTGGCACTTGAGGATGCAGGCGATCCCCCGGTCGAAGGCCTTCCGGCACGCGGCGCGCCGCGCGGGGTCCACGAACGCGTACCGGGCGTCCCGCGCGACTTCGCGTACGAATTCGAGGATGCGCGCCATCGAGTTGTCGTTGAAGGTGACGTGGCGATGGTATTGCTTGCTGAGCGGGTAGTATTGGGGCCAGCCGCCATGGGGGTACTGGGCCACGAGCACGTGGGCGAGGCCCCGGTCGAAGGCCTGGCGGTAGGACTCGTCCGCCGTCGCGTTGAAGATCCGGGCCAGGAAGCGCAGTTCGTCGAGCGTCGCCCCGTTGTCGAAGGTCGCCCGGAGGTCGGCCTGCTTGCCCCCGTAGGGCTTGGTCACCGTGTCGGTGTTCTTCGGCCAGCCGCCGGACTCGGCTTGGTAGGAGAGGATGATGGCCCCGGTCTGCTTGGCCTCGGCGGTGGCATACCAGGCGTCGGGTTTCTTGAGGAAGTCGCGGGCACCTTTCTCGGCGGCGGCCAAGGAGCAGGTGAGGAGCAGGGTGAGGAGCAGACGAACCATGGCGGTCGATTAAGGCGGACGAGCGGGGGCAGGGAAGCGGAAACACGCGGGCGGCCCGACGCTGGGATTGTCAAACGTCGCCGACCGTCCTTCATTGAGGCGTGCCCTCGCCGCTTCGTTTCCTCCTCGCCTCGGCCTCGCCCCGCCGGACCGAACTGCTGCGCGCGGCGGGCATCCCCCATTCGGTGGTGGTCGCCGCCGTGACCGAACACGAGGATCCGGCGACCGATCCGCGGGCGATGGTCCTGCACAACGCCCGGCTCAAGGCCGCGGCGGTCGCGCGCCGGCATCCCGACGCGCTGGTGCTGGGCTCCGACACCACCGTCGCGCTGGGCGACCGCGCCCTGAACAAGCCGGCCGACCTCGCCGAGTCGCGGGCGATGCTGCGCAGTCTGGCGGGCCGCGAGCACACCGTGCACACCGGCGTCTGCCTCCTCTGCCCGGCGCTCGGCCTGGAGGAGGCCCATGATGTCACGGCGTGGGTGCGCTTCCGTCCCCTGACGGAGGCGGACATCACGCGCTACCAGTCGACGGTCAACACGTTGGACAAGGCCGGCGCTTACGGCATCCAGGAAGGACGCGAAATCATCATCGAGGATTTCCAGGCGCCCATCTCGACGATCATGGGGTTGCCGGTCGAGTTCGTGCAGGAGCGCTTGGCCGCCCTCGGCCTCCTGGGAAGGCTCGTCGCATGAGGATGCTCCTGCTCTTGGTGGCCGCCGGACTCGCCGCGCAGACGCCCATCGTCGACGGCAACGCCGAGCTGGCCGGCCGCGTCGGCGGCAAGCCCCTCGTCCTCCGCACCACCTCGCGGCTCGCGGGCGCGATCGATTCGGTGAAGTGGGATGGCGTCGAGTTCATCGACTCGCACGACCACGGCCGCCAGCTGCAGTCCGCGATCAACGCCGACGTGGACGGCGTCTTCCACGCCGAATGCTATAATCCGACGGAGGCGGGTTCGGTGGTCGACGCGCTCGGGCCGAAGACGACCAGCCGGCTGGAGTCGATCTCGGTCCGGGACGGCGTGCTGGCGACGCGCACCCGCATGGCCTTCTGGTTGGCCCCGGGGATGAAGTCCCACGGCCACCCGGCGCAGAACCGCGAACTGCTTTCGAACCATGTCCTGTCCAAGCAGGTCCGTATCGGGCGGCCGGGGATGGAGCACGTCCTGGACTACCGGGTCACGTTCACGGTCCCGCCGGATCGCCCCCATCGGTTCCTGCAGTTCGAGGCGTTGACGGGTTACATGCCCGCGGCCTTCAGCGAGGCCTGGTCCTTCGACGCGGCCCTTGGCACGTTGGTCCCGCGGACGCGGCGCAATGGCGAACAGCGCGAGCCGGTGGTCCTGTCGACCCCGTCGGGCGCGCACGCGATGGGGGTGTTCACGCCGGACCGCCCGCCCGCCGGTCACCCGGCCGTCGGCTACGGCAACTTCGAGTTTCCGGGGGCCAAGGTCGTGAAGTGGAACTGCGTCTTCCGGGTGCGCCAAGCCGAGCCCATCCCGGCGGGGGACCACGCCTTCCGGTTGTTCGTGGTCATCGGCTCGCGCGAGGATTGCCGACGGACCTTGGTCGACCTGGCGCGGGAGTTCGCGGGCCGCTGACCGACCTTGCAGTCCCGGGCATTGGCGCTATGTTCCGGGCGTGAAGGAAGAGACCCGCAGCGACCTCCGGACCATGGCCTTCGCGGCCGGGTGTTCGGTGCTGCTGCACCTGCTCCTGCTGTGGCTGGCGCCGCCGCATTTCCAGCCGATGCACCTCGTGTTGACCGCTCCGCTCGAGGTGCAGCGCGCCACCACCCAGGTCCCCGATAGCCGCCTGGCTCCCTCCATGCGGGAGATTCCGGTCGAGATCAACGCCCGGGCCAACCGCGAGACTCCGGTGAACCCGACGCCTTTCGTCGCGGCCCGGTCCCAGCGCGCGGCCCAGCCGACCCCGGAGACGAAGGCGACCAAGTCGTCTTTGCCCACCTCGCAGGGGGAAGATTCCAAGTCGGTGCGCGTCGCCCAAGGCAAGCCCCTCAGCCAGGAGGAGCTCTCGAAGGCCGCGCCCGAGGGGCAGGCCGGCACCGCCTCCGCGGAGGTCGGCGTCATGCCGAAGGTCGGGCAGTCGCCCACGCCTTCGGACGCCTCGGCCCCGCCCCCCGATCCCGACCGCCCGCGCCTCCGGGCGGGGCCCGCCGGGACGACCGGCTACCTCCTGCGCAACAACGTCGGCGTGAACCGCGTCGGGCGCGTCGCCGTCGACGCCCGCTTCAGCAACTACGGCGACTATGCCCAGCGGATGATGGAGGCGATCCAGTCGACCTGGTGGGACATCCTCTTCCGGGCGCGGCTGGAACGCTTCCAGCCCGGAGACGTGATCGTGCGCTTCAAGCTGCACCGAGACGGGTCGATCAGCGACCTGGTCGTCGTCGAGTCCGGCGTGTCCACGATGCGCACGTTCGCCTGCAAGGACGCGATCTCGGCCTGCGCCCCGTTCGACGCCTGGCGCCCCGACATGGTCGCGCAGTTCGGCGAAGTGGATGTTGTCACCATCCGCTTCATCTATCACTGAATGGCATGGCGACGCTTGATTGGATTCCCTTCGGACGCGGGGTGCGCGTGCTGGAGCGGCACGCGAGCGGCCTTTTCGCGGTCGAGAAGCCCGAGGGAATCCTCGCCCATCCCAATCCCGGTGAGGTCGCGGAGAAGGGCGAGGTCCTGATCGGCGGCAACTATTCGATGGAGGAGGAGGCGTTCCACGTGCGCGACGGCGTCGGGGGCATCCGGCGGGTCTTCCTCCTGAACCGGCTCGACTCGCCGACCAGCGGCGTGCTGCTGCTTTGCCTGGATCGAGGCGTGGCCGAACATGTCCGCGAGCTGTTCGCCAAGTCGCAGGTCTCCAAGAAGTACCTCGCGCTCGTCCGTGGGCGGGGCCTGCGCACGCCGCGCGGGACTTGGCAGGACCAGCTCGTGAAGTCGCGGGGGCCCGGCAACAGCGTCCGTTCCGCCGCGGCCGAGTCGGGTGGGGTGACGGCCGTGACCCTCTACCAGTGGGAGCGGGCGGCGACCGGCACCTTGCCGCTGTCCTTGCTCAACCTGGAGCCGCGGACCGGCCGGACCCACCAGTTGCGCGTCCAGACGGCCCAACACGGCCACCCGATCCTGGGCGATCGCACCTATGGGGACTTCGAGTTCAACAAGGCGGTCGGGACGGCGCGGGGCTTCAAACGGCTTTTCCTGCATGCCTACCGGACGGAGGTGGCCTTCCCCTGGCAGGGCGAGATCGTGAAGTTCAGCGCCACGGCCCCGATGCCGGCGGAATTCGCGGAAGCGCTCGCGGGGGACGAGGGCGGTGAGGATAAGCCCGGTAAGCCGAAGGCGGGGCCGGGCGGTCGGCAGATCTCCCCGCGTCTCCGGATCAGGCTCTAGGCCTCAGCGGACGCCCCAGACCTTCTTCAGGACCGCGACCATCTCGGGGTCGTGGGCTTCGAGTTCCTTGCGGTCGTAGGGGAAGAAGTCGTTCTGGCCGAAGAAGGCTTCGGTCGTTTCCGCGAAGTATTCCATCGGCGTGGTCATCGCATAGGCTCGGACGCCCTCGGTGATCTTGCCCTGCCAGTTCTTGCGGCTGACCTTATCGTAGGACTGGTTGGCGACGGCGCGATCGTAGCAGGCCTTGATCTCGGGTTGGTTGAAGCCGAGCACCTGGTCGTGGTAGGCGTGGGCCAGCTCGTGCAAAGTCAGCAACGGCATGCGGAGCACTTCCTTGTCGAGGTTCGCGACGCCGGAGAATTCGACCCCCTTGACCATCGCGGGGTTGCGCCCGTTCTGCTTGAGCCAACCGGCCCCGGGGTGGTATTCGGCTCCGGCACCCTTGCCGTAGGGCGGCGAAAGCCAAAGCGTCACCTTCTTCATCTGGGAGACCGCCTTGGCGGGGACGAGCCGTTCGATATCCTCGAGTTGCTTGCCGATCAGCGCGAGACCCCGTTCGGTCTCGGCCTTTTTCTCGTCGGTCAGCAGTTCCAGCCGGATCAGCACGGACCAGCCCCGGAGCACCCGCGACTCATACCGCAAGGGCAGGCTGGCGGCCGGGGCGGTGTTCGGGGACGCCTTGAGGGTCTCGGCTTCGGCGGCCGGCAACCATGTGGCGAGAGCCAGCAAGAGGACAGGGGACAGTAAGCGGGGCATACCCCCTTCCTAGGTGCCCTCCGGAGTCTAGCAAGCCTCAGCCTTCGCCGCTCGGGTCGTAAAGGCCTTGGCGGACGACATAGCGGATCACGCCGGCCACATCGTGGACCCCTAATTTACGCATCAGGTTGGTGCGGTGGTTCTCCGCGGTCTTGGTGCTGATGTTGAGTTTCGCCGCCACTTCCTTGCTGGTGTGGCTCTTGGCGAGCAGGACGGCGATCTCGCGCTCGCGGTCGGTGAGGCTGGAGCCCATCTGATCGACCCGCGTTTCGGGGCTGTTCAGGGCTTCGACCAAGGCGCGGTTGTAGACTTCGCTGAACCACGACTCGCCCTCGGCGATTGCGTCCATCGCCTTGCGCAGTTCGGACAGCGGGGCGGATTTGTTCACGAAACCGCGGACGCCCTCCTTGAGCAGGCCGCGAGCCAGCTGTTTCTCCGACTTGCCGGAGAAAACCAGCACGCGCAGTTCGGGTAGGGTGTTGCGGAGTCGGTGCAGGACTTCGATGCCCGTGATGCCGGGTAGCAGGATGTCGAGAATGAGGATGTCGGGCTTGAGTCGGAGGGCCAGTTCGACGCCCTCGGCGCCATCGGCCGTGGAGCCGATGACCTTGAACTTACCCTTGCCCTCAAGCATCTCCGTCACCAGTTCGCGGATCGCCGTCTGGTCCTCGATGATGACCACGCTCTTGGTTTTCTGGGCAGGGCTCTTCATGTTCATGCGATGATGGAGTTTAGGTGGTGTGGGTCGAATCATAACCAAGCGATGCCTTCAAATAGAATGCTTTATTAGTGGGGTCTTTAACCCAAGCCTCCCGTGACCCTTTTCCTCATTCATTTGTAGGGTCAACGAGTCCTTGACGGACCAAGTAGCGCACGAGCCCCGCGACGTCATGCACCCCGAGCTTGCGCATGAGGTTCGAGCGGTGGTTCTCCGCCGTCTTGATGCTTAGGCCGAGCCGATGGGCGACTTCCTTGCTGCTATGGCTGCCGGCGATCAGCAAGGCGATCTCGCGTTCGCGGGGCGTGAGCTGCTCGATCAGGCGGTCCGCCTGGATCCGGGGATTCGCCAGCGCTTCGCGGACGGTCTGCCCGAACGCCTCGTCGAACCAGCTGCCGCCTTGGCCGACCTTGGCTACGGCCTGGCGGAGTTCGGTCAACGTCTGGGACTTGTTCACGTACCCCTGGATGCCTTCCTGCACCAGGTTCCGGATCACGTGGGCTTCCTGGCGCGCGGAGAAGACGAGGACCTTCGTCCGGGCCGCGGTCCGCCGCAGGCGCCTCAGGAATTCGATGCCGCCCATCCCGGGCATCTGGATGTCGAGCACCACGATGTCGGGGTCCAGCCGCGCGACCATCTCCAGTCCCTCCGGCCCCGAGGCGGCCGCGCCGACCACCACGGGGCCGGGCGGACGGCCGAGCAGTTCGACGACCATCTCGCGGATGGCGGCCTGATCCTCGACGACCACCAGGCGAGGCGCCGCGGTCGCCGGAGGCGGGTTCGGGGTGGCGCGCCGCGGCGTCGGGCGGCTGACTCGGATCTTCACGCGTCGTGGGCTCATGGTGATGGCGTGAGGTGTCTCTGGTTTTGCCCTGTCTGAAGCAACGGAAACGGTCTGGGGTTCATCATCCATGAGACATTTACGCGGCTTTTCCCTGCTGGTCGTGCTCGGCCTTTTGGCCGGCTTCTGCGCGCTGACTTACGGCCTGCTCGCCTTCTTGCCGGTCGCCTCGGCCGAGCAGGCGTCGGCGGTCCAGCGGACGCGCCTGCGTCAGGATGCCTCCGCGCTCCTGCGCTTGGCCCTGGCGGAGACGCAGGCGGCGGCCGGCTCCGATCGCGTGGCGACTTGGATGGAGGACGCGGCGGCGGTCGCCGCGCGCGCCACGCCGCTGGGCCGGGAAGTCGTCCGCCTGTCCGGCGAGCGGGTCGTGGACGGCGTCCGCTGGCGATGGCGCTGCGAGGATGTCTCCTGCGGTTATGATGCGTGGGCCGCCGGCTATGTTGCGGTCCGCGCCGGCGCTTGGGCGCGCGGCCAAGTGGGTCGGCAGGCTTTCGCCTCCGGCCACGCAGCCACGATCCCGAACGCCGAGCATGCGCGCGCCTGGGCCTGGGGTGACGAAGCCCTTTGCCGTGCATTGAGCGGAGGGCCATCGGCCCCGGGGCAAAGTTGGGGTGGCTGGGGCTTGTTGACCGACCCGGTGCACGGCGGGTGGAAGCGCGACCTGGCTTCGGCGAGGGGATTGACGGACCTCGTCGGTCGAGACGTCGCCGCCGCCCTCGTCGCGGCGGACTTGCGCGAGGATCGGGCGCTCGGGTTGCCGGTCCAGGTCGCCGAAGGGCAGGAATATGCCTTCCGGCATTTCGCCCCGCTGGTCGACCTTCGCCTGAGCCTGGGCTTCTTCAACGCGCGTTCGGATGGACGGCACCGGATGCGTTTCCACGTCTCCGGTCTGTTGTGGAACCCGGCGTCGGCGCCGCTCTTGGCCGAGGCCGAGGGGCGGCTTTACCTCCTCGAGGTCGTCGGCGCGCCGGAGGTCTCGGTGCGCAATCTGACTACCGGCGCCGGCGTGGAGGTCGACCTCGACGATTGCCCGGTCGGCGACTTGGGCATCTTCAGCCAATACCCGCGGGAGGCGGGAGTGTGGTCCTGGATCGAGGTGGCCGATGTGGCTCGCCATGGCATGGCGCGGCGCGGTCTCCTGCCGGGAGAGTGCTACGCCTTCTTCGGTCCTTCGCCTTCGACGCAACCACAGGGCCTCGCCCGCATCCTCTCCCGGGATACATGGCGCTATGAGTCGACTCCGCGCGGCCCGGGCTGGCGTCGCCCCTCCCCGAAAGTCTTCCTCCCGCAGGACCGGATCGAAGTGTCCGTCCGCTTTGTTTCGCCCATGACCCTCCGGCTACGGCGGGTGTCCGGCGAGCCGGATCGCGACGTCGCCATCGGCGTTTACCGCGGTCCCGTCGTCCAAGAAGTGGCCAACCTCTGGTTTCCCGACTTCCGGTGGGAAATGTCGGGTCAGGATTATTCGCGGCCCGACAGCGCCGGCTACACGTGGGAGGAACGTCGGGCCTGCCTCCGCTTATCGTGGATATCACGGGACTGGGCGGAGCTAGGGGAGGCGATGCGTCAGCACGACCTCCTGCGGAGGCACTGGGACCTGTCGCGTCCCGAGCAGGCGGCGCAGTGGACGATCCGTCATCCGCTGTCCGCCACCGCAGCCCCGCTGGATTGGTCGGGTCCGGCGGGGGTGGGCGTGCTGCAGGATGCCGCCGTCAACCAGCACCTCGCCCAAACTCGGGACAGCTATGCCGATCTGCGGCTGCGCGGACTGCCGGGCCTACCCTTGGTCTCGATCGGCGCCCTCCGTCACCTCCGGCCGACGATGGACTGGTCCAGGTTGGACGATGCCTTTTGCTCGGCGCCCTTGCGGAAGCCCGAGGAGGGGCAGGATTCGGAGAACCCCCGACTGGCGCCGGCCGGTTGGTCGGAGGGGCCCTCGCCGGGATGGATGGTCGCCGGCCCCTTCAACGTGAACAGCGTGGACGCCGGGGCGTGGCTGGAGCTCCTCCGGTCTTCCGCGTCGCCTTGGCAGGTGCAAGCGGGCGGGCCTTTCGCTTCTCCGCCGCTCAGGCGCCCCTTTTGGCCATCGCAGCCCGCCGGAGCGCATTTGGCCCAATGGGCGGCCGCGCGGCCTCCGTCTTGGACCGACGAGGAACTCGCCCGCCTCGGTCCCGCCGAGGTCGCCTCGCTGGCCGCCCGTCAGCCCGTCCGCTTCCCCGATGACCGGAAACTCATCGAACTCGCGCAGGCCTTGGTGCGGCTCCAACCGGAGGTCGGCGCGCCGTTCGCCTCGCTCGAAGCCTTCGCCCGCTCGGGCCTCCTGCGCAAAGCCTTGGTCGCCGCACGCCTTGATGAGCTGCCGGGCGCGACAGTAGACGGCTGGCTCGCCGCCCAGGAGGCGGACCTCCTTGAGCAGTGGGCGCCGCTCCTCACCGTCCGGGGCGATACGCTGAGGCTTCATGGCCAGGTGGCGTTCGCCGATCCGCGGCGGCGTGGCGGGCTGGCTTTCGAGGCGATCCTGCAGCGGACGCCGGCGACGCATCCGGTCGGCCGTTGCGGTCGGGTTTGGCGGGTGGTGCAAGTGCGTTTCTTGTAACCCGAGCGGGCGGTCGGGAACTTGACTAGCGGCGTTTTTCCCCAATCTTGGGAAACATGGAATCCAACCCGTTCATCGTCTCCGAAGCCCCGGCCTCCGACCGCGTCGCCTTCTTCAAGCGAACCTATCTGCACGTCGCCGGCGCCTTCGCCGCCTTCGGCTCTTTGCTTTACTACTTCTTCCAGGGGTTCAAGTTCGAGGTCGTCGGCCGCTCCTTGGAGGTGGGGACCGGTGTTGCCGCTTCCGTTACCCGCGGCTTGTTTTCCCTCATGGACTCCACGGGTGGTTTCGGCATCCTGATTGTCATGGTCATGTTCTGGGGCGGCACCTACGTCGCCCAGAAGCTCGCCGAGAACCGCGCCTCCCGCCAGTCCCAGTACCTCGGGCTCGGCCTCTACGTCGTCCTAGAGGCCCTCATCTTCATCCCGCTGATCGTCATGGTCGGGCTCAAGACCCACGGTAATCCCAGCGAAGTCCTGGTCCCTGCCTGCGCCGTCACCGCCGCCTTGGTCATCGGCCTGACCGTCGCGGTCTTCACCATGGGCATCGACTTCTCCTTCCTGCGCGTCGCCATCGTCATCGGCAGCTTCTGCGCCTTGGGTGTCATCCTCGTGTCGATTTTCACCAATAGCGATTTGGGCAACTGGTTCTCGATCATCATGATCCTGCTGATGGCCACCGTCATCCTCTACCAGACGCAGGTCATCAAGGACAGCTGCGAGACCGACCAGCACGTCCTGGCCGCCTTCATCCTCTTCTCGGCCTTCGTCACGCTGCTCTTCTACGTCATCCGCCTCTTCGCCGGTCGCCGAGACTGACCTGGCCACGGCGTAACTTCGAGAGGCTTCCCGGTGTTCCATCGGGAAGCCTCTCTGTTTATGCGCCCTTTCCTGCTGCTCGCCCTTTCGTTGCTGACCGCCGTTTCCCTCCCGGCCCAGGGGAAACTCCGCGAACTCCTGACGGCCCGGGCGCCCGAGGGTTTCGTCGAACAGTCCTGGACGATCGACGGGGTGAAGCGCACCGCCCTGGTGCGCGTCCCCAAGGACGCCAAGGGTCCGCTGGCGGTCGTCTTCTGCTGGCATGGCCATGGTGGCCGGGCCGCCCAAGCCGCGGGTCGTTGGGGCTATGACCAGGTCGACGCCGCCTCCGTCCTGGTGTTTCCCCAGGGTTTGCCGACCGTTTCGCCGCTGGTCGACAAGGAGGGCCGGATGCCGGGCTGGCAGACGACCGTGGGCGGGGAAGGGGAGCGCGACCTCAAATTGTTCGACGCGATGCTGGCCGACCTCCGCAAGACGCATGCGATCGACGATCGCCGCATCTATTCGATGGGGCATTCCAACGGGGCGGCCTTCAGCTACCTGCTCTGGCAGGCGCGCCCGACGGTGCTGGCGGCCATCGGTTCCGTCGCCGGGTCGCTGCGCGGCGATGCCAAGGACTTGCCGCCGTTGCCGGTCATCCATGTCGCCGGCGAGAACGATCCTTTGGTGAAGTTCGCTTGGCAGCAGGCCACCTTCGTCGCGGTCCGCCGTTTCAACCATTGCGTGGCCACGTCCAAGCCTTGGGCCAAGGAAGGCGTCCTCGAAGCCTCGATCTTCGAATCCGACCGCGGGGCGCCCTTGGTGACGGCCCTGCACGCGGGCGGCCACGAATACGCGAAGGGTTCGTCCGAACTGATCGCCCGCTTCTTCAAGTCCCAGGTCCGGCCGGCGCGCTAGGGCTTGCGGGCGACGTAGAAGCGCGTCTGTCCGCAGAAGGCGCGGACGGCGGCCGATTCCGCGGCGAGCTCCGTGCTGAGCGGCGCCTCCAGCAGCTCGAAGCCGGCGGCCCGCAGTTCACCGGCGGTTTCGGCCAGGGTGCTGCTGTGCATGAAGACCGGGGAGGTCGAGGTCTCGTGCCAACGGTCACCGGGGATTCCCCCCGCGGCTTGCGCGGCCCATTCGACGGCGAGCGCGCCCTTTTCCCGGTCCGCGCCAGAAGCGAGGAAGATGCCGCCGGGCCGGAGGACGCGGTGGATCTCGCGCAGGGCGCGGGCCCGATGGTCGGCGTCGGGTAGGCACATCAGCCCGTTGAAGGCGTAGATCACGCCTTCGAAAATCGCGTCGGGGTAGGTGAGGGCGGTGGCGTCCTGGATCTCGACTTTTGCGCCCCAGCCGGCTTGGGCTTGCTCCAGCACGCCTTGGGCGACCTCCACCATCGCCGGGGAGAAGTCCGTGGCCGTGATTTCGCGGTAGTCCCTTTGCAGCAGGCCCAAGGCGACCCGCCCCCCGCCGCAGCCCAGCTCGAGCAGTCGGTCCGAGGGCCGGAAATACTTCGCGACCAGCTGTTCCTCCGATCGCCACAAGCCGACATTTAGGGCGGCCCGTCCATATTCGACGGCGGTCGCCAGTTCCTGCCAGTGGGCTCGTGGGTCGCGCGCCATCGCGGTCGCAGGCAAGCGAAACTTGCCAGCAAGGCAATCCTCGGGAAACATGACCGCATGTCCCGGTCTCTCCTCGCCCTCGCCCTCGTGTTCGGACTCGTCGCCTGCGACAACCGCCCCGCCCGGCCCGCCGCGGCCGCGACCGAGGAGGCCGGCATCGAGGTGCGCTTCCCCGTCCGCCTCGGATCGGTCGCCACCCGTCAGCGCCTGGCTGTGACCGAACTGGAGAAGGCCCGGGGGCTGATGGCCACGTCCAGCCTACCCGAGGACGAGGGCATGGCTTTCCTCTACCGGGACGACACCCGCATGAGCTTCTGGATGAAGGGGACCACGCTCGACCTCGACATCGCCTTCGTCGCGGCCGACGGCACCATCCTGGAGGTACGGACGATGCAGGCGGGCGACACGAACACCACCAGCTCCGCCTCGGAACGCGCCCGCTTCGCCGTCGAGATGGCCGCGGGTTGGTTCGCCCGCCGCGGCGTCAAGCCCGGCGACAAGGTGGACCTGCCCGGCCTGCGCGCCGGCCTCGCGGCCCGCGGCTTCGTGGCCACCGACTACGTGCCCTGAGCCTCAGAGGGCCAGCCAGAGCAGCCGCAGTCCGGTCGCGCCGGCCAGCAGGCTGAGCAGCAGGGCCAACGCGAGGCGCTCCGAGCGCGTCGTGCGGAAGAGCTTCATGGGCGCGGGGCGAGCCGGGCCGCCGCTTCCCGAAGGAAAGCGGTCAGGCGCAGCAGGAAGAACGGCGAAGGGCTGCCGGCGATCGGCGCCAGGGCCGCCTCGGCCGCCGCGATCTCGGCGTCGAGCAGCCGGAACGACTCGCGCCACGTCTCGGCGGAGATGCAGGCGCGGGGGTCTTCGCCCCGGCGGAGCGCGGCGAGGACGGCCGGGCCGGAGCGGTCGCGTTCGAGCAGCATCGGCAGGGTCAGCTTGCCGCTGGCCGCATCGGTGCCGAGCGTCTTGCCCGCTTTGGCGTCGTCCTGCAGCAGGTCAACGAGGTCGTCGTAGATTTGGTAGGCGATGCCGAGGTGACGGCCGAAGGTCGCGCAGGCCTCGATGTGCTCCCGGGGGCGACCGGCCAGCAGGGCGCCGACGCGGCAGGCGCCCTCGAAGAGCTCCGCGGTCTTGAGCCGGATGTGGCGATAGTAGTCCGCGAGGGCGAGGGTGTCGTTGCCCCGCGAGAACGTCTGGCAGACTTCGCCGGAGCAGACCTCGCGCGAGGCGCGGGCCACGATGCGGCAGAGTTCCGGGGTCGCGTGCT
>JACCEC011277832.1_pt1 | contig 13285 bp, 13 predicted proteins | sample 7450121 | NCBI WGS metagenome assembly JACCEC01 (sample SAMN15323455, study PRJNA562643) | freshwater metagenome | isolation source: river surface water | place: USA:Blue River Watershed | collected 2017-08-18 | reverse complement strand
GTTTTTTAATTGGACTAAGGAATTATTCTGAGTCTAAATAAGATACATAAAAAGAAAAAATTTCACAAAAAGTTTTTTTATTTGAAACTTTTATGTAAATTTGCGATAATAAATTAAAAGATACAAAAACTTCAAATGCACAGTCTACAAAATATCAACCTAGAATTTTTACTTCGTAAGGAGAATGACATTCTTGTGGAAGATACAAATAGACCGCCGAGAGTTTGATCTAAGACAAAAACTAGACAAACCTCGGCTCAACACCGAGGTTTTTTAGTTTTATAAGGTTCTTTGACATATTGGAATGCTACAAAATGGCCCTTTCGTCTATCGGTTAGGACGTTAGGTTTTCATCCTAGAAAGACGGGTTCGATTCCCGTAGGGGCTACAGCCACCATTTTATGAATGGAGGACAAAAAAGATAATGGATTTCTCCTGGACTGGAACGTCGACAATTCCTACTGGGATAAAAGAAATCAGCTCCCCGTGCCTGGCGCCAGTAAAACTGAAGATGCACTAGAGAGTGAGGTGTAACGGGAACCTCGCCATTATCTTTTTTCATTCGGGACGTTAGTAGAGTTGGTCACAATGCCACCCTGTCACGGTGGAGGTCACGGGTTCGAATCCCGTACGTCCCGCAGCCCCCATTTTGGGGAAAAAACAAAATCAAGTAGCGAAATTGAGAGTTACTTCAATTTTTTTCTGAAACAAAAAAGGCCTGGGTTCGAATCCCAGTGCGGGTGGAGACACTCGTATAGTTTAGCGGTAGAACTAGATAACACTCTCGATACTATTCTCTTGATTTATCTTATATTGCGGAGTGGACTAGAGGTTGAGGTCGCCGGGCTCATAACCCGGAGAAATAAAAGACGTGGGTTCGAATCCCACCTCCGCTACCACCCCTATTTTGTAATTGTACTTAATTGGGAAAATAAAAATCGGTAGCAATGATAAAGTTACTTCGAAATCCATTATAAGGAAGAGGTCGGTGGTTCGAATCCATCCCGCGGTACTACAAATAAAACACATACCGCGGTAGAGCAGTGGTTAGCTCGCTTAAAAGAAAAACGCTTTTTCAACTTTCTCCGGTTTTTTCAAAAAATTTTCAAAAATATTTTTTTATCTAGAAAATTCTTTTTACTCTTGCAGAACAAATCACAATAATTAATAACAAACAAACCTTGTACTAAAATGTCAAAGTTCAGAAATCAGAATCTCAGAAGTTCGCTTGCTAGTATGCAGCCAAAATCTGAGTTGGTTGAGGTGGTAGCAATACCAAAACCAGACACCAAGAATCGTCAAGGTCATGCAGCTTATTCACTTGATAAGTGGTTAAGACTCTTGACTATGTTAAACACTCTAAAGCTAGAGAATCAATTCTATCGTTCCGAAAATGAAACGATGAGAGAATTAAAATCCCTAGTTGATGGATGTGCTAAGGAAGACACATATTTAACTGCACAGTGTATCGTATACTCTCGTTGCGTAGGTGAAGGTATGCGTTCAATTAACCATCTAGCAGCATCTTACTTAGCACCACACTGTGCTGGTCAAGATTGGGCAAAAAGATTCTACGGTCTTTGGAACAAGAAAACAAAGTCAGGTGGTACTTTATTCCGTCCAGACGACATGTCAGAAATTCTAGCATGCTTCTCTGCAATGAATAAGACCGCAGTAACTAACTCAATGAAGAAAGGATTCCGTTCTGCTCTTGAGAGCATGGATGCTTACTCTTTACTAAAGTACAAGAGTTCATTGATTGACGTTATCAATCTTGTTCACCCAAGCCCAAAGAATGCGAAAGCTACTGTTGAAGTAAACGGAGAAAGAATCTCAGTTATTGACGCAATAATGAAAGGTCTATCTGTTTCAGCAGACACTTGGGAAGTTGCACAATCTGACGCAGGTCAAGAAGTTGCAAAAGCTGTTAAAGAGGGTAAAATAGATAAGGACGAAGCAGAAAAAATCCTAAAAGAAGCTAAGGCTGAAAACTGGGATGCTTTATTAACCGAAGGTAAACTTGGTATTATGGCTGCACTTCGTAACATCCGTAACATCCTTAAGACGGACGCAAAGTCAACAACTATTGATTCTCTTTGCTTGTTACTTTCAGATCCAGAAGCAATCAGAAAGGGTAAGATCATGCCATACCAAATGGATTTAGCACACGAGGTGACTATTTCAGAATTCAGTAACTCTGATTCTCGTAGAATAGCTCAAGCTTTGCTAAAAGGATTTGAAGCAGCAGTTCCAAACCTTGCTGAAATGCTCCCAGGAAAAACACTAGTAATGGTTGACTTCTCAGGATCTATGAGCACAGCAATGACTGACGGAACAAGATCAGGAAAACGTTACAAAAGCACTTGTATGGATAAAGCGGCTTTAATAGCAGCAACTATCGCAAAAGGTACAAATGCTGATATTATCAGATTCGGTTCTTCAGCAGAATACGTGAATTGGAACGCTAACGCAGACGTTTTCACTATCGCTAAGAACATGAAAAAAGATATGGGTGGAACCTCTCTAGCTGCTGCTTGGAGTGAAGCTCAAAGATCCGGGCGTAAATACGATCGTGTATTCATCCTTTCTGATAATGAATGTAATAAAGGATCTAGCTACAGCTCTTACACAAGCTATGTAAAATCAACCGGAAGCCCATACGTTTACTCTGTAGACTTGGCAGGTTACGGTACCACACAACTTGCAGGCGAGAAAGTTAGATACTACTACGGATATGGTTACACTATGTTCGATGATGTAGCTAAAAGCGAGTTCAATCCGAACTATCATCTAGAAAAAGTGAAACAAATCGTTATCTAACGGTAAAAAAGAAAAAGAGGGAGATTAAACCCTTCCTCTTTTTTAAAATATCCAAGAGATCGGCGGGTGGATACGCGGCTTTGAATGGAGCAGGAGGTAATGACAAACTGGTTCGACCAGGAAAAACTTCGAATGGGTTCGAATCCCAGCTTGGATACAAAAAGAGTTCTTTGAATTATTAAAATATTATCGGGTAGCAACGTAAAGGTTACTTCTTAGCTCAATTGGTAGAGCAATTTTCTTTAAAAAAATGGGTAGTGGGTTCAACTCCCACAGAGGCGCGAAAGCGTTACACCTTTGCAATTTTCTCCTGATAAACTTATTAAAGGTAATAGCAAGTAAAATGGTTACTTCGCCTGTCACGCAGAAGACGGAGGTTCGATTCCTTCCACGACCGCTATTTAGATTACAAAACATTTGGTCGTGTAGTTCAGTGGTAGAATAACTTATAGTTCACCATTTACAAAATCCTTTACCTTAAAAATATAAAGCAATAGCGATCTAAATCGTTACTTCGGCTGTTAACCGAGAGGTCATGGGTTCGAATCCCATATCCAGCTCACAGAGTTTGGATTAGCTCAGCTGGCAGAGCGCTTATTTACGATTGGAAATTTTCTTTGCTTTAACTTATTGGAACGTAGCAAGATTAGAGTTACTTCGCATACATAGGTTCGAATCCTATATTTGCCCATTGGGCAGATTAGACAAGTGGATAAGTCAATCGTCTCATAAACGATCATACAATGATTAACACTCTATTCAACATTCTCGTTCTATTTTTGGATCTATAGTGAAATGGCATCACGCCCCTCCCCAAGGGTTAGTAACCGTTACTAAACATGGTAAAGAGTACGAGGTTCGATTCCTCAAGATCCACAAAAAAGATGATAGCGATGGACAAGGTTACTTCAGCGTAAATAGCTCAGTTGGTTTGAGCGTTTATTTTGGGAATAAAAGGTCGCAGGTTCAACTCCTGCTTTATGCAACACAAATACACCTTTCCTGTTTTCTTCATCTTTTTATTTGCCCGAGTGGTGTAATGGCAGCCACGCTAGTCTTAGGAACTAGTGTCGAGAGACGTGCCGGTTCGAGTCCGGCCTTGGGTACTATCCGGAAGGTGGTGTTACACGATCCTATGACGATAGGACTGATCTTAACAATAAGCTCGAAACTACTTTAGAAATGAGAGCGAATATAGGTAGCGTGGGTAAAATCCCACTCCGGACTTTTTTAATTTAAAGTCTATTTTTTCTAAATAGATAAGATGGGATTTCTCCATAAACACCAGTTTCTCTAAGTATATCCCATAATTCTTGATAATCCAATTCTATAAGTTTATAGTGTTGATTTTTTTCATCTGATGGTTTCCATAGATGAGATGTCGCATCAAAATATCTTCCTCTATAAGAATTCCAAGCGTGTTCTATAGGAATTTGATTCCACAACATCATTATTCCCTCCACATATTTTATCTCTGGATCTAATCCACATATTGTTGTAGCATTCTTATAACAGTCTTTTACCTTCAGTCTTTTTTCGGACCATTCTTTTGTAATCATTGGATAAACATCTTCTGGATTTTCCATTGTTACAGTTTTCCCATTATCTTTTTGCCATTGAAACCATTCTTTCTGTTTTCCTTGGGTCATAGATATTAGTTGATCTAAATGTTGCCCGTAAGGATTAGATTCTAAAGATTCAAGTATAAAGTTGTTAAAGTTCTTAATTTTCATCTTTAATATATATCAAAATATTTATATTTACGATATGGAAAAGATTATTTTCTTAGATAATGATGGAGTAATTTGTTTATCAAATAATTGGGGCGGAAGAATGAAGAAGTGGGCAAAGTATCGCTCAGCTAATCCGGATTCATCTAAATACTTTAACGAAGCACCAGTTAATGTAAGATTTGACGATTTTGACAAAAAAGCAGTTAAAATCCTTAACCAAATCCTCAAAGAAACTAATGCTGAAATTATTGTTTCCTCAGATTGGAGATTTCATGCAACTTTAGAGGAACTTGGAGATTATTACGAGTCTCAAGGAATAATTAAAAGACCGATAGGAATTACCGAAAAGTCTTTACCTTCTGGGTTAAAATATTTTCACAGAGATTCAGAGTTAGAAGAAACTCGTTCTTATGAAATCTTGGAATGGCTGAAATCACATCCTCGAACCACACATTGGCTTGCGATTGATGACCTTGATATGTCTGAAAAATTTGGCGGCATAAGTGGAAACTATCAGTGGGGACTAAAAAACTTTGTACATACTCCTAGATCTTCCGAGGGTATAAAACAATTGGGAATTAAGGAAAAAATATTGAGATTTTTAAATTAAATCCATTTAGTAAAATTTCAGAGAGAGAGAGAGGATATATAAAGTAAAAATATAATTAAATGAAACTCAAACACATTAAACTATTCGAATCAATGAATGATGAAATGCAAAGCACAACATTCTATGGAAACCCCAGTAACGTGGCCTATGTAACCGTTATTTCTGGAGATAATGGGTCAGCAGTTGGTATGTTAGATCCAGAAGAAGAAAAAATGCTTGATGCGTACGAAAAAAGTAATCCTGGAAGTCTTACGATACAAAAATTCCCTTTGGGTGATAATAGCGATTTTATGGTGCTAACTGAAACCGGTGAATGGAAATATATTAAGGTTGGCGAAATTTATAATCCAGGCGAGGAATGTTATGTATATCCCATCTTAGGATTCGGACAGATGTTTGCGGGATTTGCTGGTGCTCAGACAAATTGGATGGTTGGTAAGCTTTCAGATCTTCTTGAAGAATTCTAGACCCATAATAACATTTAGTAGTTTTTTTAAAATAATTTTTTTATTTGAAAAAAGATCGTATATTTGCGAAACTTTTCAACAGAGAAGATATATAACAAACAAAACAAAGGAAACTTTAAAATAGAAAAAATGAAATTCTGTAGTAAACATATTACGTTCCGCACGATTAGCCATAATAATAGTGGCTATCAAGGGATGGCGTTTTGGGCAGTGGATGTCCCAGATCGAAGTTAACTATAGAAAATCATAATAGATAATCTAAAAAAGGCTTCGATCAAAAATCGGAGCCTTTTTTATTTGTTCTTTGACATACTGGAAATTTGCATAGAGTGTTACTACACTTGTCGTGAGAAATATGGTAAATCCGTAAAGTATCACATGGAAAACATTTGGTAGTACACACGGGAAGGTAGCAAAGTTGGTCAATGCACCGGACTGAAAATCCGGCGATGTGGGTTCGATTCCCACCCTTCCCACAATAAACTTGATTTTGTCATAATAAACCATACAGGTTTAGTAAATAAAATCAGGTTTATTAATAATCCTCCGTGGCAAACAGGTGTAGGCAATAGACTTTTAATCTATGGGGTCTGGTTCAATTCCAGACGGGGGAACTAAAATTCGATCATATAAATTAATTACATCCTTAGCTCAATCGGTAGAGTGACGATCTCCAAAATCGTAGGTTGTAGGTTCGATTCCTACAGGGTGTGCAAAATGGGGAAGAAGCTAAATGGAAAAAGCTCTTTCAGTATTCTTCAGCAATGATAGCAATGAATAGAGATACATCGCAAATCACTGTAAATGATCAAATAGGACGGTTCGAATCCTCCCTTCCCCACCACATTTGGCTCTGTAGTTCAACGGATTAGAATGGATCACTACGGATGATCTGATCCTGGTTCGAATCCAGGCGGAGTCTCTAAAAAAAAATCGTAGCTAGATATATACTGCATGAGACATATCAAAACCTACGAGCAAATTAAAGAAGGAAGAAAAGAAAACATTATTGCCGGTTTGCTTGCAACAGCAGCTTGCATCGGGCCAGGATGCAAAAAGAATGATAATATTTTCTCTTTCAACATTCACAGAAAAACTGTAAATGCAATTAAAGCTCAGCCAAACTCACCAAACTCTCACCAAACACAGGTAGGTAAAGATTATGTCTGGGTAAAAGATACACTCAATAGAAAAGGATCTGGCGTTGCAAATAGTTTTTCTTTTTATGAAAAACCAACTTCTGAGCAATTAGCAATTATTATTTCTTACATGAACAGAAGAGACGAAAACCAATTCTCCAATTATGATAGAACTAGAATTGGAGAAGAATTTTTTACACTTGATTTAATAAGCACAGATATAAATCAGAGAGGAGCAGATAGGTCAGAAAGTACTTATAATAGAATTACTTCACTAGATTCTTATAGAGAAGCTTACGAATACTACTCTCAGAATCCTGAATATTTACAAAGAGAATTGGACGAATTTAAGAAATCCACTACAAAGCCAGTCTGGTTTGATGAAACACTTTCAAACTTTGATGCTGAATCTATCTTAAATAATCCAAAAAACAAACCCACAAGATTTTAAATAAATTCTTGTAAATCTAAATTCATTTTTTTAATTAAATTGGTCCCTTGGCCGAGCGGTTAGGCGGAGGTCTGCAAAACCTTTGACACTGGTTCAAATCCAGTAGGGACCTCAAAATGGGGAATTAGTTTAATCGGCTAAAATATGGGTTTTGCAAATCCAAGTCATCGGATCGTAACCGGTATTCTCCACTAATTACATAAGAGGGATCTTCATAATTTAATATATAGTAAAAATATATTAAATTATGAAGTGTAAAAATATAGAATGTGAAAATGAAACTGTAAAAAATAAAATTTATTGCTCTCTTACCTGCAGAAATATATTTGTCAATAAGAATCTGATCGATTACAATAAAGTATCAAATACTTTTCAGAGAAAAAGAAAAGAAAGAGAAAAAAAGTATTTAAAAAATCCAAAAAAATGTCTTCATTGTAATGCTATAATACCATACAAATCAAAAGAAAATAATTATTGCAATCATTCTTGTTTTGCAAGTGGTACAAATGCTAAAAGGCAAGTTACTTGGGGAAATAAAATTAGTGAATCTATTCATAAATATTTGGTTAAAAATGGGATTAAAGAGGAAGGAAAGGTTGGTCTCTATGATATTAAATGTAAAGGATGTGGAAACGTTTTTCAAAAAACAGAAACCTTTTAAAATATTGTTCTTCCGAATGCAGAAAAAATTTTAGAAGAAAAAGCATGGATGAATACTTAAAATATAAAGCTGACTGCCAATTCAAGTTTAACTTAAAAGATTATAAAGAAGAATTTGATTTTTCTCTGATTAAAAAATACGGATGGTATTCTCCAACTAACAGAAATAATAATTTAAAAGGTGTTAGTAGAGATCATATGCTATCGATAAAAGATGGATTTGATCTTAAAATTGATCCAAAAATAATATCTCATCCAGCTAACTGTAGATTAATAATACACAGTGAGAACATTTCAAAAAATAGAAAATCTATAATAAATCTAAACGATCTAGAAAAAAGAATAATAGATTTTAATCGAAAATATAAAAGGAAGGTTACTCAAGCTGGTGAAGAGGTCAGTTTGCTAAACTGATAGGTTGTAAAAGACGCGAGGGTTCGAACCCCTCACCTTCCGCACAAAATTGGTAGTTAGCTCAGTTGGTTTAGAGCATTTCGCTGATACCGAAAAGGTCGTGGGTTCAACTCCCTCACTACCAACATGGTTACCCTGCTTGTTCCGTATGGGGTTATAAAAACGAATCAATTAACGGAACCCATGATGGTACCTATACCGAAGAAAATAGGAAAGATTCTAAATGTTGACCATATTTAGTCTGTTAGCTCAGCTGGTTTAGAGCATCTGTTTAACACGCAGAGGGTCGGGGGTTCGAATCCCTCACAGACTACCAAAAAGGGTTAGTGGTGAAACGGTTATCACTGCAGACTGTTAATCTGCGTTTCCTGGTTCGAATCCAGGCTAGCCCGCTAAAATGAGTCGGTTGAGCAATTGGTGTGCTCGCCTGTCTGTAAAACAGGTCCCATCGGGTAAACTTGGGGGTTCGAATCCCTCCCGGCTCACTCTTGCGGAAGTAGCTCAATTGGTAGAGCGCGACCTTGCCAAGGTCGAGGTTGCCGGATCATTCCCGGTCTTCCGCTCCAAATGCGATAGTAGCTCAGTTGGCTAGAGCACCGTCCTTCCAAGTCGGGGGTCGCAGGTTCGAATCCTGTCTATCGCTTTTTTATATGGCGGGTTAGCTCATTTGGTAGAGCGTTAGAATCATAACCTGAAGGTAGACAGTTCGATCCTGTCACCCGCTACTGTGTCTATCGTCTAATGGTAAGACGTAGGTTTGTGGTTCCTAAGATTTGAGTTCGATTCTCAATAGACACCTTTTTATGCCTATGTGGCTCAGTGGCGACAGCACCGCTTTTGTAAAGCGGTATACAAACATCGGGGGTTCGAGTCCCTCCATAGGCTCCAATTTTTAAATAAAAGAAAAATGATAACAATTGACAAAAATGAAGTAAAGAAAGACTTATTTAAGTCTAAGGCGATGGCTAAGTTCAGTCATTATATTTCCGGTAGTCTATATTATACAGTTCCTTTAGAGAGTGGATTATATCAGTTCCCTATTGAAACAGTAGAAGAAGGGCCAACATTTAACGATGACGAAAGTGGATTATCTATGTATGAAGTAGAAACTGTAGTTTTATCTTCAGATTTAGGAACAACTTCATTCGGAGTAGAAATAAAGGGATCTGAATTATCCCGATGGATTGCAAAGGCAATTGATAAAAACGAATTCATAAAAGTAGGGTAAAATCTACTTATATTGTCCTGTGGTGTAATTGGCAACACGTCTGATTTTGGTTCAGAAGACTCCAGGTTCGAGCCCTGGCGGGACAACTAAAGATAAATAAGTAATGAAACCAGTATGTAAAATAAAAGTAGAGTAGTTATGCAAGTTCTAGTATTAAATAATGATTATACACCAGTGAGTGTTACCGATATTGTTCGGGGATTTAAGCTTGTGTACAAAGGTAAGGCTGAGGTAGTGGAGCACTACGAAACTAATCCGATAGTGACTGAGCAGAAAGTTTATAAAAGGCCTTCGGTTATTCGCTTATTAAAGTATGTTGTTTTGCCTTTTAAGAAGCTTAGTCCGAGTAGAGATAATATCTTTAGGAGAGATGCACATACGTGCGTCTATTGTGATTCTAAAAAGAATTTAACCATAGATCACGTGATGCCTAGATCTCGTGGAGGATCTAATACATGGGAAAATCTAGTAACTTGTTGTACTAAGTGTAATGGTAGAAAGGGAGATAAAACTCCAGAGGAAGCTGGTATGAGAATGAGACAAAAGCCATTTAAACCTGGGTATACTTACTTTATGAAAAATTTTGCCAGGGTTTATGATCAGTGGACTGTTTATCTAGATTAATAAGACCACAAAAAAAACTGACCTAGAGTCAGTTTTTTTTGTTTTATTAGGTTTTAGATTTCTCCTTCTTTTCTTTTTATTTCTTCTGTTTCTGTTGAAGCACCTTTAAGTATTTCTCCTTCTTTTTCTATAGTGGGATTAAGTGCATAGCTTACTTTAGTTTTAACCTCATCGATGTATTTATTTTTATTTTTAATTTCAGAATCCCTCCAATTGTCTATTTTCTTTTTCATTGGATCAAATACATCTTTAGGGATTCCTGCATTTTCTGCACTTATATCTAGAAACGACTTAAATCTATCTGCTGTAAGTTTTATGTATTCTTCTAGGTGACTGTTAGATATTTTACTGATAATCTTATTAGCATCATTTTGTGATGTTATTTTTTTGCCAGATATTTCTTCTACTGTTTTTGAAATATCTATAGATCCTTTTTCCTGTAATTTTTTTCTTATCCCTTTTTTAATCTCTTTGGATTCAGGATCTCCTTTTGGTACCATTTCAAAAGAAGGCACTGCAGTATTGCCAAAATATCTTTCTATTGGGAATTTTTTCTCGTTATAGACCTTTACTGAATCTTGTTGATTTTTTGGATCTGGTACTATTGCATCTGATGCTATCATTGTGTATAAACATCCTCCTGCGTACTTTGCTTTTAGATTTTGTAGACCTGATTTAACACTTGCAATGAAACCTCCTGGATTTTTAAGATTTAAAGCCAGAACAACTTGATCTTTCGGATCCACATTTTTTTCAGTAAATAGTCTCCATAATCTACCGAGTGCATATATTCCATTACCTGAAGCTTCCACATCCTTATTTAGCAAATCACCAAAGGTTAAAGAAATGCTAACTGTTTCACCTTTATCTCCGTTGATCTTTTCGTCTCCTATCTTTATGTAATCCTTACCCTCTGTTGTTTTTTTGCCGTAATAGAAGTCTTTTTTTCCTCCTTGTTTTTTATTAGAGTCTCTAAATAAGGCTCCTTCTTTTGTTAGGTCTCCTTCTATTTTTATTTCCTTAATAGAATCCTTCAATTTGTTAATCGCAGATTTGCTAGTTGTATCTGATTTAGATGCACCTGCTAAAATTGTTTTAGCCGAAATGTTAGATAGATCCTGTTCAAAAACTGCATCATATGATTCTTTTACGAACTCTGAGAAAGTGTATACTTTTGTGTCCATTTAATCTTTTTTATTATATATTCCTTTTTGTGAATTTTTCTATTGAATCTGAGTATAATGGATAAAATACAAATATGCTCTTTGACTTTGACGACATCTTAATTGAACCAGAATTAATCACATCTATCATGAGTAGGAAGACAGTCGATGTTACCGATGAAAAACATATGCTTCCGCTTTTTACAGCTCCAATGGATACTGTTGTGGATGAAACAAATTCTGAAATTTTTAATTCTTTAGGAATTTATTCGATTATACCAAGAAAAAAAGAAATACCCGTCGATTATTACTCAACAGATTATAAAGTGTGTATTCTTATGGTCTTGAGGATTTCAAAAAGGTTTTTATTGACAACTTTGTGAGAATAAATCCACAGGACAAAGTTTATGCACTAATAGACGTTGCAAATGGACACATGGATGTCGTAAAAGAATTGTGTCACGATTCTAAAAAAATATATGGTAGACAATTAGTTCTTATGGTTGGAAATTGTGCTAATCCTTTAACCTTTCTTTCGCTGTCTCAGGCTGGGGCTGATTATGTTAGAATGGGAATTGGAAATGGAGCGGGGTGTTTGACTACTCAGCAAACAGGTGTGGGCTATCCAATGGCATCTCTTATTCACGAAACAGCAGCCATTCAACAGGAAAGAAGATTATCAACTAGAATTGTTGCTGATGGTGGATTTAAAAAATATGCAGATGTTATTAAAGCTTTAGCTCTTGGAGCTGATTATGTTATGCTTGGAAGTATTTTTAATAAGGCTTTAGAAAGTTGCGGAGAAACATACGAAGGCAATAAAAAATATGATTCATGGACAGAGCCTGGTGATAAGGTTGATCAATTTTCAGAAACGATAAAAGATCAATTTACTATGGGTAAAAAGTTTTTCAAAAAATTTAGAGGTATGTCCACTAAGGATGTCCAAATAAGTCTAGGAAGGAAGGATCTTAAAACCTCAGAGGGGATAAGCAAAATGCAGCCCGTTGAATATACTCTAGAAGGGTGGACTCAAAATTTCCAGGACTACTTGAAGTCTGCAATGAGCTATACAGATTGTTTAACATTAGGAGAATTTGTAGGAAAAGTTAGATTTAATAAAATCACAAAAAATTCATTCGATAGATTCAATAAATAAGAAACTAGATAGAAAAAACTAGTATAAAAGCCATAAATCCCTTTATGAAAAAGTTTGGTAATTTCAAAGATGTTATAAATTGGACATCTCAACAAATGTATGATCTATCTTATGTTGTGCATACGGAAAGATGGCAGGGAAAGGAGATTAAGAGTGATCCTAGATATGCTATGATAGAAATACTTAACCATTCTTTTACCTGTCAGATAAATGCAGATTTAGAGGGTTTAAAACAGCAAATAAAGCCTAATGTCGATTGGGCGGATGAGCATTTTGGTGAGAGAGTTAGCGGAATGCCTTTGAATCCTCCGCCATCACATGAAAGATGGCCTTATGCTCAGAAGAATAATGCTGAATTTGGAGGTCTTGAAAAATTTTCACACACATATCCAGAAAGAATCTGGCCTAAATATGGGGAATTAGAAAATGGTCTAAGATCGGATAAACCTGCAGAAAAGCTTAAGGGAATTAGATACGATTATGGAGACTTCAACGATGTTGTGGGTTTAATGGCTAGAGAGCCTTTCACAAGACAGGCATTTCTTCCTATATGGTTTCCTGAGGATACAGGATCAGTTCACGGTGAAAGAGTACCTTGCACAATAGGTTATCATTTTATTAGAAGATCTGATTGGGTTCATGTTGTTTATTATATTAGATCGTGTGACTTCTTTAGACATTTTAGGGATGACATTTATCTCTGTGCAAGAAAATTATTCTGGGTGATTGAAAGACTGCAAGAGATTGATCCAGAAAATTGGAAAGACGTGAAGCCAGGAACCCTAACCATGCACATTACTTCACTACATGCATGGGC
>JACCEC010638435.1_pt1 | contig 13285 bp, 10 predicted proteins | sample 7450121 | NCBI WGS metagenome assembly JACCEC01 (sample SAMN15323455, study PRJNA562643) | freshwater metagenome | isolation source: river surface water | place: USA:Blue River Watershed | collected 2017-08-18 | reverse complement strand
TTAAGACTATTCGTTATGATGCTGAAAATAAAAATTGGGGAATCAATTTTGTACGCATAGATGCGAAAAATTTTGAATACAGTACTTGGACTAAAGTTGCCACTAATTTTAAATCCTATGATCTTGGATTAACAGGATTAATGCAGTGGGAGGAAAAACCGCCTGTTAGCTCAAACAATGTTATCCTCTTGCCTTATCTAACTGGGGGTGCTTCTGATGATAAACAATCAGGCCAATCATCCACCACTGGCAATGCAGGTTTTGATGCAAAAATTGCTTTGAATTCTTCTTTGAACCTTGACTTAACAGTGAACCCCGACTTCTCGCAAGTAGAAGTAGATAACCAAGTGACCAACCTAACCAGGTATAATATTTTCTTACCAGAAAGAAGGGCGTTCTTTTTAGAAAACTCAGATTTATTTGCTGGATTTGGTATTCCTCCTATTAGACCATTTTATTCTAGAACCATTGGATTAGACAGAAATGGAAATAAAATTCCTATTCTATTTGGGGCAAGACTTTCTGGTAATTTATCGCCTGATGTAAGAATAGGTGCAATGAATATGCAAACAGGCAGACAAGGCGATTATGCGCCTGAAAATTTTTCGGCATTTACATTGCAAAAAAGAGTTTTAAAAAGATCCATGGTTAAAGGCTATTTTTTGAATAGAGAAAATTTTATTTCGGTTGAAGAAGAAAAATTAAATCCATTAAGCAAATATGGTAGGAACGCGGGTGTGAGCTTTGACTATTCCAATGCAGAAGGTACAATTGGATATTGGGCGAATTATAATATAGCCATCAAGCCAACTATCAAAGACCTCAATAACTACTATGAAGTTGGTGCAAGTTATAATACCCGAAAATTTGGACTTGTCATTGACTTGGCCAATGTAGACAAGAACTATTATACCGACATGGGATTCGTTCAAAGAATCGAAAATTATGATGCCAATCGAGATACAGTTATTAGAGTTGGATTCAAGCATTTTTTTTCAGAGATCTCTTATAATATTTTACCTTCAAAAGGTAAGCTTGGCAGGCTTGAAACCTCTGTACAGAATGCTGTTATATTTAATCCGGATAATAGTTTTAACGAGTTGGAATCTGGCGTTGAAGTTAAAGCTGATTTTAAAAATGCTTCCAATATAAGACTACGTCTAAGTAATAACGTAACAAATTTACTTTTTGCTACCAGATTTACAGATGGCGAACCACTCCCAGCGGCACAATACCAATATGCACAATTTGGAATTGGATATAATTCTGACGCAAGAAAATTATTTGGATGGTCATCTGAATTTTCATTTGGTCAATTTTACAATGGAACTGTTCAAGGTGTTAGAGCCGGGATCAACTGGAGAAGCCAACCTCATCTTAACCTTCGCTTAAACGCTCAGTTCAATCATATTCAATTGCCTGGCGTTTATGGAAGTACAAAATTATTTTTAGTGGCTCCTAGAATTGAATATAACTTTAATACCAAGTTGTTTTGGACCACATTTATTCAATACAATACACAGAGTAACAACTTTAATATCAATAGTAGATTGCAATACCGTTACAAACCAATGAGCGACTTCTTTTTAGTGTATACAGATAATTATTTTACAGATCCTTTATTTAAAAATAAGAATAGAGCGCTTATCTTTAAGCTTAGTTATTGGTTTTAAGTCATTTATCTAAGCAACTATATGCAAACAACCACCCTACAAGGTCAGTACGTTGACATTTTAAATAAACGTATTTACCCTGCAACTGTTTTGATTCAAAAAGGCATGATTGTATCCATCACTGAATGTACAACAGCCCCGAACCAATTTATTTTACCAGGATTTATAGACAGCCATGTGCATATTGAAAGTAGCATGTTAGTGCCTAGTTCATTTGCAAGATTGGCCGTGGTACATGGCACTATTGGTACAATTAGCGACCCGCATGAGATTGCGAATGTGTGCGGATTAGAGGGTGTGCAATATATGATTGACAATGGAAAAAAAGTACCATTTCATTTTTTCTTTGGTGCACCAAGTTGTGTGCCTGCAACTGCATTTGAAACAGCAGGCGCAGTCATTGATAGTGTCGATACCGCAAAACTATTAGCCTCTCCGGACATTTATTATTTAAGTGAAATGATGAACTTTCCTGGCGTATTAAATCAGGATACAGAAGTCATGCAAAAAATAAAAGCTGCGCATGCCATTGGTAAACCAGTTGATGGGCATGCACCAGGATTGATGGGTGAACAAGCAAAACAATATATTGAGGCAGGTATTAGCACCGACCACGAATGTTTCACAATGGAAGAAGCGGTGGATAAACTAAGTTTTGGGATGCATATTTTAATTCGTGAAGGAAGTGCCGCTAAAAATTTTGAAGCATTGTATGAGTTGATCGATGATCACCCTAAAAAAATTATGTTGTGTAGCGACGATAAACATCCTGACAGTTTATTGGAAGGTCATATCAATCAATTATGCGCAAGAGCAGTTGCTAAAGGAATCAATGTATTCAATGTATTAAGAACTGCATGTATTAATCCAGTATTACATTATCAATTACCAACAGGATTCGCAAGGGTGCATGATCCGGCAAACTTGATATTGGTTGAAGACCTTATACATTTTAAAGTCCTTGAAACTTATATTGATGGGCAATTGGTAGCAAAGGATGGCCATTCATTGATCGAACCTGTTCAAGCAACAAACATCAATCAATTCAATGCACATCCAATCACATTATCAGACATTCAATTGCCTGTTACAGCATATCCAACCAAAGATGGCTTGGTGCCTGTGATACATGCTATTGACGGACAATTGATTACCAATTTGGTTTGGACTAAACCTAATATCATAGACAACAAGATTGAAGCTGATATCGAAAAAGATATATTAAAAGTAGTGGTGTACAATCGATATCATGCAGCAACACCAAAAGTTGGACTCATTCAATCGTTTGGATTTAAATCAGGTGCTATTGCTTCGACTGTTGCTCATGATAGTCATAATATCATTGCTGTTGGTGTAGACGACGAAAGTATATTAAAAGCAATCAACTTAGTGGTGCATGAAAAAGGTGGTATCAGTTGCGTGCAACATGAACTATCAAAAGTCATTGGTCTACCAGTTGCTGGATTAATGAGTACTGAGGATCCTTACAAGGTTGCGAATGACTATATTGAAATTGATAAAATGGCTAAATCATTAGGTACCCCACTTGGATCTCCCTTTATGACCCTTAGTTTTATGGCATTATTAGTGATTCCGCACATAAAAATGAGTGATCTTGGGCTTTTTGATGGAGACCAATTTAAATTATATTAATTTTATAGTATTGGTATTTTAGCAAAAACGAAATAAAAAAGTATATGGTCATTGACTTAAGCAAAAACAATAGTTTACTAAATCATTGGGTGGCAGAATTAAGAGATGTAAACGTGCAAAATGACAGAATGCGTTTTAGAAGAAATATAGAACGTATTGGAGAAGTCGCTGCTTATGAATTAAGCAAGACCTTGCAATTTAAATCTGTTGAAGTCACAACTCCGTTGGGCATTGCTCCAACTCAATGCTTAACTGAGCAACCTGTATTGGCAACCATCCTAAGAGCTGGCCTGCCATTACACCAAGGCATGTTGAATTATTTTGATAAAGCTGATAATGCCTTCATTTCTGCTTACAGAAAACACCATCCAGATGGCAGTTTTGAAATCAGTCTTGAATACTTAAGTTGCCCTAACTTAAATGACCGTATTTTAATTTTATGTGACCCTATGTTAGCTACTGGCGCATCTTTAGTGGAGACCATTCAAGCGATTCAAAAAACATATACCCCATCCCAAATTCATATTGTTGTGACAATTGCTAGTCAGAAAGGAATTGAACATGTAGAAAAAGAATTGGGTGCCGATACCCCTATCTGGTGTGCTGCAATTGATCCTACTTTAAATGATAAGAGCTATATCGTGCCAGGTTTAGGTGACGCAGGAGATCTTGCATTTGGCACTAAAATGCAATCATAGGTCCCGGTTCGTTCGTATCTTTATCCTAAATACGAAGCATTGCTAAAAGAACTGATTTTATCCATACGCGCTTACTTTTTAGCCCATCAATTTATTTTAACATATAAATTATGGAAATGGATGGTTATTCCTGGAATCATCTACACGACTTTGTTGATCATTGGCATGAATTATTTTGGACAAACATCAAGTTTATTCATTGAATCTATCATCTTAAAAACGGGTCTAAAAGCATTCATTGACAGTTTGAATAGTAATTGGCTTGGGTTTTTTATTACCATGGGTAGTTTCTGGCTTTGGTTTACTTTACTACTTTTTTACTTTGCTTTATTCAAGTATCTTTTTTTAATCTTTTTCGCACCATTATTTGCCTATTTGCATTTACGGATTGTCGCAATACAACAATCAATTCCGTTTATATTAAATAAGGAAGACTATTTAAAATTAGTCATAAGGTCGGTTGTAGTGAATTTAAATAATATGCTTTGGCAGACAGTATATCTTGTACCTATAGTCTTAGTTTGCACATTGCCTGTTGTAGGCTGGTTTACACCATTGTTTACGATCTTGATGGAAAGCTATTTTCTTGGATTTGCCATGATGGATTTTGGATTGGCAACAGAAAAACATAACAGAAATTTTGCCGCTGCATATCTTAATAGCCATAAAGGACTGCCAACAGGGAATGGCATTGTATTTTATCTTTTGCATCTACTTCCTATTATTGGATGGATCACTGCTCCTTTTTATGCTTTGGTTGCTGCACATTTAAATACACAAGAAATTAAAGACACCGAATCATGAAGGAAGCTCTAGGAAAAGTATTATTGTTACCTATGTTATTGCATGAGGAAGGCTGGGAGGCCATTCCAAGAGATGTCGATCAATGGATCAAATCATGTGATGTATTTTTTGTAGAAAATGAAAAAACAACCAGAAGGTATTTTAAAAAAATATGGAAAGAGATGGTGATTGACGACTACCAATGGTTTACCATTCACCAAGTAGAAGAAGTACAGATGACTAATTTTATACAAATTCTGAAATCAGGAAAAACTATTGGCATTGTCTCAGAAGCAGGCTGTGCAGGGATTGCAGATCCGGGACAATTATTGGTTAGTGCAGCACAACAATTAGGTGCCACAGTCAAGCCCTACATGGGGCCTTCCTCTATCTTATTGTCATTAATGGCAAGCGGATTCAATGGGCAAGGGTTTACATTCAATGGATACTTACCAATTGATGCGACAGAAAGAAAAAAGAAAATTCAGCAATTAGAGCAAATTGTAACAAGTATTGGCATTGCGCAATTATTTATTGAAACCCCTTACAGAAATAATCAGTTATTAGAAGCGATTCTTCAAACATGTCATCCTAATACGCAACTTTGTATTGGTGTGGACATCACAGGTCCAACTGAGTCTATCAAAACAGCTACCATACAGTATTGGAAAAATAATAAGCCCGAATTGCATAAGAAATTAGCCATTTTTATTTTAGGGAAATAAGTATTTACCGAAAGTATAGGACACTATTTTTGCATTATGATTGTAGATGCAAAACAAATTAATCCTATGGAGGGCGTCCAATCCAATTTTTTTTATTTGTTGTTATTTTTTGATTGGTTTTTTAAGCTACAACATTACTAAGCAATATTGGCCAAGATTAGATCAAACCAGTTTACTGCTTATTGTTTGTTGCAGCTATCTTCTTTTATGCTTTACGCATGCATTGCAATTTAAAGCATGCGCTTTTAAAATAGTCCCCACAATGATTTTGCTAGTTTGGGGTGCCTTAGTGGGTCAGTATCACGCTTCAAATTCATTTCTGAGTGCAATGGTTTCGGCACAATGGGTCATTGATGCAAGACAACATTTTACTTCAAAATTAGACAATGCATTTGCGAACCCAGCATCCAATGCATTTGCAAAAAGTTTGTTGTTTGGTATAAAAACAGAAATGTCATCTACTCTAAAATCAGCTTATCAACAACTTGGCATATTGCATATCATTGCCATTAGCGGTATGCATCTAGATATTTTATTTAAAATATTAGAAAAATGTGCCCGCTGGTTACCCAATAAAATATGGGCAAGATGGACAAAATTGATCACTTTACTATTACTTGTTTGGTCTTATACACTTATAGCGCATGCTGGACCATCTGTGGTTAGAGCGAGTTTATTTTTTAGTACAATATTGATTGGTCGATTCTTTCATCAAAATATATTCTCCCTTAACACCATCAGTATTGGCATCATGCTAGTGTTGCTTTACAATAGTCAAATTATTTCAGGCATTGGCCTTCAGCTTTCTTATGCAGCGGTGGTGGGAATTCATTTCATTTATCAACCCCTTGTACAATTAGTACCTATGGATAATAAATTTTTACAAATTGCATGGAATAATTTAGCAATTTCAATCGCTGCACAGTTAACCACATTACCCATTGTACTGTATTATTTTCATACAAGCTCTAGTTTATCCATTATTGGTAATTTCCTATTTGTACCCTTAAGCAGCATTTTATTATACGGGTTACTGGTATTGATGGTCTTGCCTAAGATTGTATTCATACATGAATTCATTGCAAAAGGGATTGGCTGGTATATTGAAACAATGAACCGAAGCATTGGCCTCGTTTTCCATTTTTTTCAGATGGAGGATCGACAGTACAATTTGGGAATTGCAGGATTGGTTTATTATTATTTCTGCCTCTTTGTAGGCTTATATTGGCTTTTAAACAGAACCCCAAATGCTTTATTACTGTTGCTATCTGGAACCTGTGTTTATAGTATCATAAAGTTATTCAGTCTTTAACCCATTTTGTGGAAAATCCGAGCCGGACAAAAAAGTAGAAGCTCGTACCTTTACATATGGAAAAGAAAATACAATCAGCATTAATCTCTGTTTTTTACAAGGATGGTTTAGAGCCATTGGCTAGAACACTACACCAACAAAATATCACCATCTATTCTACAGGTGGAACTCAAAAATTTTTAGAAGACTTAGGCATACCATGTGTGGCTGTTGAATCCGTAACTGGCTATCCATCCATCTTAGGAGGCCGAGTAAAGACCTTGCATCCATCTGTTTTTGGAGGTATTTTAGGAAGAAGGTATGAGGCGCAAGATATCCAAGAAATGAAGGATTTCAATATACCAGCCATTGACCTTGTCATTGTTGATTTATATCCATTTGAAGAAACTTTAAGGACCACCACCGAAGAAAAAGCAATTATCGAAAAAATTGATATTGGCGGTCCATCAATGATTAGAGCTGCCGCTAAAAATTTCAGAGACTTAACTGTACTTGCTGCAAAAGACGATTATGCAGTGCTGAATAAGATATTGATTGACCAAGCAGGAAGCACAAGCTTGGATCAAAGAAAAGCTTTTGCTGCAAAGGCTTTTGAAGTCGTGATGCATTATGATATTGCGATTAGCAATTATTTTAATCCTGCTGCTGGTAAGACATTGCGTTATGGAGAAAACCCACATCAGGTAGCCACTTTTTATGGTGATTTAGATACCTGGTTTACACAATTAAACGGAAAAGAATTATCCTATAATAATTTAGTAGACGTAGATGCTGCTATTGCATTGATTCAAGACTTACCTGCAACAAGTTTTGCTATTATCAAGCATACCAATGTATGTGGTGTAGCGCAAAGAGCTACTGTATTTGAAAGTTGGGAAGCTGCATTGGCAGGTGATCCAGAAAGTGCTTTTGGAGGTGTGTTAGTCACCAATGGCACCATCGATATTCCAACAGCAGAAGCCATTCAAGAATTATTTTTTGAAGTATTGATTGCCCCTGCATATGATGCCGCAGCATTGAGTATTTTAACAACTAAGAAAAATAGAATCTTACTTGAAACAAAGCCAGGTGTTCATTTGCATCCAACTCAAAAAAAATCAATCCTTAACGGAAGTCTTGAACAAGGCTTAGATACAGGCAATTATACCAATTGGGAGGAAGTAGGCGCAAGGCCTTGCACCGAAAACGAAAAAGCAGATTTAGTTTTTGGTAATATCATTTGCAAACATTTAAAGAGCAACGCCATTGCTTTAATTAAAAATAAACAACTGGTTGGTAAAGGCTGTGGACAAACTTCTAGAATCGATGCTTTGAGACAAGCCATTGAAAAAGCGAAGCAATTTAAGTTTGATCTGAAAGGTGCTAGTCTTGCATCGGATGCATTTTTCCCTTTTGATGATTGTGTAAAAATTGCACAAGAAGCAGGCATTGAAGCATTCATTCAACCAGGAGGTTCAGTGAGAGATAAAGATAGTGTTGCTTATTGCCAAGCAAACGGTTTAGCCATGGTGATGACAGGTCTTAGACATTTCAAACACTAAGCTTTCAAAATGGCGAATCAAAATAAAGCCTACTTAGCGTTAACGGTTACAAGTATTGTATGGGGAACCACTTGGGTCGCTAGTAAGATGGGTGTAATGCATATGCCCGCTTTTGAAATGGCCAGTATTCGACAATTTTTAGGAGGCTCTTTGTACGTGGGCTTTTTTTTAATCAAAGGTGAAAAGTTGCCCACCAAAACACAATTCCTTTGGCTATTAGGCATGTCCCTATTAATGTTTGTCTCCTCTAATGGCATTGCCACTTATGGTTTAAAATTTATCAGCAGTGGACTAGCTGCCTTAATTGCAGCCTTATATCCTTTATCCGTTGTATTGATTGAAAGGTATTACTATAAAGCCATTGAGATTACGCCCAAAACCATCATTGGTTTAAGTCTTGGACTATTAGGCATTGGATTCATTTTTTACAAAGACAGTTTAACGGTGCATGGAAGCAATTATATTTTAGGCGTTGCATTATCCTTCTTCGCAATGATTACCTGGAGTATTGGATCAATTATTATATCAAGAACAAAAATCAAGATCAATGCCTACAATTCAATTGGATGGCAGATGTTGATGAGCGCATTCATAATGGGCTTAATCACATTATTGAGTGGAGACTATGTTCCTTTAAATCAAATACCTGCAATCTCTTGGGGCGTTATTGTATATATGGTGATTGGAGGATCTGTATTTGCATTTATGTCATTCATATATAGTATGAAGCATTTAAAATCATCTATAGCATCTTTATATGCATATATCAATCCAATTGTAGCAATTTGGGTGGGTTCTCTTTTGTTAGATGAACATATGACATGGAATAATATAGTAGGTTCTATTATTACCTTGATTGGTGTCTACTTAGTCAACAAAAGTTTGAAGGATCAAAAAGATCCTGTCAATGCAATTTCTGATGCAGATGGCATGTAAAAAATGAAATGAAAAAAAGGGAAGATTTACTTTTTATTTTTTTCTTTCCAAAGTTGGTTGAATGTCTTAGTTGGAAACTGTAAAGGGGATCTTTGCTTGGCCCAACCTTTAAATATTTTATTGACTACCCAATTTTTAATGGTGGCATTGCCTTGGTTCATCAACAATCGATTCATGGATGCTTGTTTCCAGATTTTCCATGCAAACTCTTCAGAAAAATTACTTTCACCAGCTACCACCGACTCCCTTCTGTTTTCAAGTAATAACTCATGCAAATTAATTTTAACTGGACAAACTGCAGTGCAGTTGCCACATAAACTAGATGCAAAACTTAAATGTTTGTAATCATGCATACCTCTTAAATGAGGCGTAATCACGCTTCCAATTGGGCCACTATAGGTTGTTTCATAAGCGTGTCCACCTATATTCTTATAAATTGGGCAAGCATTTAAGCAAGCACCACAACGAATACAGTAAAGCGCTTCTCTGCTTTTTGCATTGGCAAGTAAATTCGTTCTCCCATTGTCCAATAAAATCACATACATATCCTCAGGACCATCAACTTCATCTGCTTGTTTGGGTCCGGTGATAATGCTATTGTACACCGTCACTTGTTGGCCAGTGCCATAAGTAGAAAGCAAAGGCCAAAGTAGTCCAAGGTCAGTCACCGAAGGGATTACTTTTTCAATACCCACAATGACAATATGTGTTTTAGGAAAAGCTGCCGAAAGTCTAGCATTTCCTTCGTTTTCTGTTAATGCAATACCGCCAATATCTGGTAATATAAAATTAGCTCCAGTGACCCCAATTTCTGCTTGCACATATTTTTCTCTCAAATTTCTTCTTGCTACCAAAGTCATTTCCTCTGGGGTCATATTGATATCTGTGCCCAATTTTTCAGCAAACAATTTAGCTACATCCTCCTTGCTTTTATGCATGGCAGGCGTTACAATATGATAAGGTGCTTCACCATCGAGTTGTTGTATATATTCTCCTAAATCGGTCTCTACCGATTCAACACCAATAGATTCTAAGTAGCTATTCAAGTGTATCTCCTCTGTCGCCATACTCTTACTTTTCACCAATGTTTTGCAATCTTTTTTCTTGCAAATAGCTCCAATAAAATCAAGCGCCTGCTCACTATCTTCTGCCCAAAACACTTTTGCACCTCGCTTTGTAATCTGTTCTTCGAATTGGGTTAAATATAAATCCAAGTGTTCAACCGCTTCCCATTTAATATTTTTTGCTTGAGACCTTACTTTCTCTAAATCGTTAAATTGTAATTTACCCTTTGGTACAACCGCATTGTATTTACCAATATTGAAATTGATTTTTTTTCTATGATTTGTATCAAGTGCTTTCTCGCTACTTTTTTGATCAAATGATGCTGAGTAAATACTTTCCATAAAATTATTTTTTCGCTAAATGTTTTGCAGAAGCCTCAAGTGCCTCGTAAAATTCATCACCGTATTTTCTAATAATGGATTCTTTTAAAAATACATAAGCAGGTACTTTCAATTTAACACCAAGGCTACAAGCCGCTTGACACAAGTCTTCTCTTGGTTCATAGTTCATGTATTCTATTGATGGATCAGACTTGCTTTGTTGTATTTTAATTGGAAATAGATGGCAGCTGATTGGCTTTTTCCAAGGAATTTTCCCATCATTGTATGCTTGTTCGAAAGCACATTTGATAATATTTTTTTCATCCTTATATCCATAAGCACAAATGCCTCCATTGATAGTTGGTGTCACCCATCCGAATTCTCTATCATATAAATAAGGTCCAACAGTTTCAACTTCTTTGATACCCTGTTTGGTCATATAAGGTTTTACAATTTCGTAAAAGTCCTTCACGTATTCTTTTTCTTGATTATCCAAAGGCGCACCTGCATCACCATCTTCACAACAGCCTCCTTTACATTTTGTCAAATCACAAACAAACTGTTCCTCAATTACTTGGTCGCTCACTAAAACCTGGTCAATTATTATCATACTAAAAGGTTAAATCAAAGGTATTACTTATTGATTAAGATTTCCAATGAAAGGTCTGTACAAGCTGTTTTAAATCCTGGTACAAAAAGTCAATTACAGGCGCTAATGAATCTGCATTTGGTGTGGTATCAAAATAAAGGGCAGCTCTCAAAAAATGACGACTAGAGTCCGTGATAAAGAATTGATAAGGACTTGCCACATCGCCCCCCAAGTGAAAAAATACACCTTGAAGTCCTTTTGGATTTTCAAATGCTGAGTCTTCTATAAAACTAGCTTTATTGGAATGGTTATTGGCAAAATTGTAAGCGTCACGAACCAATACATCCAACTGGTTCTTTTTAATCGCATTGTAACTAATGTATAAAGTCGCATTCAGGGTAGGAAATTTAAGGTTCATCCAGCCTTTTTTTTGCTGATGAACTCCCATATAAGCTACCGTTTTATCCACGACTGCATAAGATGGGATATCAAATGCATAAGGCAGTCCAACGACAGCATCAGACAGGTATGCTTTTTTAGGAAATGATACGGCTGGGTAGCCAGTCTCTTTTGGGGAAAATCTTGAATTACAAGCAGTAAAGCCAAGTGTAAAGAATGTAATTACAAAGAAAAATAATTTATACATTTTCCTGGCTAATAGAAGTGATAGGTGTAATGATGGATTGTATTTTATGGATACGATTTTTTTGGATATCTAGTGCAGTAAAACTGAACTGCTTGTATTTTACCACTTGTTGAACAGTTGGGAATTCACCAGCAAGTTCTAATATCAAACCAGCAACAGTATCACTTTCTCCCTTCACTGCATCAAAGAAATTAGTAGGAATATCTATAAAATTACAAAAATCAATAATGGCAGTTTTACCTTCAATGATATAATGAAAATCATCAATTTTTTTAATCATCGATTCTTCTTCATCAAACTCGTCTTTAATGTCCCCAACAATTTCTTCTAAAATATCTTCTAAAGTAATGATCCCACTTGTTCCCCCAAATTCATCCACTACAATTGCAAAGTGAATGCGCTTAGATTGAAATTCCTTCAATAAATCTTCGATCATTTTTTGTTCATGTACAAACAAAACAGGACGAATTAATTTTTGCCATGCATAAGCAGGTTCTTCTTGTAAATGCGGAATTAAATCCTTGGTATGTATGATACCTACAATGGTATCTAAGTCTTCCTTATACACTGGGAAACGGCTATAATTGTGCTCTTTAACACTTTCTAATAATTCATTGTAGCTGATATTATCCTCCACGCCATATACGTCTAGCCTGGTTTTCATGATTTGACGAACTGTGATATTCCCAAATTTGACAATCCCTTTTAAAATTTTCTTTTCGCTATCCAAATGGTTAGGCGAAGTCGTTAATTCAATTGCATGATCTAACTCCTCCATGCTATAGGTATTACCAGTATCTTTTTGTGCTAATTTTTTTTCGATCAAATTGGTGTACTTTACCATCATACCACTCATTTTCGAAAAAATAAAATAGACTGCTTGAATAACACCACCAAAATCTTGTGCAAATCGAATATTGTTTTGAGTCGCCATTACTTTTGGCATGATTTCACCAAAAAATAAAAGCATTAATGTAACCGCTAACACCTTGATGATAAACTCGAAACCTGGAATTGGTATTTGATCAAATATAAAAAGATGGTCAATCAGAATATTAGCTACTAGGATAATACAAATATTAATAAAGCTATTTGCAATTAACATCGAAGTCAACAACTTCTTTGGATCTTCCAATAAGTCTACAATTCTTTTGAGGGGTCTATGATTTTTTGTTTTTAAAACTTGGATGTCCTTATATGACAAAGAAAAAAATGCTACTTCTGATCCTGCAATGGCAAAAGATAAAAAAAGTAAGATAAAAAGTAATAAAAGCAACCCAGCATCTTGTTGCATTTTTGAAACATCAAAATAAGTGGCTGCTAAAAATATAAACTTACTCGAGT
>JACCEC010732790.1_pt1 | contig 13288 bp, 12 predicted proteins | sample 7450121 | NCBI WGS metagenome assembly JACCEC01 (sample SAMN15323455, study PRJNA562643) | freshwater metagenome | isolation source: river surface water | place: USA:Blue River Watershed | collected 2017-08-18 | reverse complement strand
GTTACCAGCGGTCTTGACTCGGCGCGTACTTCAATGACTTTAGCTGTCCTCGAACTTCGCGCACATGTACGAGTTGGTGGTCGCGATGTCTATGCAGCAACAGTTGGCGGAATGAAAATGTCCGAACCTGCCGCAGATCTTGCCCTTGCCCTTGCTGTTGCATCAGCAGCCAAGGGGTTGGCACTTCCTGCAGATTTAGTTGCCATCGGAGAAGTAGGGCTGGCTGGTGAAATTCGTAAAGTAAGCGGCGTTTCACGACGGCTCGCAGAGGCGCACCGCCTTGGATTTAAGAGAGCGCTTGTGCCAAGCGGATCTGATGTGACTATTGCAGGAATGGATATTGTTGAAGTCTCGCGCCTTGATCAAGCGCTGCAGCGCGTCAAAATCGCTGTTGCCTAATGTTTGAAAAAGAGATCAACGCTTGGTTTAAGAAGAATCAACGCGATTTACCTTGGCGTAAGACTGATGCGTGGGGCGTGCTGGTCTCAGAATTTATGTTGCAACAGACCCCAGTAAATCGCGTACTGCCTATCTATCAAGAGTGGATGAAGCGATGGCCAACCGCTGCAGATCTTGCAGCAGCGTCACCGGCAGAAGTGATTAAGGCATGGGGACGATTAGGTTATCCGCGCCGTGCGCTAAGGCTCCATGAATGCGCCAAAGTAATCACACGTGATCTATCTGGAAAAATTCCAGAAGATGAAAGTGAACTCCGCAAACTACCCGGCATTGGTGAATACACAGCAGCTGCCATGGCTGCCTTCGCGTTTAATAAACGTTCCCTTGTACTTGATATCAATATTCGCCGCCTCTTTGCTCGTCTCTACGACGGCGTTGCAACTCCTAACCAAAGTGCTTCAAAGAGTGAGAAGTCGCGTTACGAGGAGCTCATTCCAAAAAAGGATCCACATATTTGGGCGGCTGCCACCATGGAGTTAGGGGCCATTATCTGTACAGCGCAATCTCCTAAATGTGGAATCTGTCCTGTTGCACATGGTTGTGTGTGGCGAAGCTTGGATTATCCAAAATCTGATGTTGTTAAACGCACACAAACTTGGCATGGAACCGATCGCCAATGTCGCGGCACGATTGTGCAGGCGCTTCGAGAGAATGAAGTATTGACCAAAAGCCAGATATCTCAGCTCTGGGATGTTCCATCACAACTGGAAAAAGCGATTTTGAGCCTGCTCGATGATGGGCTGATTGAATCGCGCGGAAAGAATAAGTTCTCGCTGCCTCGCTAGACTCTTAGAGTGGAGATCTACCTAGGGCTGGTTCTAGTCATTCTCGCAACAAACTCGCTGCCAGCGTTTGCTCCACCGACATGGATAATTTTGATTTTCTTCCTTTTGAATTATGAATTGAACCCATTACTTCTTGTAATTCTGGGAGTCATTTCTGCAACAACAGGCCGCGCATTCTTAGCGTGGTACTTTCGCAAATTTGCCCATTTGGTGCCAACTCGCTTCTCAACCAATATGGAATATGCCGGACGTTACTTTCAAAAATCGAATTCAAAGCGCTATGCAATCTTGGCGCTCTTTCTTGTTTCGCCCATCTCTTCAGCACAGTTATTTGAAGCTGCCGGATTGATGAAAACTGTCGCTCTTAAGCCCCTCCTTGCCGCCTTTGCGCTGGGGCGCACCATCTCTTATTCAACATATGTGACTGGTGCCTCGGTGATAGCGGCCTCTAATTTTGGAGAAGTTCTCTTACATGAGATTCGCTCGCCTTGGGCCATTGCGACCCAAATTGCCCTGATCATCGGATTGGTAGTACTTGGAAACATCAATTGGAAGTTAAAGTTGCGCTCATGAGCCAGATATCCGCACTACAAGCACTCCTCGGTGCAGATGCAACTCTCATTACTGATCCAGATATAACGGCCTCATATTCGCGCGATCAAGCGCCCTTTGCGCAAGCTGCACCACCGCTTGCAGTACTTCTGGCCAAAAGCGCACAGCAGATTTCTACAGTTCTTCGCTTTGCTAACGAACATAAAATTCCAGTAGTCACTCGTGGCGCGGGCAGCGGACTCGCAGGTGGAGCAAATTCCAGCGCTGATTCGATTGTGATTTCACTTGAAAAGATGAATCAGATTCTCTCAATAGAGACTGAGAATCAGATTGCTCGCGTACAAGCAGGTGTGATTAATCTTGATTTAGATAGCAAGGCTAAAGAATATGGCCTTGCCTACCTCCCTGATCCTGCAAGCCGCGATTGGTCAACCCTGGGTGGAAATGCAGCGACTAATGCCGGAGGTATGTGCTGCGTTAAATATGGAGTTACTTCTTCTCACGTTCGAGCAGCGCAAGTGGTACTGGCAAGTGGTGAAATCATCGAAGTTGGTAAAGCCACTAAGAAATCTGTAACTACCTACGACCTGCTCCACCTCTTTATCGGTTCAGAAGGCACCCTGGGAATTATCACCGAACTAACTCTCAACCTTGAAATTCGCCCACAATCACCAGCAACCTTAATTGCAACTTTTCCCAACGTGACAAAAGCTGCTGCAGCATCTGCACAACTACTGCGCTTTAAACCTTCCATGTTGGAAATCGTCGATCAAACAACGCTCAAAGCGGTAGAGGCGTGGCACCCACTTGGCTTTGAGATTGCAGGTTCAGTATTAATTATGCAGTTAGATGAAAATTTGCATCGCTGCCAGGAAGCCCTTGATGTGTGTAAATCATTTGACTTAATTGATGGAGTTTTTTCGGAAGATCCTGCCGATACCGCTGACTTAATTCGAGTTCGCAAGATGGCTTATCCAGCGCTCGAACGTATGGGCGCAACTCTGCTGGATGATGTTGCTCTTCCTATTACCAAGATTGCGGAATTTGTTGAAAAGGTTGAGGCGCTAAGCCAATCGAGCGGGCTCACTATTGGCATCTTTGGCCATGCCGGAGATGGCAATATGCATCCCACAATTGTTCATGAGCACGGAGATGCTGCAGCTGCGAAACTTGCTCAGAAAGTCTTTGGCGAAATAGTTGCCATAGCGCAATCACTAGGCGGAACAGCAAGTGGCGAACATGGAATTGGTTCGATTAAATCTTCGCTGGTCGCAGATGAAATTTCTCCAACTGTGATGGATTTACAGCGCAGTATCAAACGCGTCTTTGACCCGAACTCAATCCTGAATCCAGGGAAGAAGTTTCCGCTTTAGATTACTTGGCTGTCTCAGCTAAATCTTCTGGAGTGTCAGGCGTTGAAACTTTGGCCGAACCTTTGAAGGTAAATGTTGCATCTGGACCTTCGCCTGATGCATCAACCACAATGATTTCACCAGCCTTGAGTTCGCCGAAGAGGATGCGCTCTGAAAGTGCATCTTCGATTTCACGCTGAATGACGCGACGTAGCGGACGAGCGCCAAGAAGTGGGTCGTAACCACGCGCTGCCAAGAGATCCTTTGCAGCTTGAGTGAGTTCGATTCCCATGTCCTTTGCCTTCAAGCGCTCATCAAGGTTGGCAACCATGAGATCGACGATCTGGATGATCTGATCCTTGGTGAGCTGGTGGAAGACGATGACATCGTCGATACGGTTGAGGAACTCAGGACGGAAGTGATTCTTAAGTTCTTCCTGAACCTTGCCCTTCATACGATCGTAATTGGTGAGATCGTCATCTGCGTTGGCAAAACCAAGTCCAAGAGACTTGGAGATGTCACGAGTACCAAGGTTGGTGGTCATGATGATGACTGTGTTTTTAAAGTCCACGGTGCGACCTTGCGCATCTGTAAGACGTCCATCTTCAAGGACCTGAAGCAGAGAGTTGAAGATATCTGGATGTGCCTTTTCAATTTCATCAAAGAGCACAACAGAGAATGGACGACGGCGCACCTTCTCGGTGAGCTGTCCACCTTCGTCATAACCGACATATCCTGGAGGGGATCCAAAGAGACGTGAAGCTGTATGGCGCTCTGAGTATTCAGACATATCGAGTTGAATCAACGCTGTTTCATCACCAAAGAGGAATGAAGCAAGGGTGCGGGAAAGTTCTGTCTTACCAACACCGGATGGACCAGCGAAGATAAATGAACCACCAGGACGCTTTGGATCTTTCAGACCTGCACGAGTACGGCGAATCGCTTGGGAAAGCGCCTTAATTGCCTGATCTTGACCAATCACGCGGCGGTGGAGTTCTTCTTCCATACGCAAGAGACGTGCAGTCTCTTCTTCGGTCAACTTAAATACTGGAATACCTGTTGAGGCAGAGAGCACCTGAGCGATGAGTTCTTCATCAACTTCAGTGACCTTATCGAGATCGGTTGCTTTCCAATTCTTCTCAGCTTCCGCCTTCTCTTGGATAAGAGTCTTCTCTTTATCGCGAAGCGCTGCTGCGCCTTCGAAATCTTGTCCATCGATTGCTGATTCCTTCGCTTTGCGAGCTGCAGCAATCTTTTCATCGTATTCGCGAAGTTCAGCAGGTGCTGTCATGCGCTTAATACGTAAACGTGAGCCTGCTTCATCGATGAGGTCGATTGCCTTATCTGGAAGGAAGCGATCTGAGATGTAGCGATCTGCCATGTTGGCAGCAGCAGCGAGCGCACCATCTGTGATTGATACACGGTGGTGGGTCTCGTAGCGATCGCGTAGACCTTTAAGAATTTCAATGGTGTGAGCAACTGATGGCTCCTTCACCTGAATTGGCTGGAAGCGACGTTCTAGCGCAGCATCTTTTTCAATGTGCTTGCGATATTCATCAAGAGTAGTTGCACCAATAGTCTGGAGTTCACCGCGCGCCAACATCGGCTTCAAGATGCTTGCCGCATCGATTGCGCCTTCGGCAGCGCCTGCACCAACGAGCGTGTGAATTTCATCGATAAAGATAATGATGTCGCCACGTGTCTTAATCTCTTTGAGAACCTTCTTAAGGCGTTCTTCAAAGTCACCGCGATAGCGAGAACCAGCAACAAGTGCACCTAGATCAAGTGAGTAGAGCTGCTTATCCTTCAGCGTTTCAGGGACATCATTCTTGGCAATTGCTTGTGCAAGTCCTTCAACGACAGCAGTCTTACCAACACCTGGTTCGCCGATGAGAACTGGGTTGTTCTTTGTGCGGCGAGAAAGTATTTGCATAACGCGTTCAATTTCAAGATCGCGACCGATTACAGGATCAAGCTTTCCTTCACGCGCTGCAGCGGTGAGGTTGCGACCAAATTGATCGAGAACGAGTGAAGTAGATGGGGTGCCTTCTGCAGGTCCACCTTGTGTAACAGCTTCTTTACCCTGATAACCAGAGAGCAATTGAATAACTTGTTGACGGACGCGATTGAGGTCGGCGCCCAACTTAACGAGAACTTGTGCGGCAACTCCTTCACCTTCACGGATAAGTCCGAGCAAGATGTGTTCTGTACCAATGTAGTTGTGGCCTAGTTGCAGCGCTTCGCGAAGTGAGAGTTCAAGAACTTTCTTTGCGCGTGGAGTAAATGGGATATGTCCGCTCGGAGCCTGCTGACCTTGTCCAATAATTTCTTCTACCTGTGCTCGCACACCTTCGAGTGAGATGCCGAGGGATTCGAGGCCTTTAGCGGCGACGCCTTCGCCTTCGTGGATGAGACCGAGGAGGATGTGCTCTGTACCGATGTAGTTGTGGTTGAGCATGCGGGCTTCTTCTTGAGCCAAGACAACAACGCGTCTTGCTCTATCGGTAAAGCGCTCAAACATAGCTGGCTCCTTTGGCTTCAATCTCTGCGGTAAGCCTATAACCCAGCATAGGGAAGGTGCGAGGTGAAGGGCTTGTAGGTCATAGAACCCCAGATGTGGGGCCGGTATTCCCGAAGGTGCCCAAATAGTGGGCGTTTTTATAGGGCTTTTTATAGGTTGAGGAGCATGCGGGTATTGCCCAAGGTATTGGGCTTTACCGACTCAAGATCCAAGAATTCTGCAGTACCCGCATCGTAAGAGCGCAAAAGCTGGGCATACACATCTGGTGAGACCGGCGTTCCTTCGATCTCTTCAAAGCCATGTTTTCCAAAAAATTCTGTTTGGAAGGTAAGGCAGAAAATTCGTGAGACGCCTATTTCACGGGCGCGTTCGATGATGCGCTGCAAAATTTGATGTCCAATACCTTGCTTATGCAAACTCTTTTCAACGGCCACGGTACGAACTTCAGCAAGATCTTCCCAGAGAATATGTAACGCGCCGCAGCCGATAACTTTTCCGTCGAGCTCAGCAACGGTGAATTCTTGAACGCTTTCAAAGAGTGTCACAGTTTCCTTAGCCAACATCTGGCCCGGTGCGGCATAAGAATCTACGAGTTCGCGGATTGCTTTTACATCAGAAGTTCTTGCTGGGCGAATTTCCAACATAATTAATCAACTTCAGGCTTTACTAATGGAAAGAGAATTGTTTCGCGAATCCCAAGTCCAGTAAGTGCCATCAATAAACGATCAACACCCATTCCCATTCCACCCATAGGTGGCATGCCAAATTCCATGGCACGGAGGAAATCTTCATCCACCTGCATCGCTTCCAGATCACCTTTTGCACCTAGTTGTGCCTGTTCGATGAGGCGATCACGTTGAATGACCGGATCTACCAATTCGGAATAACCAGTTGCTAACTCAAATCCATCAACATAGAGATCCCACTTCTCAACTACCCCTGGAATCTCGCGATGTGCACGAACTAGTGGTGAGGTATCAACTGGGTAACCCATCACAAAAGTCGGTTCAATCAATTTATCTTGCGCAACGTGCTCAAAGATCTCTTCTGCGAGCTTGCCGGTGACCCACTTTGGATCAATCTTCATACCGAGTTTGGCAGCGATTTTCTTAAGCTCTTCCATAGGGGTTAGCGCTGTTACTTGCTCACCAACGCCCTCTGAAATTGCATCGTAGAGTGAGATTTCTTTCCAAGTGCCACCTAAATCTGCTTGTCGTCCATCGTAATGAGTTACAACATGCGAACCTGAAACTGCCATAGCCGCATTTTGAATAAGGGAGCGAGTGACATCTGCAATCGAGCGCCAATCACCATAAGCCATATAAGACTCAACCATCGCAAACTCAGGAGAATGTGATGAGTCTGCGCCCTCATTACGGAAATTGCGGTTGATTTCAAAGACGCGTTCTATGCCACCGACAACGCAACGCTTTAAGAATAGTTCAGGAGCAATGCGCATAAACAAATCCATGTCATAAGCATTGCTAAATGTCTTAAAAGGACGTGCTGCAGCTCCACCATGCATAACCTGCAACATAGGAGTTTCAACCTCAATAAAATCTTGGCTATTAAATGTCTCGCGAAGCGAGCGCATAACAGTTGGGCGCATTCTGGCTGCGCTGCGCGCTTCCGGGCGCACAATCAAATCTACATAACGCATACGTACGCGCGTTTCTTCCGACATTGGTTTGTGATCGTTAGGAAGCGGGCGAAGTGATTTTGAAGCCAGCGCCCAAGAAGTTGCCAGAATCGAAAGTTCGCCGCGCTTTGAGGTGATGATTTCTCCTGTGACAGAGACGATGTCACCTAAATCAATATCTGATTTCCAAGCATCGAGAGATTCTTGACCAACTTTGTCGAGCGATAACATCGCTTGTAGTTCAGTTCCATCGCCTTCACGCAATGTTGCAAAACAGAGCTTTCCAGTATCTCGCTTAAAAATAATTCGACCCGTGAGACTTTCAGTATCTCCTGTCGCCACATCAATCTCGAGATTGGAGTACTTTTCGCGAATTTCTTTTAGCGACTTGGTTCGCGCTACGGCAACCGGATATGGCTCAATTCCACGCTCAATGAGGCTGGCCCGCTTCTCACGACGAATCCGCAGTTGTTCCGGAAGGTCATCATCTGGGGCAGGCGTGTTTTCAGCGGTCATAGTGCGCTGAGTCTACCCCTGCGCGACTATGCGATGTTCTTTTCGTGTATTAGGCGAAGACCTATCAGGGTCAAGTCTGGCTCATGTTCATCAATAGTTTCTGCCACACCGATTATTAGCGGTGCAAGCCCGCCTGTTGCAATCACGGTTGGGCTTCCATCATAACTTTCGGCAAGTTCATCAATGATTCTTTCGACAAGTCCATCTACCTGCCCCGCAAATCCAAAGATCGTTCCAGATTGCAGAGCTTCAACTGTGTTCTTGCCGATTACGCTCTTAGGACGTACCAATTCAACTTTACGTAATTGTGCAGCCCGGGCAGCCAAGGCATCAACTGAAATTTCAATACCTGGCGCGAGCGCTCCCCCCAGAAATTCACCTTTAGGAGATACCACATCGAGATTTGTTGAAGTTCCAAAATCAACAACAATAGCTGGGCCACCAAATAAAGTATGCGCAGCCAGAGTATTTACGATGCGATCTGCACCGATTTCTTTGGGATTATCAACTAATAACTGAACACCGGTCTTGGTACCTGGTTCAACAATCGTGGTTGGAATATGTTGTAAGTACTCCGCCATCATCGTACGAAGTTCGCGCAAAGTTGCTGGAACTGTCGAGCAGATTGAAAGTCCGGTAAGTGTGTATCCCGATGTTAGTGCGCTGTACTGCAACCAGAGTTCATCTGCAGTGGTACGTGGATCTGTCTTTACGCGCCAAGACTTAATTAAATCTTTTCCCTCAAAAATACCTAAAACAGTATTGGTATTTCCGACATCGATAGTTAATAACATCTCTACTCCGCTCTTAGATCTAGACCAATATCAAGGACTGGGGCGCTGTGGGTCAGGGCGCCAATTGCTAAATAATCAACGCCTGACAGTGCATAGAAGCGCGCATTTTCTAAAGTGATCCCACCGGAAGCTTCGAGTTTGCAACTACCTGCTGTGATTGCCACAGCTTCTACACATTGCTGGGGGCTCATATTGTCGAGAAGTACAAGGTCTGGCTTAAGTGGAAGCACTTCACGCAATTGATCCAGAGTATCGACTTCAATCTCAATGGCAGCGTTTGGATATTTAGCGCGCACTTGACTGAAGGCTGCTACAACACCACCAGCAGCTGCGATGTGGTTATCTTTAATCAGCGCGGCATCGCTAAGCGAAATTCGGTGATTGGTTCCACCACCCATTCGCACTGCATATTTTTCCAACGCTCGCATACCAGGTGTTGTCTTACGAGTGTCACGGATAGCGCACTTAGTTCCAGCAATCTCATCAACCCAACGTTTCGTCAGAGTTGCAATTCCACTTAAGTGGCCCAAGAAATTAAGCGCTGTACGTTCTGCTAACAAGATAGCGCGCGTATCGCCGCGCACTGTCATCAAGGTTGTTCCCGCTTCAACCTGTGTGCCATCTTGAACCAGCGCTGAAATATCAGAGAGCCCCACTTCTGTGAGAACTGCGCGGGCCATATCAATTCCGGCAATTACTCCCGGTTTTCTCGAGACAAAGTCAGCCACAACTTTTTCAGTACCAGAGACGGTGGCCACTGATGTAATGTCTTCTCCACCTTGCAGATCTTCAGCCAGAGCGCGCTTGATTAAGTCATGATCAATCATGGTTTTCCAACTTCCTGGTATCCACTCGTCCAATAACCCGTCTGGTCTAATTGCTGAACGATTCGCTTCTTCCATAAATCACTAGTTTCTGGAAAATCTTCGCGCCAATGAGATCCCCGGGTCTCTTGGCGTATAAGTGCCGCCTTTAAAATTGCTTGGGCTAATTGAAAGAGATTGGTGGTCTCCCAAGCTTCAACGCAAGGTTGGTTACTAGTTTTATCTTCAATACGCGTTAAATCAGAGCTGGTCTTAAGAAGTGAATCAGATGAACGCAGCACTCCTGCGCCTTCGCTCATACTTATTTGAATATCGTGGCGCACCGTCGGATCAAGCAAAATCGCGGGTGATGCATTCTCTACAGGTTCGCTTGGCTCCGGGAGGTGCGCTGCAATATCTGCAGCTATTCGTGCGCTAAAGACCAGCCCTTCAAGAAGTGAATTGGATGCCAATCGATTAGCGCCATGAACACCCGAGCACGCTGTTTCGCCACATGCATAGAGCCCCTTCACGCTGGTGCGACCATCGAGATCAACGCGAACACCACCAGAGGCATAGTGGGAGGCAGGTGCAACTGGAATTAAATCTTTCAGCGGATCAATTCCGTGAGAAATACATGAGGCATAAATTGTTGGAAAGCGATCCTGAAAACCTGACAGATGTCGAACATCGAGCCATACATGTGGCTTCTTGGTCTTATTCATAATCCGCATAATCGAGATTGCCACCACATCACGTGGAGCAAGTTCTGCCAATGGATGAATATCTTTCATAAATCTAGCGCCATCATGATCAAGCAGATATGCGCCTTCACCACGTACCGCCTCGCTAATGAGCGGTTGTTGTCCCTCAGAGTTTTCACCTAACCATAAAACAGTTGGGTGGAATTGAATGAACTCCACATCAGCAACTTTGGCTCCAGCACGTAAAGCGAGTGCAACTCCATCTCCAGTCGACACAGATGGATTGGTCGTTTGTGCAAATACCTGACCGAGTCCACCAGTAGCGAGAACTACGGCGCGCCCTAGTGCCCGGCCAACTCCATCACGACTACCTGCGCCGATAACGTGCAAGGTAACGCCACAGACATCGCCAGATTCATTCTTCAACGCATCCAACACCAGCGCATGTTCGACAACTTCAATCTCTGGATCGTTCTTTACTGCAGCGAGCAGCGCGCGTGAAACTTCTGCACCTGTTGCATCGCCGCCGGCGTGCAGAATTCGATTTCTTAAGTGGCCACCTTCGCGAGTCAATGCAATTTCACCACTCGCCTCCTTATCAAAGATGGCGCCCCGTTCAATCAGTTTACGAACAGCTTCTGGCCCTTCGGTTACCAATACGCGCACCGCAGCAACATCACAGAGTCCGGCGCCAGCAACCAACGTATCTTTTTCATGCGCTTCTGGTGAATCGCCATCTCCGAGTGCGGCTGCGATTCCACCTTGCGCCCATTTTGTTGAACCCTCATCAACGCTCGCTTTTGTCACAAGTAGAACCGATAAACCAAATGTGCGACATTGCAACGCAGTGGTAAGTCCAGCAATTCCAGACCCCACAACAATTACGTCGGCGCGCGCAGTCCATCCCGGCGCAGGTGCCAATAACTTCATGCGCTTACTTCCATCGCCATATTGTCAATCAAGCGGACCTCATTAATCCACCCCGCGACGATGGCACGTACCTTCTTGGTTGCAGAGTGAGCGTGGGAGAAATCAGATTCATCAATAAAGTCTGCGTAATCGACTTTCAAGAGCGGTTCGGTGGCCAATATCTGGCGCAGCTCATATTCAGATTTTGCAGTAGTCAACGCTCTATGAATTACTGCAGCTGCGTTTCTTCCTTCTTGGCTCAGGCGAACATTGCGCGATGAAGCAGCAACCCCATCTGCCTCGCGGAAAGTAGGTGCGGCCACTATCTCAACTTCACCTGCAATAGTTTTAATCAGAAACAACTGCTGAAAATCCTTTTCACCAAAGATTGCATACTGTGGTTTTACTAGATCGAAGAACCTGCGAACGACAGTAACAACTCCATCAAAATGGCCAGGCCGAGATGCACCTTCATAAATATCTCCAATGGGTCCAGCCGTAAGCGTGGTAAAGCCGGATGGATAGATCTCTTCATAGCGTGGCAGCCAGAGATGTGTAACTCCGGCTGCAGCTGCAATCTCTATATCGATATCTGGAGTACGTGGATAGAGCGCTAAATCGCGAGCACTTTCAAATTGAAGTGGGTTAACAAAAATACTTGCCACAACATTTTCGGAGTGCTTCTTTGCCAAGGTAAAGAGTGAGGCGTGGCCCGCATGCAGCGCTCCCATTGTCGGAACAAATGCGCAGGCAGAAGGAAGCTCTTGCGCGTTTGTTACTACTTTCATGGCTCCAGTCCTTTCAGGTACCGGGCAGGCAGTGTGTTAATTCTAAGGTGTTACGGCAATTGCGCCAAAAGGTCTGAGATCTTGCCATGTGTGAGCAGAATGGCTTCAGGTTCTATTTCAGACCATGGTTCAAGCACGAATCGTCTCTCGTGTGCGCGTGGATGAGGTAGTTGCAACTCATCGGCAGAGCTCAAGAGTGAACCATATTGAATGAGATCAAGATCAATAGTTCGTGGACCCCATCTCTCACTCCGCTTGCGCCCCAAGCTCTTCTCAATTCCATGTAATACAGCGAGCAACTCAATTGCGGGTAGCTCAGATTCCAAGATGCATACTGCATTGAGGTAATCAGGTTGTTCGGGACCGCCAACTGGTTTTGTCACATAATATGTAGAAACCGCTATAACTTCTGTTGCTTCGCGCAGAAGTGCAATTGCTAAATCCATCTGTTCGCGCGGATTCCCAATGTTTGCACCGAGAGCGATAACTGCTTTCATCGCGTAATTGTTACCGAAATATCTGCAACCTCAGAAGAAACCGGTGCTTTAGGCTTGTGAACAGTAACCTCTATCCAATCAATCTGAGGATGTTTGGATTTAATACGATCTGCAATTCTGCCAGCAAGCCTTTCAATAAGTTGGACTCGCTCGCCTGTAATTTCTTCTACAACCAAATCAGTCAGTGCGCCATAATCAATAGTGTCCGCCAAATTATCTGTTCTGCTGGCTTGTGATAGATCTAAAGTAATATCCAGATCAACAAAGAAGTCTTGACCATTCTTAGCTTCATGCTCAAAAACGCCGTGATAACCAAAACCCCAAATTCCTTTTAAGCTAATGCGATCGCTCATTTTTTAAGGACCTCCACATTGGCCTTCACTCCATGGACTCGCACAGCCCAAATCCCCTTGCCCACAAGTGATTGTGTCACCGCAACTGTAGCTTCTTCGCGTTGATCTGGGCTATCTCCACCCAGAAACCTTTTACGTGAATGGCCGATGAGAACTGGATAGCCAAGAGCCACAAATTCATCAATTCGATTAAGAATCTCCCAGTTATGTTCTGGGTCTTTCGCAAATCCAATTCCAGGGTCGAGAATAATTTTTTCGCGAGCAATTCCTGCAGCTAAGGCTTTATCTAACTGGATAGTTACCTCATCAATTACATCGGCAACAACATCACCATAAATAGCCTTGGAATTCATATCTTTGGAGTGTCCTCGCCAATGCATCAATGTGTATCGACAACCAAGTTCAGCGACAGTTGCAAACATTTCTGGGTCAGCTGCTCCACCGCTGACATCATTGACGATACTGGCACCTGCGCCGACTGCAAGACGCGCAGTACTGGCCCGCATCGTATCGATGCTGATATCTACCCTGGAATCTGCTAACGCTGCAATAACGGGCAGTACCCGAGCTTGCTCTTCTTCCTCAGATACGCGATCAGCGCCTGGTCTCGTTGATT
>JACCEC010411374.1_pt1 | contig 13294 bp, 11 predicted proteins | sample 7450121 | NCBI WGS metagenome assembly JACCEC01 (sample SAMN15323455, study PRJNA562643) | freshwater metagenome | isolation source: river surface water | place: USA:Blue River Watershed | collected 2017-08-18 | reverse complement strand
TGTCATCATTCAATACCCAATATCTTGATGGACGTAAACCATTTCTATCCAAGGTAGCACCAACCATTTTACCATCGGTGAATGAAATCGATGCTGGACCATCCCATGGCTCCATGATTGTTGCATGATATTCGTAGAAAGCTTTACGCACAGGATCCATGTGTTCATTACCATCCCAAGCTTCAGGAACAAGCATCATCATTACATGTGGTAATGAGCGACCTGAAAGGTATAATAATTCGATGACATTATCTAATTGTGCTGAATCAGAATTACCTGCATCACAAATCGGGAGGATAAGCTCCATTTCCTCTTTGGTGAAATACTCAGAAACCAATGATTTTTCAGCAGCTCTAATCCAATTGACATTCCCTTTGACGGTGTTAATTTCACCGTTGTGGGCAATAAATCTGAATGGTTGAGCTAATTTCCATGAAGGGAATGTATTTGTCGAAAATCTTGAGTGAATAACAGCAAATGCTGAAGTAACAGATTCGTTCGATAAATCAGGAAAATAATATTTTAATTGCTCAGTTGTGAGCTGCCCTTTATATGAAATAGTACGGCATGACAATGAAGAAAAATAGAAATGTTCTTTTGCCCCGACTACCGATTCTCTAATAATTCTTGAAGCATATTGGCGTAATACATATAATTTACGCTCAAAAGTAATTTCGTCGGTAATATCAGCAGGTCTTTTGATAAACACTTGCTCTACTTGGGGTTCTACCGAACCAGAACCTTCTCCTAAACAATCTCCTCGAGTATCTACCACACGGTATCCGAGTAATTCCAAGCCCAACTTCTCAATCTTACGATTCAATATTTCACGGCACTCTTCTCTTTCAGTCGCATCCATTGGGAAGAAAACCATCCCAACTCCGTATTCGCCTGCCGCAGGAAGATGAAAATTGAGTTTTACACACTCATCTAAAAAGAATTCGTGAGGAATTTGAAGCAAAATACCCGCTCCGTCCCCAGTATTTGGGTCACATCCGCATGCCCCTCTATGATCCATGCGTTCGAGCATTGTAATGGCATCCGCTACGATACCGTGTGACTTACGTCCTTTTAAATGAGCTCTAAAGCCGATTCCACAAGCATCATGCTCAAATTCTGAGCGATATAAACCTTGCTGTTGCTCTGCCAACTGTTCAGTTCCAGTCATCGTGAATACAAATAATAGATTTAAAATTGTACCTAAAAGCGATTTTATGTAAAAAATGCTAGTTTTAAATTGTCCCAATAATCTACTGATTCGGAGGATTTATACTAGTGCTTTTTGTAATTATTTTGCAATATAATACTTAATTTATTTGGCATAACAACTTTTTGACCAAATTTTCTTTTTTACTTAAAAAATACTTGTTTTAACAATAATTATTATAAAAAAAATACAAACAATTGCCTCTTTTGTGATGAGAAAATAAGCTATCTGAGTTTATACTCAAATATATTTTGGATTATTCTTTTATAGAAATTCTTTATTATTGTATTTTTCTAATATTTTCATTATTGAATATAGAATGTGATTTTTCTAAGAAAAATACAAATTTTTTATTATTTTAACTTTGTTTTTAGTTGATAATCAATTATTTATATGTTACTTTGTATTGTACCATCTTAATTATGTAATGTTTATTATCAAAAAAACAGTTATTTTGTTTGTTGTGTTTACAACATTGTCATTTAAAGTTAATGCTGCTTCATTTGAGATTTTCTTTGAAAAGTTAATGAAGATTGAAGGAATTGATTTAGGAATCAATAAAGCTGTATGGGGAAATCAATCAATGAATCGTAATGAGGCATATCATTTTTATAAGAAGAACTTTTGGCTTAAATACCATGGTGATTTATTTAAAAATCAAGCTGTAGCAGATGTTCTGATTGATCATTTAGTGAATGGGGGAGAGGGGAAAAATTTCATTAATATCAAGGCGTTCGAGGCAGTGATTGGGGTAAAACAAGACGGATTTTTGAGTATTGCTGATGTGAATGCTGCTAACAAAATCAAAAATATTGAGGCAATCGTGAATCCTTATGTGAATTATAGAATATATTTTTATCAATCTAGAAAAAATATTAGTAAATATCCCGGTTGGATTTCCCGAGCTAAATCCTTTTATAAATACCAGAAAAATGGAAATTTATTTGCAGATTACGTTATTCTTCCAAAAATATTATTACCTAAAGAACCAGAAGAGTTAGCTTTAAGTGATTTTGAGTAATTGAGATTACTTATTTGGATTGAAAAATATAATCGATTAAAAATTGCCTTGATTAGAAATAATTGAGGCTTTTTTGTTTTTCGGTACAATATTTGCAATTCATTTTATGTTATTAATAAAATACAAAATCAAAAAGTATAAAAATTTCCCATGAATATTAAAAAATCCATCTTTTTTCTATTAATTATTAGCATTTTATCGTTTATTTCTGTGATATATGTTAATCGTGCTGCATCATTTCAGAAATATGCTCCAAAATTATTAAAATTTGAAGGTAAAGGGTATGGCATTCATCAGCCTATTTGGGGTAATAAAATTTTTACCAAAGAAGAAGCTTTATATATCCATAAACATTATTATTGGAATAAATATCATGGAAATAGATTCAAAAGCCAAGCTATTGCAGAAGTGCTTATAGACCACCTCATCAATGCTGGTGAAGGGAAAGGGGGACAAAATATCATTGCATTTGAAAAAATAATCGGCGTAAATCCTGATGCCAAGTTGAGTATATCAGATGTGAATGTTGTGAATCAAGCTGAAAATCCTAATGAAATTACGAATGCGTATGTAGAGTATCGTTTGCGTTATTATCGTTCTTTAAAAGGTGCAGATAAAAATTCGGGCTGGATGAAGCGAGCTAAATCTTTTTACGTTGAAAAGCCTGAAAAAAAGCAAGAACCTGAAGAGAATATCATCGAAGATTATATTGTTCTTCCTGCATCAAAATAAAAAAAAGACAGCAAAACTGCTGCCTATTTTTATCTAACCTAAACTAGTATATAAATTAGTTTGGCTGATGAATATTTTGTGCAATATAAAAACATTATCCGACAAATCCAACTGCTACTGTGCCGTTGGAGATTTCGTCGATTAGGATAAAGGCTCCATTTGCAGGGTTCTCTTTGAAATTGTCACTATAAATTGGGGCTGCAGTTTTAATACTTACAGAACCAATATCGTTTAGTTTTATACCGTTTTCTGCCGATAATGTGCTGTTAAACGACATATTTTTAATATCAACTAATTCATTAATTTTGCTAACTTTTGCCTTCACTCGATTGATGCCATGTTGTAACAAATAAGTTTTACCAATAGAAAGAGCATTACTGTCTAACCAGCAAATTCTCGCTTCTATTTCTTTTGACGAATTAGGCTGTTCTCCTACTTTTACAAGCATATTACCTCTACTGATATCGATGTCGTCTTCTAAAGTAATAACGACTGATTCTTTGGCATTGGCACTTTCAAGGTTTGTACCAAATTTCTCAATAGTCTTGATGCGGCTAGTTTGTCCACTCGGTAGAGCTTCCACTAAATCACCTATTTTGAAAACACCACTGGCAATTTTTCCTGCATAGCCTCTGTAATCGTGAAATTCCTCTGTTTTTGGTCGAACTACCATTTGAACTGGGAAACGAGCTTCAAATTGACTTAAATCTGCATTTTGATTTTCGATACTTTCCAAAGTACTCAATAATGCTTCTCCGTTATACCATGGTGTAAATTCCGATTTTCTAACAAGATTTTCTCCATATAAAGAAGAAATTGGAATGAATTGCAACTTTTGTCCTTCAAAACTAACTATGTCTGCGATTCGCTGTATTTCCGTTTTGATTTCTTCAAATCGCTCCTGACTATAATTTACCAAATCCATTTTATTGACAGCAATGACAATATTTTTGATTCGGAGCATGGAAGAAATATAGAAATGTCGTTTAGTTTGCTCAACAACGCCATTACGTGCATCAACCAAAATAATAGAAACAGAAGTATTAGAAGCTCCTGTAACCATATTTCTGGTATATTCAAAATGACCAGGAGTATCCGCAATGATATATTTTCTATTGGGTGTGCTAAAATAAATATGAGCTACATCAATCGTAATTCCTTGCTCTCTTTCAGCAATTAGCCCATCGGTAAGTAGAGATAAATCTAGAAAGTCGAGCCCTTTTCTTTTAGAAGCAGACTCTAAAGCTTCGATTTTATCTTTGGTAATCGAATTAGTTTCGTATAATAATCGTCCGATTAAGGTACTTTTACCATCATCAACCGAACCGGCTGTTGCTATCCTTAAAATATCCATATAAATACAAACCTTAAAGGTTTTTTTGATGTTCGAAAAAATGTTATTTACAATAAAATGGCATCAGAAGTAACCTGCTTGTTTTCTTTTTTCCATAGCAGCTTCAGAGCGTTTATCGTCGATTCTTGCACCTCTTTCAGAGATTTGAGCCGATAAAATCTCACCGATAACATCATCCAAATTATCAGCTGTTGAGGCTACCGCAGCAGTACAAGTCATATCTCCCACAGTTCTGAAACGTACAGAAGCTTGAAAAGGTACTTCATCTTCTGATTTATTGATAAATTCAGAGTCAGCCCAAATCATTCCGTCTCTTTCAAAAACCATTCTTTCATGGGTAAAATAAATAGAAGGTATTTTTAATTCTTCCTCTTTGATATAGTTCCAGACGTCTAATTCTGTCCAATTGGAGATAGGAAAAACACGTACATTTTCACCAAGCTCAATCTTTCCATTCAACATATCAAACAGCTCAGGTCTTTGTTTTTTTGCATCCCATTGACCGAAGTCATCTCTAACCGAAAATATTCTTTCTTTTGCTCTAGCTTTTTCTTCATCTCGTCTTGCTCCACCAATACAAGCATCAAATTTGAATTCTTCGATAGCGTCAAGTAGTGTAACAGTTTGTGAGGCATTTCTACTAGCATATTTCCCTGTTTCTTCCTTTACTTTTCCTTGTTTGATAGAATCCTCTACATACCGAACATGTAGCTCCAGACCAAGTTTATTCACTAGCCAGTCACGATATTCTATGGTTTCAGGGAAATTGTGTCCGGTATCAACATGGAGTAGGGCAAACGGGATTTTTCCCGGATAAAATGCTTTTTGTGCCAAACGAACCACCGTGATAGAGTCTTTACCACCAGAAAAAAGGATAGCTGGCTTTTCGAATTGAGAAGCTACTTCTCTCAATATATAAATTGCTTCATCTTCTAATTCTCTCGGAAAAAGTCTATCGTTTGCTTGATATACAATTGTTTTTTCTGAAATATTACTCATTATTATTTTCTTTGGTCTAAGTACATGAACGAATATTCTCTAAAAATGATATTTAAGAATGCTTTATTTTACTTGATGTAATCCACATTCTTTCTTAGATTCTTCCCACCACCATCTTCCTGCTCTTGGATGTTCATCTGCTGAGATAGCTCTGGTACATGGTTGGCAACCAATACTGATAAACCCTTTTTTGTGAAGGATATTATCAGGAACTTTATTGGCGTCTATATAATCCAAAACATCTTGATAAGTCCAATGAATCAAGGGATTGAACTTCCAGACTTTATTATTTTCATCCCATTCCCAAATTTTCATATCACTTCTATTTTCAGATTGTTCACCACGTAGGCCCGTAATCCAAACCTCAGCACCTAATAACGCTCTTTTGAGAGGTTCTATTTTTCTGATAAAACAACATTCTTTTCGGTTCTCAACAGATTCATAAAAGCTATTTGCTCCTTTATCTCGCACCAATTGCTGAACATTTTCTGTATTTGGAAAGAATACATCAATAGATGCACGATATTTAGCTCTTGTCTTATCAAGCAATTCATAGGTTTCTTGAAATAACCTGCCCGTATCCAAGGTGAAAATTTTTATATCTATATTATTCTTCAGGATGGCATCAGTTATCACTTGGTCTTCTTGTCCGAGTGAGGTAGAGAAGACCACTTTTGAAGGATATTTTTCAGCTACTAATTTTAAGCTTTCGGCTAACGTAGCATTTTCAAGGGTTTCAATCATAAAATTAATCATTTAATTAATATTTTTGCAAGTCCCCAAAGATTGAGAGCAATTACTAAAATACCTACGGTAATCATGATGGTTTTTGGCTTAAATAATCTAACCAAGAACGCTCCTAAGGGTGCTGCAAAGATACCACCTAAAATTAATCCTACAATAGCTTGCCAAGCATCTAAATCTATAAATAGCATAAATACCCCGGTACTGAAAAATGAAACAAAGAATTCTGCTGTATTTACAGTTCCGATAGCTTCTTTTGGAGCATTTCCTTTACTGATGAGGTTTGAAGTTACCAAAGGTCCCCAACCGCCACCACCAACTGAATCCAAGAATCCTCCGAATAATCCTAGTAAACCTAAGTTTTTATTAGTGGGTTCTGCCGGTTTTTGCTTGAATGCCTTTGAAATAATAATACTTCCCAAAATAATCATATACAGCGATATATATGGCTTAATCATGCCTCCATCTAAGATATTAGAGATAAGATAAGCTCCTAGCATTGCTCCTAAAACGCCTGTAATTACAATTCTAAAAAATAAACCTTTATCGATGTTTCCGAAGTATATATGCGATAAACCAGAAACCCCGGTAGTGAAAACTTCAGCAGTATGTACACTAGCTGTGGCATAAGCGGGCGGAACTCCCAAGCCAAGTAGCATAGAAGTACATGAAGCACCATAGGCCATCCCTAAAGCTCCATCAACTAATTGTGCTAAAAATCCTGCTCCGACATAGTAAAATAGTTGGTTATCAATTACTAAATTGAAACTTCCTATACCCGTTGAGATTCTGTAAAATAATATTCCTAAGAGAGATATTTTCATAAATACCATTAAATAGGCAATGAATTTTATCTGTACTCTTTCGCTTAATGCTAATGCTATTCTTTTCATATATTTATTCGACAATTGATAAATTTTGTTTTTCTCTAATTTGAATGGCTTGTTCCAAAAATTTACCTGCTGCTTCTAAATATGCTTTTGCAAAAGCTTCTGAAGGTTCATTTTTATTAATTTCAAGAATTTGTTCGTTAATTTTTCCTCCAAATTCTTCCGCAAAATGCTTATCAAATTCGTTAATAATACCACTTTGTGTACTATAACTCAAACCTTTGTCGAGTAACAATGCTTTGGCTGTATTTACTTGAGACTGGTAGGCATAATAAATGGCATCAGCCCATCTTGATTCTGAAATTGCTTCGATTGCCCATTCATTTTTTTCTTGTGATTCAAAGAATAAAGTAGCTACCAAATCGATGATGACGCTGGCACATTCACCTACACCTATTTCGGTTTGGAATAGTTCGTCTTTGCCCCAATCAATAAAATCAGTATCGACCAAACTGCTCAAATCGGCAAGTGGCTTCAGTAAATTGTAAAAATACTTTTCTCCTTGACGCACATAGTAATCATTGAAATACTCTCCTTCTTGTGCATTTGTATCATAATCATTCAATAAATTTCTTAAAACAGCAGGTCCTCTTTTGGTTGGAACTTTAATTACTTTATCGGCAATTCGTCCTTCTCCGTTTCCAACTGTACCTCCGCCAATGAGTACCTGAACTGCTGGAAGAACTTTTCCAGCTGTTTTGAGAGAACTGCCATGAAAACCAATGTTTGCCATGCTATGCTGCCCACAAGCATTCATACAGCCTGATATTTTGATAAGAATATTGTTTTCTTCTATTAATTCTGGAAATTCCTCTTTAAGTACTTTTTCTAATGCCAAAGTATAGCTGGTACTATCGGAAATAGCAAGGTTACAAGTATCTGTACCTGGACAAGCCGTGATATTGACAATACTATTAGCTCCAGGCTCAGCTAATTGATAGGCATTTAAGATATCGTAAATATAATTGAGATTTTCTGCTTTTACATATTTAAGCAATAAACCTTGATTAATTGTGACACGAATATCATCAGCAACAAATCCTTTTAATTTTTCAATGAGGCTTCTGGACGTGTGGCTAGCAATATTGCCAAGCGGAACACGCACATAAACACCATAAAAACCTTCTTGCTTTTGGGCAATAACATTAGTTTTATGCCAAATTTTATAGGCTTCTGTATTAATTGAGTCCGATTGATAATTGCTGCTAATTAACTGTGAAATATCAAAATTTTCTTCTTTTACTAGAATTGGATAGGTTTTATTCTTTACTGCTGTACGCTCATCTGTTACTAATTGCATAAAAGCCTCAATCCCGATTTTGGCGATTAAGAATTTTAATCTTGCTTTATGTCGAGAATTTCTTTCTCCATGTCTATCAAAAACTCGTAAAACTGCTTCAATGAAAGGAATTAATGCATCTTCTTCCAAAAAATCATAAACAGCATGAGCCAATTGTGGTTGAGCACCTAATCCTCCACCTAACATTACTTTGAATCCTCTTTTTCCTTCATTTATCTTTGCAATGAAACCCAAATCGTGCATGTAGCTCAATGCCGTGTCAGAGTCAGTGTTTGAAAAAGACATTTTGAACTTTCGCCCCATTTCTTGGCACACTGGATTTCTAAGAAAGTACTCAAAAGTTGCATGTACGTAAGGTGTTACATCAAAAGGCTCTTCTGGATCTATTCCTGCACTTGGTGAAGCTGTAATATTACGGACCGTATTTCCGCAAGCTTCTCTCAACGTGATACTATCTTGTTCTAATTTTGCCCATAATTCAGGCGTTTTTTCTAAACTTACAAAATGAATTTGAACATCTTGACGAGTAGTTAAGTGTAAATTCCCGTTCGAGTATTCATCAGAAATGTCGGCAATTCTTTGCCATTGTTTAAGTGTCATTTTCCCATAAGGAAGTTTGATGCGAACCATCTGAACTCCTTGTTGGCGTTGCCCGTAAACACCCCTTGCTAAGCGTAAGCTTCTGAATTTTTCTTCGTGAATTTTTCCTTCCCTGAATAATCTGATTTTACGTTCTAAATCAATAATATCTTTCTCTACTAAGGGATTCTCAAGTTCTGTTCTAAAACTTTGCATTTCTAAATTTAGTTTTTTTGCAAAGATATATATATCCTACCAAAATAATAGAGTATATATACTAAATTTTTTCAACAAAATAATTTTTATATAAGATAAACTTTGTTTTGTTATATTTTATCTGCGTTTAATTGCCTTCGTTTTTTGAATTTGTTAGAAGTAATGGGTAGGAAAATAGTGTTTTAGACTTTATTCAGATACTAAAATTTAAAAAATAAATGTTTTATTTTCTTCTGCTAAATAAGTGTCTGGGAACTCATTTTGGGCTTCAACCAAATGCTGTTCAAGGGTTTTATATCTTGATGAGTAATGCCCGATGATTAGTTGCTTTACTTCTGCCAAGCGTGCAATAGTGCCTGCTTGTTTGGCTGTAGAGTGATTGGTATGAATGGCTCTTAGCAAATCTGATTCTGTAAAAGTTGCTTCATGGTAAAGACAATCGGCATGGCGAATAATCTCAACTTTCTCCTCGTTAAAAGCTGTGTCCGAACAATAGGCAAAACTTTTTATAGTATTTCCGGGAATTGTAAATTCTTCGTTTAAATAATGTATTCCATTCAGCTCGTCAAAAATATCCTCACCATTTTTTAGTTTTTTCAAATAGGGTATAGGGAAGTTTTCGGGGATTTTATCGGTAATAATTTTTCTTTTAGAGGGCTTACTTTTAAACAAAAATCCACAACACGGAATCCTGTGTTGCAATGGAATTGTTTCAATATCAACAAGATTTGTACTTGCCAAATGATAGTGACTTTCTGGGTTGGTTTCGCAAAAATTTATTTTAAAGTGAAATTTTGTATCCGAATATTTGAATTGGGTCGTTAAAATATCGGATAAACCTTTAGGTCCATAAATTGTTAAATCTTCTTTTCGCTGATTCAAATTCCAGCTCGAAAGAAGCCCAATTAGTCCAAAATAGTGGTCGCCATGTAGGTGAGAGATGAAAATATGGCGTATTCTTGAAGTTTTTACTTTATTGGCAAGTAATCTGTATTGAGCACCTTCTCCACAATCGATAAGATAAGATTCATTTTCAACCGATAAAACAAAGGCTGAGGGGTTTCTGTTAATTACGGGTGTGGCAGAACCTGTGCCAAGAACAAGGAATTCAAAGTTTGTCATCTATTTTGCATCAACAAAAGAGGATTCTTTAACCCTCTTTTGCATGAAATTATATTAAAAATGTCCTTCGGTAAAGCCATTTTCTTCACCTAAGTCAAAGTCTTCATCATCGCTTGCCGCACCTTCGCTGAATTCATTTTCCAAATCATTCATAAATACAGCATCTATTCCTTCATCTACGGTTGGTAAAAGGATAATTTCAGGAATTTTTTTCTCATCAATTTGGTCTAAAATATCGTCGTTTTTGGTACAAACTACAAATAAACCTTGTTCTTTGCGACAAACTCTTGTTGCTTTTTCCAACAATGTCAAACCACTTTGTTCAATTTCTATGACTTTTGAAAAATCTACAATCATATTGATTAATTTTTCATTATAAAGTCCAACGATAATTTTTTCTAATTGAGGAGTAATATTTTGGTCAATTATCTCTTCATTTAGTTGAATTAGTGCGTAATGTTCTGTTTTTTCAACTTTGTAATTCATAATAGAGGGAGATTTTATGCAAAAATAATAAAAAATGTATTAACAGCCATTTTAATTTCTGAATTATACATTTAAACTCATTTCTTTTCGATAAATAATTCTACTATTTTATCTAAAATAATATCAACATATCGGTTTAAATTTCTGATTTTTTGCGAAACTTGCTTTGTTTTTTTGGTTTTTTTAAGCAAAATCCCATACGCAGGCGAAATATTTTTTAGTTGTTGAAAGTAGTATTTATTTAAGTTTTTTATATAATCTTTTGGATACTTACTTTGATTATAATTAATTGTAATTATTTGATTATCAGCTTTTAATTCCTGAATATTACGTTCTGCTAGATTCCATTTACCGATATTAATTCCGGGGTGCTTTACTATTTTTACTTTTTCAAACATTGCCGGGACGTGTTCTAACCATAACTGTTCGGCATTTAGTCCTTTACAAAGATTAATGAATCCTTTTTGAAGGCAATTTTGTTTCCACCAACCGAGAAATCTTCTTGTTTCTTCCGAGTTTCGTAGTCCGAAAAAACCTGCATGAAAAATCCCACTATTTAAGCATTCTTTTTCACTTGGATGCTTGCCTGCATTCAAAAGTTGCGGACAAAGTACAATATTCGCATCAGCTAATATAGTGTCAAGAGAATTAAAATCTTGATAAATAACGGATTGACAATCAATGTAAATAATAGAGTTGTATTTTGTCAATAAATATTCAGCAACTACTGGTTTTAGATTAAAAATAAATTCATTTTGATTGAATTTATGGTGCATTATTTCACATATATCCGCAGCTATTGTCTCAATTAAAATGTAAGAATGAGGAAATGAAAGATTTTCTGGAATATTCTGTTTTTTATCTGCCAATATAATCTGAAAATCACTATTCGGGATATTTTCCTGAATACTATCTCCCAAAACCATTGCTTGAGCGAGGTTTTGTATCGGACAAATTGTAAATATAGTAGAACGAGTATTCAATTTTTTTAAAGTTTACTGATTAGATACTACACTTTGTAGTGCATTTTCGATATTATCAACACAAGCAGGAAGTCCCCAATATTTTCTTACATAATCTGCGGCAAAAATACCCATTTTTTCTCTTATTTCGGGCGATTCTGCGAGTAAATCGATAAATTGGGCAATTTCTTTGGGATTCCTTCCAGTTAAAAAGCCATTTTGATTATGTAAAATGGTTTCTTTTACACCACCTTCTCGCAAAGCAATGACTGGAGTTCCACAAGCGTTTGCTTCAAGTGGAGCAAATCCAAATGGCTCTACATTAGAAGTGTAAAGTAAGCATAAAGCATTCGATAATAATTCTACCAAATGTTCATCGCTCACCATGGTTTTTATTTCTAAATTAACCGATAATTTTTCGGCAAATTGACTGACTTCTAATAAGTATTTTTCGTCAATAATATTAGATATCCAAATGAGTTTTAGATTTTTCGATTTGGCGAATGCTAAAGCTTCTACTGCAAGTTTGGGATTTTTGTTGATGAAAAAATTACCTAAACCCAATATATAATTTGACGTGCTAAGTGTAGTAGGAGTAAAGATAGCTGTATTAATCCCAAGGTAACAGACTTCAGCCGGAGAACCATAAGCTTTCAAGCAACTTTCTGCAGAATAAATGGAGTTGACCAATACTTTGTCGAAAGCTTCATAATTGCGACGTTCTTCACGTAGTTGTACTCGATTTTTACGTTCAGTCCATAAATCTACAAAGAAAGGAATCCAATAACTTCTTCTAAACCACTGCCCACTTACTCCTGGAGGTGCTTCCCAAACCAACCGAGGAAGCGACTCATAAAAAAAACGAAAAGGTTCTCCTAAATATAAAACCTTAGGAATTTGAACGTATTGGGCAATAAATGGGACAGCATAATAATAACAGCTATTGGCAAATAGGATGTCAAAACCACCTGCATTAATTTGTTCAGCACAAATCTTGCAATGCTCTTCCATTGCTATCATATTTCGGTCTTTTTCAAAGAAAAAAGACTTTATCTTATCCGATAAATTACTTTTTTTCAATCTCGAATAAGGAATTTTATGAACTTTTACTTGCTCGGGTAATTGTATAAATCCCTCTGCATCAGGGTTATTACTCCAAATTTCAACTTGATGCCCACGGTTTATCAATCCATTCAAATGATAATTTAAGGCTCGGCTACCACCGCCACTGGGTAAATTATGCCAAATCGCAATTTTCATATTTTTTCGATAAGAGAGGCTAAAGATTCTAGTGGAAGTTTGAGTAATTTTCTAACCCTTACCAAACGTTGGACTTTTTTGGGTTTGATATAATCGCACTTGAAATTTTTCCAATAAAGCTCATTGTTTTCCAAAAGTCTATTTTTATAATATTCAAACAACGGAATAATATCTGGTCTATTTTCGAAAGAAATTCGGTTTTGATATTTAGAAACCTCATGAGGTTTTGCAATCAAATAGCCGCTGAAATGAAAAAATTGTAAGGGAAATTGTTGATTTACAAACCATTGATTATCAATCAAGTCGAGGTGTCTTTCATGAAAATTCCAATAAGCAACATTATTGCCTAGGTGTTTATCTATCAGTACATTATTGAAATAAACTGGAAAAAATTCACCCCAATGCTGATCTACAAAAAGCCC
>JACCEC010625957.1_pt1 | contig 13295 bp, 18 predicted proteins | sample 7450121 | NCBI WGS metagenome assembly JACCEC01 (sample SAMN15323455, study PRJNA562643) | freshwater metagenome | isolation source: river surface water | place: USA:Blue River Watershed | collected 2017-08-18 | reverse complement strand
TTTTCCATCATCTACACCCTCACATACTAATGCACCTAACTTACCTACGTTGCTACCTGTACCTTCTTCTACAGCAGTTACAGTTAATGACACTTCGATGAACGGTTTAAGTTTTAACCACGCTGTGCTACGTTTACATTCATAAGGCGCCTTTGGATCTTTAAGCATAATGCCTTCATATCCACCTGCAATCGCTTGTGTATTGATCATTTTGAAACGTGCTTGACCTTGCATAGTATCGAGGTCAACAAGTTCGTGTCCAACTACTGCTACATTAGGCAACAAGTCTTTGTAAGTCTTGTGCCAGTAGTATAGCATAGCACTACGAGTTTCTTGATCTTTATCCCACACACCTTTTTCAAAGTCTGCTAATGGAATAGTATCAAATAAATGCAATACTGCATCAGTACTTTGCACATCGCTTTTACGATGTACTTGTTTCATTAAGTCTTGAAAGGAACTAGACATAACTTCGCCGTCTAATACAACGTCGATGTTTTTATCAGTGCCTTTAGTTTTAACTACGTTACTAATTTGTTCTGCTATGTGAGGAAAATTGACAAGCTCTTTGCCGTTACGACTAAACATATCAACAGTACCGTCGGCGCGGACGATAGTAATAACTCGTACTCCGTCAAGTTTGACTTCGATATATTTCTTTCCAGATACCTTAGCCTCATGATTTGCGCTATCGTGAGCAAGCTGGCAACTAAACACAGGCACACTATAGTGAGCATACTTCTTCTCCACAACCTTGTTAATTGTTTTTTCGCTTGTACCGCAACGCAAGTCTTTAATAAGGATACGACGATACCAACCATTCCATTGTTCTTGTGTTGCCTTCTTTATGGCTTCCACAACGGCATCACGGGCGGCATTACCGGTAATGTTACGATTGCGTAAACTGCTAGCGAGCAAACTAAAATCATTCCAACTAAGCCCAGGGCCATCTTCATCTTTCTTCTCCGGTATTTGTTTAAGTCCAAAAGTAATCATCGGGTCTAATGCAAGGCGGCAACCATTAAAGAACTCGTCATTGCCTTTTTCGGCATGTTCTAAAATGACAGACTCTTTAGCCAAACGACTGTTATCGGCTTCTAATTGTTTAATTACATTCCAAGGTGTACTCATAATATTCCTATTTTACTGCCAGACAAAGCTATCGTCAACTACTTTGACATAGTTAAGTTGAGTCTCTGGCGTTTTAGTTTTAAAATGTTCTGTATGCTTTTTAACTTTAGCACGAATCTTTGCAGTTGCTTTGCGATCAAGCAGTTTTGTTTTGCTTAAGAAACTAACAAGATGATTAGTACTTGTAATCGCTTCGTGTCCCCAACAATCAATTTGTTTAATGAACCTAGCATCTATCACTACAATATCTAAAGTAACACTATTACCAACTTCGCCAACATGCTCTGGCAATGTTGTTTTAATTTGTTCAATTGTTTCTTTTACAAGGACTTCTTTTTGGTAAACACTAGGCACACTAGCAAGCACACCCATGTCACTGAAAGTAACTTCTTCACTTTGTGTAATCTGAAACACTCTGGACATATACTCAGTGATTTGTTCAGACATTACACCAAAGCTGAGCCTGCGATAATACTTAACGATTGCTTCTGCTTCTTCAAGATCACAAGGTTTTGTTTTGATCATTACCTTAAAATCCTTACTAGCAATCTCGGGAACTAACGTATAAGACAAAATGTCTTTGTTAGTCCAACGGTTATCGCTTTCAGGATCACTAAATGTATATGCGCTAACACTAGTAAAACCTTTTTCTCGATTGATAGCACAGGCAACAGTTAATGCAAGTACCGCCGGCCACTTTCTATCCTTGATAGAATCGCTCATTTATGCCTCTTGGCTAATAAGAATATGTTTACCAACTTCGAGCATACCGACGCCTCCGAGGACATCATTGATGCAAGCATGAAGCTCTGTGTGTCCGTCTGGGTCTACACTAACAGCAATGAACTCTTCAATATCACCGGACTCGACTCCTTCGCGGATAAAGTCTAAGATTTCCAAAAGGTCAGCTTTGCGTTTGCTTGCCTTGCGATCACCAATACTAATAACTTTTTCCATAACAACTCCAATCTTTTAGTATGTGTATATTATAACATCAAATTACACTTTTGTCAATGTAAACCCAAACTGAGCAACTACGATCGGTAACAATGCAGGTGCAAGTTCGTCAGTTAAATTGCTCAAAATTCGGTTAACCAAATTAGGTAACACTTGGAAATTGCTTGGGTGATTACTGCCGCCCTTGCTTCTAGGCACAATATGATCTAGGTGAGGCTCGTGTAAGTCCTTTTCCAAATCTGAAATTACTTTGTTCTCACCCTTGCCCCAATCGTATAACCGATATGTGCCAGTACCGTCAGTCCAACCGTCTGGTGCTTTGGCATACATTTCTTCAGCCTCTGCATCAGTCCACCGATACTTTGGTTTGTAATAACCAAAGATGGCCACACGTTTCAAATCGCGAGTATTGCAAAACTCAACAAACAAGTCCATATTGTAATATGTACCTTCGTCAAAGCTCGTATATAGCTCGCGATTTGCAATGCTTTCGTTAATAGTTTCAGCTTGCTTCATTATACAACCTCAAAGAAGTCATGAAATCGAGTGTTGTAGTTTGTATACCTTTGAATAGTATCTTTAAACTTTTTACTCTTTTCATTATGACAGTTAGCACACAATACAACAAGGTTGTCTTGGTTGTTGTTATGTTTATTGCCGTCCCAATGATCAATGGTTAAACTAGGAGTAGTTGGATTTCCACATACCCATCCTAATCTAGCATCGCGATTTTCACAACCTCCTTTAGATTGAATAAAAATATCACGAGCTGTTTTACCTACAGTACGGTGATAGTCGCAAAAGGTTTTCCATTTAGCCCAAGGAGTACCGTCTTTCTTTACACCCTTTTCGTGATAACTAACAGGCGTGTTGCACCCTGGGTGAGCACATTTTGGTGCCCACTGTTTCATTAAATTCATCCTCATGATTACACCAACGCTAACTTGAATTTCTTGTTGCCACTAGGCCATGCAGGTTCTGCCCACTTAATCTCTGGAGCATACTTCTTACATACTTGCCAAATACCGTGAGCAATAATCATTTCTTCTGGAACACGGCTGTTGCTGTAACTAGCCGCAGTTTGCTCTTTATAAGCATCCTTGATATTCTTGTGCAACTGATTGCCAATGTTATTCTTTGCCCAACGTTTACGCAAAGCATTAAACAAAGCATGGTCTACAGTCATTTCGTCTTCTTTAAGATCTTGATACTTAAAGAATTCCATCAAGCCCCAACTATTTGCAGTTTGGAACTTGCTAGTAGGAAACAACTGAGCATTGATTGTAGTAGCACGAGTAAAGAAGTCTTTGCCGTATGTAATACGATACTTAATCATGTTACCGATACTAGTAAGAACTAATGCACGGCTACCATCGTCGGACTTTTCAGCAACAGTAATTCCTAAGTTGCCAAACAGTTCGCTTAGTTCATAACTGATTAAGTCTTCTGGTTCACTTGGCATGCCTGCTTCGCGAGCCGCTGTTTCACGCTGAACACGAATACGATAACGGTCAAACTCACTAGCTACAAGACTGTGAATATTAAGAGCGGCATACTGTGCTACGTCCCAGAACTCGTCGTCACTAGTGATATAATTAATAGGAACATCTTCAATGCCTAAGATGATACATCCTAGTGTACGGTGTTGAGCGTCATTGACAAACAAATATCCCTTACTATTCATGCGACCAACACCTGGCAAAACTAAACCAGGATTGAAGCGGAAGATAATATCTTCGAAGATGTGGCGCAAGAACACGTCACGTTGTTTTTCTGCGTTCTTAAGCAGGATATCTAGTTTTTGTAAGTTAGAAGCATTGTAGTTTAATGCTTGAGTGTTTAGTTTTGTAGCCGCATCGTTAAGGCTATTGTAAACAGGTAAGTCGACACCGAGTAATGGATTGTCGGCTCCCATTAAAACTAATTTATTTAGGCAGTAGATAACAACATCTACTAGAGTAGGTTGTTTACCTAGGCTTCGTGTATTAACGTATTCGGGGATTCGCTTCAGTCGACTCTTTTGTTCTGCAAGAGTGAGAGAGCTCCATGGAACTCGATTGGCTTTTGGGCCCAAAACTTTGAACAAGTCGGCACCGAACTGTGCCGTAATTTTTGAATGGTATGACATTTTACTTCCTTTATAATGTGTTTAAAACATAATCCTTGATAGCACAAGAATTAGGTTAGTTTATTGCCTGATATCACAGGCAACGCACATATTATAACTGAAGAATGCTAGGTTGTCAACCTATAATCTATAAGTAATGCGTCCTTTGGACATATCGTACACGCTCATTTCAACACGTACATTGTCACCTTGGATGATTTTAATTTTATTTTGGCGCAGTCGCCCATTAGTGTAGCATACAATTACTGTACCGTTTTCCAAAGTAACACGGAACATAATGTTTGGAAGAACTTCCGTGACAGAACCTTCCAATTCTAATAAATCGTCACGCTTGCTCATAGTTTGGTTAGATGAATTATACCGTTTTCGACAGTTACTTTAATACTGTCGCCTTCTTTCCATCCCATCTTTTCATAAATTTCCGGAGGGATTTTAAGCATAGTATGTTCGGGATCGCCAGGAATATCTTCAAAGATTTCACTAACGTCGTAGAATTGTGGTGGTTGTAGATTACTCATATGTGCATTATAACAGAACTAATTTAAATGTCAAGTTAAATTGAGCTTCTTTTTCTTCTAGGTCTTGGATATACTGCTCCAGAAGCAGGTCTTGGTTTGTAGTTCTTCTTTGGATAAACTGCACCAGTTACTTCACGCTCTTTGTAATAGTAAAGAGTTAAGTTTGGGGCACCTTGTAAGTCTTGCCCATCAGTCGGTCCACCGCTCGTTGCAGTTAATTGTCCAGATTTAGCATGTGATAGGATATATGCTTTAGCTTGCTCTTGATTCATTTCAGGGTAAACTTCTAAAGCACACGCAATTACTCCACACACTTGCGGACTAGCCATACTAGTTCCGCTGTACTTACCTAAGTAGTAAGACGCATTACGAGAATCACTTGTTCCTGTAGGTAATGCACTAATAATATGTGTACCTGGAGCGAATAAATCTACGCCAGGGCCGCAATCACTATAAAGAACCTTTTGGTCAATTTGAATTGAGTCGATTGATCCAACGCAAATAGCAGGCAAGTCAAAGTTACCACCGTCAGTTAAGTTATCGTTGGCAGTTGGACTTGTCCCTCGCATGTAATAATATGGTTGCGTTACACTTGCTGGATATCGACTAGCCATCTCAAATGTATTATCCCAATCAGGACCACCCGGAACATCGTGTTTCCAACGACCGTTGCCCGCGGCGCCAACCATAATAATACCTTCATCGTATAAGTCTTCAATGTCAACGTCACAAGCCGCAACTCTTGCAGGAATACGCTGACCGCTAATGAACCCCCAATTATTTAATTGTTGAGTTGTAAATTGACCAGTTGTCTTTCTTGCATTAGTACCGCATTGTAAATCTATTTGAGCAGGATTTTGTTCGTAGAATACGTATTCGCATACCATAGTAGGACTGCCTAATGTTCCTGAAACACCTGCTGACCCCTCAACTCTTACTCTATAACTTCTAGAAGGTGCTGTACCTTCAACACCGTAGTAAATTCTTTGAACACTATTGTCATCACACGACCACATGATCTTCGGCAAATACGGATTGGTTGCATTTAATCCCGAATAGTTAGTAGATCCACTGCCAAATGTTAGATAGTTGTTTGTACCTACATAGATAGTAGTATAATCAACGCCAAGATATGTTACAGTAAACGGTAAGTTCAATGTCCAATATCCATCGTCATTGTTGCCAGTAGTCGGAGTAGTTGAAGCAGTTAAACTTCCTGCACCTAATAGACTAGATGTTATTTCTGAAACAGTTGCAGCCGCATCTGAGCCTTGTGTTATTACAGACAAGTTCATAGCAACAGCAAACATAGGGCTACCAGCATTAGTTGTGTCAGCAGTTGTATTATATGTTACTGTATAAACTTCTGTATTTGGTAGTTGCACAGATTGTTCAATTAATGTTTCTAATGTACCACCACTTGTTGTACTGTAAGGACCGTCAGTAAACTGTTCTACAATGTTATTACTTGAATCTCTAATTACAACACTTGATGTTAATGACATAGATCCTGAAACTGCGTCAATCGCTACGTTATTCAATAGTGTAAAGTCTACAGGACCTTGTAATGTAATAGTGTAAGTTGATGCCGGTTCAACAAGTACATTTAATGATGCAGATTGACCGACTTGTGTCCAGCTTGGCGGAACAGAAACAATAGTACCTCCGGGTGGTGTGTAACTACCTGAAGTAACAATTCTATTTCCAAAGTTTTCGTAACCTAATAACGATTCTAATACTGCACTTTCTGAACAGATGCCACTAAATCCTGTGTAAGTGACGCTACCACTTGGGGTATATCTAGTACCTCGGTAAGTAACTGCGGTAATGTCAGTTAAAGACCACTCGCTAGGGAAGATACTTTGACCCCAGCTGTTGTTAACAATAGTTGGATTCTTTCTTCCTGTGTCTGGGTTTACTTGTTTATTACGATGGAACGCTCTGATGTAATCAAATACATAGCTAAAGTTTCCAGGATTACCAGTGTCGTAATACAAGTTGTAAATGTTTGCATCTCTAGCCCAGCCTTGTGTATTACCTGCTACTGTACCTGCAACGTGAGTAGAGTGATCACCGGTGCCGTAACTATAAGTACCGTTTGCTCCGTTACCAATTTCTGCGTTATGTTGATACCAATTGTACTGATTAGTTCTAGTTCCACCAGTGCCGTCGGGATTTACAGCATATTCTGGGTGGTTCCATACTATACCGTTAAGGTCGCATATAACAACATCGACATTTCGACCTGTTTGTGTTAATTTAATTGTTCCTGTTTGTGCGGCAGTACCGACACCATTACCTTGGTAACCTGTTCCGCCCCAGCCGGTACGTTGGCTACCTTCGAAACATCTTAGTAGACCCCAATTTTTCATTGTGCCGCTAGTTGAAGTAGACTTGTCCCAGGCAGTAGATGTTTGTTCAGTAGCAGTAGTGCCAGCACTAATACCTAAATAATAAGGTGCAAGTTCAACTGTTTTAACTCTAGGATCGTTTTTAAGTTGTGCGGCTTCCCATTCGGTTAGCATGTAATGAGTATTTCTACTTGTAAGTCTGCGATGCACACATTCGACACTACGAGTTATTTCTGTGTTGGCAGGCGCTTTGCCATTAGTTTCTAAGTCATCATAAATTGAGTCTAAGTCATCAATGTTATGGACAGAAACAATATATTCTTTACGTTGAATGTATTGTGCAATAGACATATTATGCCTCTAATTGTAAGATGGTCAATGTTACAGTAATAGCGGCAGTTGAACCACTCTTATTTGTTACAGCGATTGGAATTGTTGTAGTAGGCGATGCTTCGTCATTGAATCCAAATACGCCCGGTGCAATAATTACTGTAGATGCTCCTGTTGTAATAACCTCTGTGATAACTCCTGCATCAACAGCAGGGTCAGCACCTTCTAATCTCGACGCATCAGCAGTTCTTGCGGCATCGGATGTATAAAGTCTTACCCAAGCAGCCGCAGATGTTTCAATCTTATAAAGTGCATAGCCTTTAAATCCAGTAATATCAATGCTACCAGTAGCGCCATTCGCTAATGATGCAGACGTACCGTTAACAGCACCACGTGAGGAAATAGCGCCACCGCCACCGCCACCTGAAACTGTGTTTGTAATAGTAATGCTATCACCAGATGCGTTTGTAGTGATGCTAATACCTGTACCTGCAACAAAAGTTAGAGTATCTGCTGAACTGTCTGCAATTACGTTGCTTTGACCCGATACAGCAATAGTTGAGAAACTGTTAACTGATGATGTATTTGCAATGGTAATGCTATCATTAGTTGCGTTAGTAGTAAGACTAATTCCAGAGCCTGCAATTAGTGTTAATGTGTCTGCTGATGTATCAGCAACTACACTACTTTGTCCTGACACAGCAATAGTTGAGAACGTGTTAGGAATTGATGTGTTAATAACCGATGAACCTGAACTGTTAACAATATCACCGCCTACAGGTAATGTTAAAACACCGTTAGTACTAAAACTCCAGGTCTTGGTAATTGATTGTCCAATATTACGAGTAACAATTCTAGTCGATTGTGTATCTGGACCATAGAAGTAACCTGATGTTGCACTAGCAAATGTAACAGCATCGGTAGTGTTCAAAGATTGATTGTATGAGCTTCCGCTAGTAACAGTTGCCCAACTTAATGTGCTACCATCAGTAGTTAGATACTTGCCGTTTTGACCTGCTTGGTCTGGTAATGTTGTACCGCTAGTAAATGGGTCACCGTTTCCATCAGTAATTGTACCACCAATTGGAAGTTTAATACCACCGGACAGTTCTAAGTCGCCAGATGTGTTACTAATAACTAAACCACCCAAGTCAATGGTGTTGCCACTTAGATATAAGTCGCGCCATCTTTTAGTGTCGCTACCTAAGTCGTATGTTACGTCTGCATTAGGGACTAAACTGTCAGTTAATGCTCCCCAATTAGCAGTTCCTGGGTTTGTATTGTACAAATCCAATAACATTGTGTCAATTTTTTCTAAACTAGTTGAAAGAGCCTCTCTGTCGGCACCTAGTTTTAATGGATTGTGAGCCATGTTAATTCCTCATTTATAGAGTATTTATCGTAACATAGCACAGATTGTTCAGCCAAAAAAATAGGGCCCTAAGGCCCTAAAACGTGCAAGTTATTCATCAGGCCAAGGGCTAGGAACCCAACCTATCTTTTGAAAATCTGCTCTAATTTCTTCTGTAACAATACCTTCTGGTACATATCCTGTACGCTTTTGCCATTGTTCATTAGTTTCGTCACTATCAAACTCACGATTAAGTCCACCCATTCCTGAACAGTACCAATCAATGTAGTCGCCCTTTTCTAGCATATCTGCAACAATGCCACCAGCACTACGCCAACTGCATGACCAAAATTCATCTGCTAAAATAGGCCAAGTATCTAATCGTTGCCAACGCATATTACACATTGCCGCATAGATATTTTGAGCATACGCATCGCTAGCACGAGCTTTAGCTAAGATCCAATCTGTAGAACGTAAATCGTATTCTAAATTGTCTTTTTGCCAGTCCGGATTAGACATATTCTCTTCATCTTGTTCGCGAAAAGATTTAAAAAGATTTAAGTAATTTTCGTTAGGCTGTGTGCCTTCTTCTTCACAGCGTTTAATGTACCCTTCTTCTTGAAAAGTATGACGCTCTGGACTAGAACTTACGACCGGTGTATCCGAGTTTTTTGTAGACATTTCTTACTCCAATTGCTTGTCGTTTTGCATCCTCTAACGCATTGTGTTTTGCGTCTTGAGGCATATCAGGGTCTGCTAATTCGAACAATGTTCGTGTGTCACGCATTTCCCAGAAGTTCCAAGGATATGCACGACCTAATTTGTCATAGATATTTTGAAGAATCATCAAGTCAAATGTTGCACCGTGACTCCAAAAATGACTACAGCCCCAAGCAAGAGCATGAAATTGATTAATTACTTCGTGAATAGGAATACGATCACGAGGATTAAACGCTTCTTCCATAATGCTAGTGTCTTGTTGATTCCACCATTTAAGTGTGTCGTCGCTAACAGTACAACCTAGCTTATCCTGACTATCTACATCTACACGAAGGTATAATTCCTTCATTGGCTGTTCGTTATATGGATCAAAACGTACTGCGCCTAGTGTAAGAATAGTGGAAGTTGTTTTTACGTCGAGTGTTTCCAAGTCGACCATTAAGTGTTGTGCCATTTATAAGACCAAGATTAAGAAAACGATTAGTAAGTAGCTAAGTTGATGAACTAATTGGTCCAATCCTAGCTGTACCCAAAATGCTTTAGTTTTGATATCGCGATTACCATAGTGCATCTTGACAAAGTCAGTGTGGTAATGGATTACAAAATCAATGATTGCTAAAAAGACAGCAAATTCGGTTGGCAGAAAAAACAACAATATGAGCATTGTTGCCAACCCTTGCTTAATTGAATGACGCATACCTCGCCAATCGAGATACACACCTTTATACTGCACTTCTTCTTCAGTTTGATCTACAAAGTCAACATACCAATGTTTGATCTGTAACAATACTAAGATTGTAAGTATAATTCCGACTGTTTCGAACATATCGACTTTCTATTGGTGCCCCAGGAGAGACTCGAACTCTCACGGCTCTCGCCACTGGCTTCTAAGACCAGCGTGTCTACCATTCCACCACCAGGGCTTTTAATTAATATGTTACTATTATAAGCGGTATTTTATTTATTGTCAACTGTTTTGGCATTATATTCTGCCAATTGTTTTTGGAATTGTTCTTCAGAAAGACCGTGCCAACCGATGCAGTCTCCTGTTGGGCTACGACCGCAACCACATGTGCCTTTTTTCATTTGTTCTGTAGATGGACTCATTTTTTCTTCCTCGTAAAATTCAGTTTTCATTATTGCTTCGTCAAACTTTTGTGCGTCTGTCTTCTTGTCTTTTCTAAAAATACTATCGTAGTTATCACGATATGAATTAGAGGTACCTTTCGTTTGAATTGCATCTCCAGTAATGTCGTTTCTTGCTACCAATTTAACTCTCCAGTCTATGTGCGACAAGTGCCGCAACAGTTCCTTGTAGTTGTTCAATTTCGTTAGCGGCTTCGTCTAACAAGTCTGCCATACGATCCGGTTTGCCTTCTTGAACACTCTTGCGTGTACTTATCTGGCGTCTAATTTCAGCTCGCTTCTTTAGGCGGAAGATTAGACTTTGCTGGTCGTAAGGTAAATGAGATTCGTCTTCCATTATTCTTCCTTTAACACATCAAATACTGTACCGTACTCATATCGTTCCCAATCTTCCTGATCTACATAAGTGTTAATGCAACGGCGGTACACAGTTTTAAGCCATGTGCGTTTGCCGTGTACCTTTACTGGTCTCCAAGCAAACCAAGGTTTCCATTTTCCCACTACAATCTTTCTAGCAACAAATGTATCGTGGGGACCGATACTAGAATACCACTCATCCTTAGAGAAACTCCTTAGGAACAGCAATACCTTCGTTAACTGCTTGCTGACGAAGTTCTTCTACATCAGTCCAGCAAGCGAGAAGTACGTGACTATTACGAACAACAGTATGTGTTTGTTCAAAAACATCGTGTTCAAGCCAACGAAGGCCTTCTTTATCACGAGTTTTAAACTCTACCCATAAGCCTTTAACAGCAGTAACATCGCATACAACACCGCGAAGTGTTTTATGCTGACATACATCTCCGGGTTTTATCATAAAGTCTCCATAAAGTTACGTACCCACGCTAGACGAGCTTGTTCGTCCATTGCAGTATATTGTACAATATTTTCACGGATTGCGTCAACTAAAGGATAATATTCTTCATCCAAATTGTGCTTAATGTCCTTGTTCAAGTCTACTAACTTGTCTGTACGTGGATTGCGAGCAACCCACTTTGAAGTTAAGTAGTATGGTGACTTGATCTTAGCACTTACACCATCTTCTGTATAGAATACATAACCTTCATGCTTGCATTCCTTAGCCAATACTTGCAATTGAGCCATATCAGTTGTTGTACCTTCTGGGGTAAAACAATTTAACATGCGAGCAAAGTCTTGCAGAAAGAATGGGTCGTGCATTATCTTAGAACCCCACTTGTTTTCGCGACATCCTAGCAAATACATACCTGCCTTTTCTGGAACGATGTGCGGATCACTTGGATGAACGCACTCGAACATAAAAGTCATTCCTTCGCAGTCTGCACCACCTAGGCTCATTTGCCAGTCAGTCAAAGGCATGTGTGTTACCATCATTTCCTTTGCGTACTCTACATAGTCGTTAGCTGTAGATCCAGTTGTGGATATTAACAGTTCACCGTTATGCACAGTCATAGCAATCATGAAACCGTTAACCTTGCGGAAAGCAGTTACCCGAGTATCTGGAGCAAGCACAGGTGCTTCCTTTTCGATACCGTAGTTGTAGATCTTTGTGAATGGATATGTAACTAGGTTAAAATCCTTGTCTACAATGGACCCACGGCATTCGGCAATGAACTCGTTCCACAAGTTATCGTAGAACACTTTCTTCTTGTACTTTAGCACGTAGATACCTTCGCCACACTCTTTCATGTTGACTAGCCCGCTAGTTTCTACATACTCTTTCAACTTGTCCTTAAACATTTTAAATCCTAATCTTCGTCTAATACAATCCTACTTGCGTAGTTTCTTAAACCTTCATCGCCCTTTGTTAAAACTTCTAATAACAAACGCTTTTCTTCAAAGTAAACCTTTGCAAAATCTGGATCGTGCATCATTATGCTTGTGCAGTTGCTGATGATGTCGGCTAACTTGATCGTTTGTGCTTCAGCAGGTGCTGATGCTATGTGTTGACGGTCGATAGCCTTACGAGTTGCTCTGTTGCCATCTTCCTTCTTACTAACATCAGTAACCCATAAAACTAAATCAGTTACTTCGTCACCAAATTCTGCTCTCATTACTTCAGGAGTAACACCTGTGTCCTCTAACACATCGTGCATCCAAGCCGCCGCAATCATTTCGGGAGTGCCGCCAGCAGTTTCTACGAATGCCGCGACTTGCTTTGGATGAACAATGTAAGGTTCATTTGTGTACTTGCGAAGTTGTGCTACAGCCGCATGTGCCGCAGTAGCAAAAATTCTAGCTCTCTCAACAACATCCATATTTTACTCCTTTACAAAACTAACACCTTCGCTATAGTAGCCGTTACTTGAACCATACCAGCGGATGTCTACATAACCCTTGCGTGTAGCAAATTTGTAGAAAGTCCATGTGAATGATTCGTCTGTATTTTCTTTTTCTTTCTCTGAGTCTCTGATAGTGTCAAACAAGTTTGAAGCTTCTTCAGCTTTAAGGATTTCTTCACCGACTAAGTCGTTGATGTCCCCAACTATGCTTTCAACATATACATGCTCACAACAGTCTTGCTCGTGATACATTCTATAAACGTCACCGTCTACTGTTTTAAACACTATCTCGTACTCTGATGCGTCCACTGAGGATAGCATCTTACCTTTTAGCACATCTACTGTGCAATACTTTTCTCTCCAGCTCATACATGATGTCCTTTAATTTCGTTATCTTTGATT
>JACCEC011510270.1_pt1 | contig 13296 bp, 11 predicted proteins | sample 7450121 | NCBI WGS metagenome assembly JACCEC01 (sample SAMN15323455, study PRJNA562643) | freshwater metagenome | isolation source: river surface water | place: USA:Blue River Watershed | collected 2017-08-18 | reverse complement strand
CTCAATTCGGAAGCCGTGGGCCTGAAGCTCGATGAGCGGGGCGCCATCGTGGTGGACGACGAGTGCCGAACCAACCTGCCCGGCGTTTGGGCGGTGGGTGATGTCGTGCGAGGTCCGATGTTGGCGCACAAGGCCGAAGAAGAGGGCGTGGCGGTGGCCGAGCGCATTGCCGGCCAGCACGGGCACGTGAACTTCAACACCATCCCCTGGGTGATTTACACGAGCCCCGAGATCGCTTGGGTCGGACAGACCGAGCAGCAGCTCAAGGCGGCCGGCCGCGCCTACAAGGCCGGCACCTTCCCCTTCATGGCCAATGGCCGCGCGCGGGCGCTGGGCGATACCACCGGTATGGTGAAGTTCTTGGCTGATGCGGTCTCCGATGAGATTTTGGGTGTGCACATCGTGGGCCCCTTCGCCTCCGAGCTGATCGCTGAAGCCGTGGTGGCCATGGAATTCAAGGCCAGCGCGGAAGACATCGCGCGCATCTGTCACGCGCATCCCTCGCTCAGCGAAGCCACGAAGGAGGCCGCGCTGGCGGTGGACAAGCGCACGCTGAACTTCTGATGGCGCCTCGATGGGCGTACGCGAGCTTTTCGATCGCACGCTGGCTGAGCGCGGCTTCACTGCCGACCCGGCCCAGCGGCGTGCGATCGATTCCTTGGAGCGATGCGAGAACGAGTGGCAGGACTACCTCTCGCGCCGGCGCAACGCGCTGACCAAGCTGCTGGTCCGCCCGCCGATCCCCAAAGGGGTCTACATGCATGGCGGGGTGGGTCGCGGCAAGAGCTTCCTCATGGACAGCTTCTTCCTGTCGGTGCCGCTCAAGCGCAAGACGCGCCTGCACTTTCATGAGTTCATGCGCGAGGTGCACCGCGAGCTCGCTGAACTCAAGGGCCTTCAAAACCCGTTGGACGAACTCGGAAAGCGCATCGCAAAGCGCTTCCGACTGATCTGTTTCGACGAGTTCCACGTGGCCGATGTGACCGACGCCATGATCCTGCACCGGTTGCTCGACTCGCTCTTTGCGAACCGGGTCAGCATCGTCACCACCTCCAATTTCCACCCCGACGGCCTGTACCCCAACGGCCTGCACCGCGACCGGATCCTGCCGGCCATTGAGCTGCTCAAAGGGCAGCTCGAAGTCATCTGTGTCGACAACGGAACCGATTACCGGCGGCGTACGCTTGAAAGGGTGAAGCTGTACCACACCCCCTTGAACGATGAGGCCGAGCAGGCGCTGCAGGCAGCGTTTGAGGGCCTGGCCGAGGCGCGTGACGAACCACCCGTGCTCAACATCGAGCACCGTGAAATCACCGCACGTCGCCGGGCTGGCGGGGTGGTGTGGTTCGATTTCAAGTGGCTGTGTGGCGGGCCTCGCTCACAGAACGATTACCTGGAGATCGCCTCGCGCTTTCACACCGTGATCCTGGCCAATGTGCCCCAGATGCCGCCACGCATGGCCAGCGAGGCTCGACGCTTCACCTGGCTTGTCGATGTGCTCTATGACCGTCGATGCAAGCTCATCATCAGTGCGGAGTGTTCTCCCGAGGAGCTGTACACCGAGGGTCCGCTGGCGCACGAGTTTCCGCGCACGATTTCGCGGCTCAATGAGATGCAGTCCGCCGAGTTCATGGCGCAAGAGCGGCGCACGGTGGATACCTCGCTGACCTGAAACGATCGCATCCTGCGCAAGGGGGATGCCCACGGGGGTTTCAGCCCCCTAGAATCGCGGCGCACATGGACGACAACCTCCGGTCCCCCCAGCGCCAGCTCATCGAGTTGCGCATCGAGCATGCCGACCTCGACAGCCTCATCGATCGGCTCGCCGACCAGCCCCAGCCTGATGACCTGGCACTGCGCCGTCTGAAGAAGCGGCGCCTGATGCTGCGTGATCAGATTCGTGCCCTGGAGCTGTCGCTGGAGCCGCCCGAGCCGGCCTGATGGTGGTTCAGGCCTTGAGTGCTCCAGCCGAGCCAGGCGACCTCGGCGCAGCCGTCGCCACCCTGATGGGGCAGCAGGGCCCCTTGGCCAGGCTCGATGCGGACTACCGCGAGCGGGCCGAGCAGTCGGCCATGGCGCAGGCGGTGGCCAGTGCCATCGAGGGCCACCAGAGCCTGGTGGTGGAGGCCGGCACCGGCGTCGGGAAGACCTACGCCTACCTCATTCCGCTGCTGCTCAGTGGTCGCCGCGGACTGGTCAGCACCGCCACCAAAAGCCTGCAGGATCAGCTCTATTGGCGTGACCTGCCGCGCCTTTGCGAGCGATTGGGCGTACCCCTGAGCACGGCTTTGCTCAAGGGCCGGGGCAGTTACTTGTGTCGGCATCGCATGGCGCAGGCCCGCCAGTTGCCCGAAGGCCTGGACCGCACCAGCCTTCGTCTCTTGGCCCGCGTAGAGGACTGGGCGCGCAGCACCTCCAGTGGCGACCTCTCCGAGGTGCCGGGTTTGGACGAGCGCGCGGCCCTGATGCCGCTGATCACCTCCACACGGGAGAACTGCCTGGGCAGTGAGTGTCCTGCCTTCAACGAGTGCCACGTGATGCAGGCGCGCCGGCAGGCCATGGCGGCCGATCTGGTCGTGGTCAATCACCACTTGTTCTTTGCCGACCTGGCCTTGAAGGAAGGCGGCATGGCCGAGCTGTTGCCGGCGGTGGAGGTGGTCGTCTTCGATGAGGCCCACCAGATCCTGGACACCGGACTGCAGTTCGTGGCCACCAGCATCGGCACCTTGGCGGTGACGGATCTGTCTCGCGACCTGCGGGTGGCTGGCTTGGCGCATGCTCGGGGTCTTCAGGACTGGCTGGGTTGCACGCAGGCGCTGGAACAGGCCGTGCGTGAGCTTCTGGTGGCCTGCGAAGGTGAGGGGGCTCGAGGCGAAGAATCCGGGCCGTCACGCCTGGCGCGTGGCAGTCGCCGCATCCGGTGGAACGAGCGTGTCTCAGGCCGCCCCGATGCGGCGGCCAGGCCGCTGGAAGTGGCCTTCCAGCAGGCGATGCAGGGTCTGGCCGATGCCCTCGAGGCGGTGCAGTCCTGCGCCAGTGCGGTGGCGGAAACCCATCCCGATCTTCAGCGCCTGGCCGAGCGCGCACAGGAGCTGCACCAACGGCTGCTCGTGTTCCAAGCCCCGCTGGCCGTGGACCGCGTTCGTTGGATCGACATGGGGCAGCACCAGGCCAGGCTGATCGACACGCCGCTGGACATCCGAGAACTGATGCAACAGTCGCGTGATCAGACCCGCCGCGCCTGGATCTTTACCTCGGCCACCCTAGGCGACGAACCCACCCTCAGTTGGTTCTGCGCGCAGGCCGGCCTGCAGGATGCGCGCGTGCTGTCCGTGGGCAGTCCTTATGACTACCCCGCGCATGCGCGGCTGTGGGTACCGAGCCAGGTTCCAGCGCCCGGTGAAGCGGGCCACAACGAGGCGGTGGCTCAGGTGGGCGCGCGCTGTGCAGCCCGCTTGGGCGGGCGTACCTTCGTGTTGGCCACCACTTTGCGGGCCTTGCCGATCATCGGCGAGCACATCCGCCGCCTGTTCGATTCGCGCGGGCTGGGCATTCAGGTGCTGGTGCAGGGCAGCGAGCCCAAGCGCACGCTGCTGGAGCGCTTTCTTCAAGCCGCCGAGGGGCCCGGGGCCGTGTTGGTGGGCGCGGCCAGCTTTTGGGAGGGTATCGACGTACCCGGCCGCGCGCTGCAGTGCGTGGTGATCGACAAATTGCCTTTTCCGCCGCCGGATGACCCCTTGCTGGAGGCGCGCACGCGGGCGCTCAAGGCGCAGGGCCGAGATCCCTTTGCCGAGCTATTTCTGGCGGAGACCGCGATATCGCTCAAGCAAGGCGTCGGGCGGTTGATCCGCAGCGAAACGGACCGCGGCCTGCTGGTGATTTGCGACAAACGGCTGCACACCAAGCCCTACGGACAGCGCCTGCTCAATGCGCTGCCACCCATGACCCGTGCAGTGGATGGTGCCGCCGTGGTGGAGTGGCTGGACACCTTGAAGGCCCAGGCCTGAAAATTCATGCGCCGCGCTGCGCCGCATGTCTGGGGCGCGAGGTCTGAGGGCCGCATGTCTGAGGGGCGAGGGGCGAGGTGCGCTGGACCCGCCCTACCAGAGCTTCCACCAGGGCTTGGCGGCCGCTGCCGGTGCCGTGCCGGCAGCAGTCTTGGCGAAGTTCAGGTCGAGCACCCGCTTGGCGTCGTCGCGCAGGTCCTTCAGCCCCAGTTGCTCGTAGCTGAGCACCATGATGCGCAGGGCATCGGCAGCCGCCGGTGCGCGTTCGAATTCGCGAACAGCCTGCTGGGCACGGTTGGCCGCTGCGAGGTAGGCGCCTCGCTCGAAGTAGTAGCGTGCCACCCGCAGTTCATATTCAGCCAAGGCGTTGGCGATGTAGTCCATGCGCAAGCGTGCATCGGGGGCGTATCGGGAATTGGGGAATTGAGTCACCAGGATCCTGAAGGCCTGGTAGGCGTCACGCGAGGCTTGCTGGTCCCGCTCCACGACATCTTGCCTGAGCACCTTGTAGATCCAGCCCAGGCTGTCGTTGAAGTTCACCAAGCCCTTGAGGTAATACGCATAGTCGAGCGCCGGGCTCGAGGGGTTGAGCCGAATGAAGCGGTCCAAGGCCGCGACAGCCTCGGGGCGCTCCCCGGACTTGTAACGTGAATAGGCCAGGTCGAGCGAGGCCTGCTGCGCCAGCAGCGTGCCGGCCGCGCGTCCTTCCAACCGCTCGAGCGCGCGAATGGCACGGTCCCAACCGCCGGAGGCCATGTCGGCCTTGGCCTCTGCATACAATTTCTCCACCGCCATGGTCGAGAACTCGTCTTTCTCGGACGTGGCACAACCGGCCATCAGGACGGCGGCCAGGCCCAGTCCCCCAACGGCGGCACGCCACACGCGGTGGGCCGCGAGATCAGCAAAGGCAAGCGATGGCAAGTGGTGCATGGCGCAAGGGTCTGCGACGTGAAGTCAAGCGACGATTATAGGGACGCCCCCCTGGAGGAGACCGACGACCGGCGTGAGTGGGTCGTCGATGCGCTCGACCACGCCTTGCGCTTGGACAAGTCGCTCGTGCGGCACGCGCCGGAGTTCTCCCGCAGCCATCTGCAGTCGCTGATCGAACGCGGCGGGGTTCGAGTTGACGGCCGCGAGGTCACCACTCCGTCCTCCAAGCTTCGACTGGGTCAGACCGTGGCTGTGCACCTGCAGCCCACAGAACAGGCACAGGCTTTCCGCGCCGAGCCCATGCGCTTGGACATCCGCCATGAAGACGAGCATCTGCTCGTACTGAACAAGCCTGCGGGCTTGGTGGTGCACCCGGCGCCGGGCCATTGGAGCGGCACCCTGCTCAATGGGCTGTTGGCCCACCACCCGGCCGCGAGCTTGCTGCCTCGCGCGGGCATCGTGCACCGGCTGGACCGCGACACCTCGGGGGTCATGGTGGTGGCCAAGTCCCTGAGCACCATGCAGGCCCTCGTGCGCGCCATCGCTGCACGCGAAGTCCAGCGCACCTACCGCGCGATCGCCTGGGGAGCGGTGAAAGCCGATGAGCAGGACATCGATGCGCCGATTGGGCGCGACCCACGATCTCGCATCCGCATGGCGGTGCTTGCCTCAGGCAAGCCGTCGCGCACCACGGTGCAGGTGCTGCAACGATCGGCACAGGGCCATTCGGCCTTGGAGTGTCGACTGCACACCGGCCGCACGCACCAGATCCGCGTGCATTTGGCGCACGTTGGACATCCCCTGGTGGCCGATGCCCTGTATGGTGGAGCTGCGGCCCTTGGACTGTGTCGGCAGGCGCTGCATGCCTGGCGCCTGACCTTCGCGCATCCCGTCTCAGGTGCACCCATTGAGGTGGAGGAGCCCTTGCCCGAGGACCTCAGGGCGGCCTGGGAGCTCGTGGCGCCGCTGGGCTAGAATGTGGCGTCCGGCCAAAGCTCGCCCATCGTGGAGCCCGCCGGGGTGGTGGGTTGATGCGCTGAGATGGCGCGCAGCCCTCCGATGGGATCGGAAGGCCGCAGGGGCATTGAGGACACAGGCTCCTGCCGGTTTGGCGCACCACGGGTCGCCGCCGATGACCGCACGCCGGCGTAACAGCGATCCGGCCACCCCCTGATCAACCGCCCGCCCTTGCGCGGGCACCCCGATATGGACACCACCGAAGCCAAACGGGTACTCGAGACGGCGCTGTTGTGCGCCCAGCAGCCGATGTCGCCTCGCGACATGAAGGCACTTTTCGAGGACCAACTCGAGGCCCCACAGATCCGTGACCTGCTTGAGGGCCTGCAGCAGGACTGGGCCGGTCGCGGCGTGGAACTGGTCGAACTGGCCTCTGGCTGGCGCTTCCAGAGCCGGGGCGACATGCGGCACTTCCTTGACCGCCTGCACCCGGAAAAGCCTCCGCGCTACTCGCGTGCGGTCATGGAGACCTTGGCCATCATCGCCTACCGGCAGCCCGTCACACGTGGCGACATCGAAGACATCCGGGGCGTCACGGTGGCCACCCCTATCGTCAAGCAACTCGAGGACCGCGGATGGATCGAGGTGATCGGCCATCGTGAAGCGCCGGGCCGTCCGGCGCTGTATGCCACCACCCGGCAGTTCCTTGACGACCTCGGCCTGTCGGGTCTGCAAGAACTGCCGATGCTCGATGGCGGTGGGTTGGCGCCCCAGGCGCTGCCACCGCCGGCCGATGACCTGCTCAGCGGATCCGAGCAGGCCCTGCTGCCCTTGGACGCTGCCGTGCCGACCGAGCCTGCCACTTCTACCCCGCCACCGGACACCCCAAACCCATGAACGAATTACCTGACGATCCCAGCGCCGAATCCGGTGGTGACTCCGCGCCCCCGTCACAGGACGCTGGGGGCGGCGACGGCAGTCCTCGCACCGACGGTGGCGGCAAGAACCGTCGCCGTCGGCGCAGCCGACACAAGCGTTCGGGCGAGTCCGGTCCGTCGGTGTCAGGTGAATCGTCGGACGCCGACCCGGCCGGTGGAGAGTCCGGTGGCCAGGCCAGCACGCCGCGGCGTGGGCGCGGTCACAGTGCCCTGGACCCCCAGGTGCGTGAGGGCGTGACCGCGCTGTTTGATGAAGTCGTGTCGGGGGCTTACGACGCGATACCGGCGTCCGAGGAACAGAACACTGAGTTGACCGAAGCGCCCCCGGACGTTGTGGATGAATCGCTTGCCCAAGCGGATGGACAGGTGGGAGACGCGCAGCATGAAGGGCGGGATGACGGCGCCGATGTGCCCCATCGGCGCGTCCTCGCACCGGACCCTGAGGCCCCCAAGCTGCACAAGGTGCTGGCCCAATCGGGGCTCGGCTCGCGGCGCGACCTGGAGGCCATGATCGAGTCGGGACGTGTCACCGTCAACGGAGAGGTGGCCCATACCGGGCAGCGCATCAGCCACGGTGACCGCGTTCAGATCGATGGCAAGCCCGCGCGCATTCGCCTGCGTCAGGGGCGGCCCCGTGTGCTGGCCTATCACAAGCCTGTGGGCGAGGTCGTGACCCATGACGACCCGCAACAGCGGCCCACCGTGTTTCGACGGTTGCCGCGCCTGCAGCAGGGCAAGTGGCAGTCGGTGGGTCGCCTGGACCTCAACACCGAAGGCCTCTTGCTGTTCACCAGTTCCGGCGAACTGGCCAATCAGTTGATGCACCCCCGCTTCGGGGTGGAGCGTGAATATGCGGTGCGCGTGCTCGGCCGCCTGGACGACGAGGCACGCCAGCGTCTGCTGCAGGGCGTGGAGGTCGAGGGGCAGATGGCTGCCTTCCTGAGCATTGAAGATGGTGGCGGCGAAGGCGTGAACCATTGGTACCGCGTGGTGCTCAATGAGGGCAGAAACCGCGAGGTCCGGCGTCTGTTCGATGCCGTGGGACTGACGGTGAGCCGCCTGATTCGGATCCGCTATGGGTGTGTGGTGCTCCCGCGCGGACTCAAGCGCGGTGCCTGGGTGGACCTCGACGAGCGCGATGTGCGGCAACTGCAGGATCTCACCGGTACGCGAGGCCGCCAGCAGGATGCCGGGCAAGGCGAGGGCCGTGGGCGCAAGGGCCGTGAGGGCCGTGAGGGCCGGGAAGGTCGCGGTGAGGGCCGGGACGGCCAAGGCGCTGCCGGCCCCAACGATCGACGGCAGGACCGCACGGCGCGCCGTGAGCGGGGCGAGCGCCGTGAGCGTGGGGAGCGTGGTGAGGACGGTCCGATTCCCAATCCCCTGCAGCAGACCTTTGACAAGCGGGCATTCAAGGAGCAGCAGCGTCGACCCAAGCGCGAGTATGGCGACGACGGCCCGATTCCCAACCCCCTGCAACAGACATTCGATCAGCGCGCGCTCAAGGAGGCGCAGCGCAAGCCGCGCCGGGAGTTCGGTGAAGATGGCCCGATTCCCAACCCCTTGCAGCAGACCTACGACAAGCGCGCGCTTCAGGAGTCACGGCGCATGCCGTCCGATGCGGACTTCGCCGACGACCCGTCCGAGGACTTCCGTGACGACGACGGCCCGATTCCCAACCCCTTGCAGCAGACCTTCGACAAGCGCTTTGCCGGCAAAGGCGGCGGGGGCGGCGGAGGCGGTCGAAGTGGCCGCGGGCGCGCCGCTGGTTCATCCCGTGGTCAGGCGGCTGGGGGCGATGGTCCGGGCATGCCCAAGCCCGGTGGCCGCGGCAAGGGCAGGGCCGGCGGGGGCGCCGCTTCCGGTCGTGCAGCCGGCCCAGGCGGCAGGGGCGGTGGCAAGGGGAGCGGCAAAGGAGGGGGCAAGGGCGGCGGCAAGGCGCCGGCCCAACCCGATCCGATGCGCACCGCCGTGGGCTATATCGGCGCCGATGCCGCGCTGGGCCGAGGCAAGCCCGGCCGAGGGCGGCGCGGGCGCTGATGGCTTAAACTTTATAACTTTGCTCAATTCCTACCCGGAGAATAAAAATGGCGATCGAACGCACCCTGTCCATCATCAAGCCCGATGCCGTGGCCAAGAACGTGATCGGACAGATCTACGCCCGTTTTGAAGGCGCTGGCCTGAAGGTGGTGGCTGCCAAGATGGCCCACCTGTCCCGTGGGGAGGCCGAGCAGTTCTACGCCGTGCACAAGGCGCGCCCCTTCTTCAAGGACCTGGTGGACTTCATGGTGTCTGGCCCAGTGATGATTCAGGTGCTAGAAGGTGAAAGCGCCATCGCCAAGAACCGCGAGCTGATGGGTGCCACCGATCCCAAGAAAGCCGACAAGGGCACCATCCGCGCCGACTTTGCCGACAGCATCGATGCCAACGCGGTGCACGGCTCCGATGCACCCGAGACGGCCGCCGTTGAGGTCTCCTTCTTTTTCCCCGGCATGAACGTGTATAGCCGCTGAGGCACCCGGCCGGCCAGGCGGCCGCCCCATCGTCCGTGCGGCCGTCCGATGGCCGCCTGGAGGGGGTGGCCCCGGCAGGCCCGCGCGCACCATGATCAACCTGCTCGATTTCGACCGTGATGGGCTGACCCGCTGGTGCGTTGAGCAGGGCGAGAAGCCCTTCCGCGCCACCCAACTCTTCCGCTGGGTTCACCAACGGGGCGTGGCAGACGTTTCCCAGATGTCCGATCTGGCCAAGTCGCTGCGCCAAAAAATCGAGGGACAGGCGGCGGTCACCGCGCTGTCGGTGATCAGCGAACAGGTCTCGCGCGACGGCACCGTCAAGTGGCTGTTCGACGTCGGTGCAGGCAACGCGGTGGAAACCGTTTTCATCCCCGAGGATGACCGGGGCACGTTGTGCGTGTCCTCTCAGGCCGGATGCGCCGTGGCCTGTCGCTTCTGCTCCACCGGCCACCAGGGGTTCAGCCGCAATCTCTCCACGGGCGAAATCGTGGCGCAGCTCTGGTACGCCGAGCACCAGCTGCGCCGACGGCTTGGTTTGCCCGAAGGGGAGCGCGCCGTCACCAACGTGGTGATGATGGGCATGGGCGAGCCGCTGCAGAACTACAGCGCCCTGGTGCCGGCGCTCAGGACCATGCTCGATGACCACGGCTATGGCCTCTCGCGCCGCCGTGTGACTGTCAGTACCTCGGGTGTGGTGCCAATGATCGAGCGCCTCATGGTCGATTGCCCGGTGGCCCTGGCGGTGAGTCTGCATGCGCCGGACGACGTGCTGCGCGACCACCTGGTGCCGATCAACCGCAAATACCCGCTGGGGGAGTTGCTGGAGGCCTGCAAAGCCTACCTGTCGGCTGCCCCCCGCGACTTCATCACCTTTGAGTACTGCATGCTCGACGGCGTGAACGACAGCCCCGAGCAAGCGCAGGCTCTGCTGGACCTGGTGCGCGGCCGCGTGCCCTGCAAGTTCAACCTGATTCCCTTCAATCCCTTCCCCGCTTCGGGGCTGAAGCGATCCCCACGAGAGCGGGTGGTGGCTTTTGCCAACGTGCTTCAGAATGGCGGGATCGTGACGACCATACGCAAGACCCGCGGGGATGACATCGACGCCGCCTGTGGCCAACTCGCCGGCGAGGTACAGGACCGTACCCGCGTGGAGGAGCGCCTGGCGGGCCGCCGTGTGGTTCCCCTGCAGGTTCAAGCCTAGACGCCATGGCACCTTTGCGTGGCGACGGCCGCTGGTTCAGGGCATCAGGCACCGCGCTGATCTTGGGGGCCTGTGTGGTCTTGGTCGCCTGCGGGCACACGGGGCAGAAGGTCGACGCCAGCGCTGACGCGCCGACCGTCTCGGCGCATGGCCAGCAGAACGTGCGGGCCCAGCTGCGCTTGGCGCTGGCCTCCACCCACTTCGCGCAGGCGAGGCTGGAGGCGGCCCTTGTGGAAGTCGAGCACGCACTTGCCCTCGACCCGCACCTGGCTGAGGCCCTGGGTCTTCGCGGCCTGGTCTACGCCGGCTTGCAGCACCACGCGCTGGCCGAAGACAGCTTCAACCGCGCTTTGGCCCTGGCGCCCGACAACGCCAACATTCTGCACAACCAGGGCTGGTATCTTTGCCAGCGTGGGCAGCATGCCGCTGCCCAGGTGGCCTTCGACAAGGCCTTGACGCAACCCCTGTACCGAGACGCCCCCAAGACACGCTCGGCCAAGGCCATGTGTCAGCCCGATGCCACGGCGGACCTGAGCGGCCCATCGCGCCGATCGTTCCCACACGCGCCAGAATCGCGCCTGCGCCCAAGCGGAGCCCTCGATGAGTGAAGTACCCAGCACCGATGCCTTGGCCCAGGGGGCAGCGCCAGCGTCCACGGCCGGCCATCCTGGCGCCACGATCCGCGCGGCGCGCGAGGCGCGTGGGCAGTCGCTTCTTCACCTGTCCATTCTGCTGAAGATCTCCGAGCGAAGGCTGCAGGCCTTTGAAGAGGGTCGCTGGGCCGATGTGGGCGACCGCACCTTCGTGCGGGCTTTGGCGCAAAGTCTGTGCAAGCACCTGGGCTTGGACGCCCAACCGGTTCTGCAGGCGCTGCCCACCGCTGGGGCCGATGTCCGTTCCCCTGCCGACCGAGGCCGTTTGGCCCAGGCCGGTGTGGCCTCGATGCGTCACCCCGTGGCCATGCCGCGCGATGCCCGACTGCCCCGCACCTTCACCCCGGTGCGCATGGCGGTCGGTGTGATCCTGGTGGGCGCCCTGGCCCTGGCGATGGCACCGGCGGATTGGTGGTCAACCCCCGCCAAGTCCGTGGTGGTCGTGTCGGATCCGCCGGTGGCGCCACCGGTGGCACCGCCGGTGGCCGCAGAGCCGGCCCCTGTGCCATCCGATGCGCCGTCTGCCCCGCCGGGTGCACCGGCAAGCGAACCGTCATCTCCAGCCCTGGCGGCGGCGGCCTCGCCGGCCCCGCCTGCGGTGGTGGCCGACACCACCGCGTTGCCGCTGCAAGTCAAGGCCACGCAAGACACCTGGGTGCAGGTCACGGACGCCAAGGGCGGAGCATTGCTGTCGCGCTTGTTGCGCGCGGGCGAGACCGTCGGACTCGAAGGGGCCCGCCCGCTGCGCCTGCGCGTGGGCAATGCGGTCGGCACCGAGGCCACTTGGCAGGGCCGACGCGTCGCGCTTGATGAAATCCAAAGAAACAATGTGGCCGATGTTGAACTGCCCTAGTCGCCTGGCAGTCACTGCGTCCATCTTGCGGGAGACCCAGACATGACCACCCGTTCTCAGGAGCCGACTGATGGTCGGCCAGCCATGGCCCCGGACGAATCGATTCCGATGGCCGGCTCACACCGTCGAATCCGGCGTCAGGCCCAAGTGCGCACCGGTGATCAGGTGCTGACCATTGGCGCAGACGCACCGGTGCGCGTGCAGTCCATGACCAACACGGACACGGTGGACGTCATCGAAACCGCGATCCAGGTCAAGGAGCTCGCGCAGGCCGGGTCTGAGCTCGTGCGCATCACGGTGAATACGCCTGAGGCCGCCGCTGCTGTGCCGGCCATTCGGGAACAACTCGACAAGATGGGCATCATGGTCCCGCTGGTGGGTGACTTTCACTACAACGGCCACCGCCTGCTCACCGACTTTCCCGAGTGCGCCCAGGCCCTGAGCAAGTACCGCATCAACCCGGGCAATGTCGGCAAGGGCGACAAGAAGGACAAGCAGTTCGCGATGATGGTCGAAGCCGCCATCCGCCACGGGCACAAGCCGATTCGTATCGGGGTGAACTGGGGCAGCCTGGACCAGGAACTGCTGGCGGAGTTGATGGACGACAACGGGCGCCGCGCGCAACCCTGGGATGCGCGACAAGTGATGTACGACGCCCTGGTGCGGTCGGCCTTGCAGTCGGCGCAACTGGCCAAGGACATCGGCCTGGACCCCAATCAGATCATCATCAGCTGCAAGGTCAGCGGCGTGCAGGACCTCATCAGCGTCTACCGCGCCCTGGCCGACCGCTGCGACTACGCGCTGCACCTGGGCCTGACCGAGGCCGGCATGGGCACGCGCGGTACGGTCGCCTCGGCCGCCGCCTTGAGCGTGCTGCTGCAGGAGGGCATCGGCGACACCATCCGCGTGAGTCTCACGCCGCAGCCGGGTGAGTCCCGCACCCAGGAAGTGGTGGTGGCCTTGGAGATCCTGCAGGCCCTGGGCCTGCGCCAATTCAACCCCAGCGTCACCGCCTGCCCCGGTTGCGGCCGCACCACCAGCACCACGTTCCAGGAACTGGCCAAGCAGATCGACGACTACCTGCGCGCGCAGATGCCGGTCTGGCGGGGACGCTACTCAGGGGTGGAGGCGCTCAAGGTGGCGGTGATGGGCTGCATCGTCAATGGACCTGGCGAGAGCAAGCATGCCGACATCGGGATCAGCCTGCCTGGTACCGGCGAAGCCCCCGCGGCGCCCGTCTTCAT
>JACCEC012545034.1_pt1 | contig 13297 bp, 11 predicted proteins | sample 7450121 | NCBI WGS metagenome assembly JACCEC01 (sample SAMN15323455, study PRJNA562643) | freshwater metagenome | isolation source: river surface water | place: USA:Blue River Watershed | collected 2017-08-18 | reverse complement strand
TAATTGAGCGGACAGATCACCCCGGCTTTTGGCAGTCGGTCACGGGCAGCCGTCATGCCCCCGATGAGCCGCTAGAGGAGACCGCACGTCGAGAGCTATTCGAAGAAACTGGAATTATCGCCAACGACGGGTCAGGCCCCGAGCTGCTGAACTGGAATTTCTCACAAACATATGAGATCTATCCCCACTGGCGTCATCGCTACGCTCCGGGTGTGACTGAGAACATTGAACATGTCTTCAGCGTTTGCGTTCCGCATGACACGCCGATTCGTTTATCGAGCCGTGAACACACCCGCTTTCAGTGGCTGCCTCATAGTGATGCAGCAGAGCGTTGTTTCTCGTGGAGCAATTCGAAAGCGATTCGCGAGCTGCCCGCCCGATTGCGTCGGGAATGAGCGTGCCGGATGCTTTAATCCGGCCCCCGATTGAACTTCTGCAGGGGTCCGAGGAATATTTTCCGCAGCTGATCGGGGCAATTGAGGCGGCCCGAACGACGGTCTATCTCGAGTCGTATCTGATCCATGATGATCCTCCGACTCGGCGTGTTCTCGAGGCCTTGATTCGAGCGCGGCAGCGCGGAGTCGCGGTGTTTGTGCTGCTCGATGGCTTTGGTGCTGCCTCCGAAATAGGCTGGGCGAAGGCCCTATTAGAAGCGCATGAAATTCAAATCGAGTGTTATCGGCCCGTGGTGAGGTGGCGCGCGCCGAATACTTGGCGTCGATTGCATCGAAAGCTGGCCTTAATTGATGAGCAAACAGCATTTGTTGGCGGTATTAATTTGATTGGGGATCATTTCGATCTGGTCCATGGCCAACTCCCGCGGCCTCGGCTTGATTTTGCAATTCGCGTGGCCTCAGCAGTGCCGGTCGCCGCAATTTCGCGGGTGATGCGGCGGACATGGTGGCGCGTGAGCCTGCGCAATGCGTTTCGCGGTAGCCTCGGCCGCTTAATGCGTGCTGACGGGCGTCAGACGGAATTGGCCCGACTTCGTGAGGCCTGGCGACGCACGCGACGACATTTGCGCTGGCGGGCGCCTCGGGCACGGCGCCGAATGTCTCGGCGGGTTCGGCTTTTACTGCGGGACAATCTACGGCACCGTCGTGATATCGAACGCTGGTATTTGCTAAGCATCGTCTCGGCCCGGACCGAGATCTTGATTGCCAATGCGTACTTTGTGCCGACCTTCCGTTTTCGTCAGGCTCTTTTGCGTGCTGCCCAGCGGGGTGTCCGGGTGCGGCTTTTAATTCAGGGCAACAGTGATCAGTGGTGGACCCACTGGGCGACCCAGGCGCTGATTGGCGAACTGGTCGCTGGTGGTGTAGAAATTTACGAATACACGGAGAGTTTTTTGCATGCAAAGGTGGCCGTGATTGATGATGCACTGACTGTGGGCTCTTCGAATATTGATCCGTTCTCGTTGGCATTTTCACTTGAGGCAAATTTGATCGCAGAGGATACAGCGCTGGCTGCACAGCTGCGCGAGCGGCTTCAGGCGGCTTGTGATCGTGCGTCGCGTCGTCTTTCACCGGTCGGCCAGCGGCATGGCCTGCTGCGCTCTTTGGGCCGAGCTACATTGATCACATTCGCGCTAACCGCGCTGCGTATTTTTATTGCTTTTAGTGGCAGCAGCCTAAGGATGCGCTAAGTTGGCGGCAGCAAATTCAAGAGTCGGCCGTGTTTACGGCGTGGACTTTAGCTCTGCGCCGAGTCAGCGTAAGCCCATCACGATTGCGGTCGGCCACTGCAGTGGCGCCCACTATCTTCTGGATCAGGTTGTAGCAGCGCCGAGTTTCGAGGCCTTTGAATCTTTTTTGAATCACCCGGGCCCCTGGATTGCTGGATTTGATTTACCCTTCAGTCTTCCGCGGCCACTGATTGAGCATTACGGCTGGCCAAGTCAGTGGGCCGAGTTTATTCAGTGGTATGGCGCACAGGATCGACAACAGCTGCGTCAGGTGTTCAAGGCATTCTGCGATGGCCGGCCAGCCGGTAGTAAATACGTTTACCGCAAAACCGATCGGCCCGCAGGATCGAGTCCGGCGATGCGCTGGACCAATCCGCCAGTGGCATGGATGGCCCACGCAGGCGCGCCGCGAATTCTTCGGGCGGGTCTTTTTGTGCCGGGACAGCAGCCGATCGATCGGCCACCTACTCAGGCCCGAGTCGCGCTGGAGGCCTATCCGGGATTTACTGCCCGGCAGGTGAGTCGCAGCTCATATAAAAGTGATGAATTGGCCAAGCAGACACCCGAGCGCCGACGGGTTCGCCAACAAATTCTTGAGGCTCTAATCACGGGATCCGCAGGCTTAAATTGTTCACTCACTCTGAGTGCAACGTGGCGACGACATCTGCTAAATGATGGCAGCGGGGACCTTCTCGATGCAGTGATCTGCGCACTTCAGGCTGCCCATGCGAGCCGGCTACCCCGTTATGGTTTTCCGAGTGATCTGGATCCCTTGGAGGGCTGGATCGCTTCGGTGCCGCCATTACATGGGCTTTAGATAAGATCGGCGGATGCGACATTTCCCGGCTGTTGAGCGGCCCAGTAAAGATTTTCCTCTTCCGCCCGGGGCGCCTCGGGGTGAATGGCAGACGCTCGCCACCTTATTGCCGTACTTGTGGCAATACAAATGGCGGGTTGGCATCGCGCTGTCATGCCTGGTGCTTGCCAAGGCGGCCAATGTGGCCGTGCCGGTTGCGCTAAAAGAAATTGTTGATGCAGTCAGCCGCAATCCGACCATTGCGCTGGCGGCGGTGCCGTTGGGCCTAATTGCTGCTTATGGCTTACTGCGTGTTCTGACAAGCCTTTTTACTGAATTGCGGGAGGTGGTTTTTGCCCGCGTGACCCAGCAGGCGGTGCGGCGTATTGCGTTGCAGGTGTTTGAGCATTTGCACGCACTATCGCTGCGTTTTCATCTTGATCGGCAGACCGGTGGCCTGACACGGGACATTGAGCGTGGCACACGCGGAGTCTCCAGCCTGGTGTCGTTTACTTTGTACTCCATTTTGCCGACGGTGATCGAGGTCGGTATGGTGTTGGCGTGGCTCATCGTGCACTATGAGATTTGGTTTGCGGTGATTACCGTTTCTGCCTTGGTGTTGTATGTGACCTACACCGTTGTGGTCACCAATTGGCGGACCAACTTTCGCCGAGAGATGAATGACCTGGACTCTCGTGCCAATACGCGGGCTGTAGATTCCTTACTGAATTACGAAACAGTCAAATACTTCAACAACGAAGCCTTTGAAGCGCAGCGCTACGACCGTAGCATGGCCCGCTGGCAGGAGGCTGCCATTAAAAGCCAGACCTCATTGTCGATTCTCAATGTGGGCCAGTCGTTCATCATCGCGATTGCCGTCACCCTGATGGTCTGGCGGGCGACAGTGGGTGTTGTCGAGGGCCGCATGAGTCTGGGAGATTTGGTGCTGGTCAATGCGTTCATGATTCAGCTCTATATCCCTTTGAATTTTCTCGGCGTACTCTACCGGGAGATTAAGCAAAGCCTTGCCGACATGGAGCGGTTATTTGGACTGCTGGCCGAGCATCGTGAGGTTGACGATGCACCCCAGGCCCTGCCGCTGGCGCTGCATCGCGGTGAAGTGGCGTTCGATCGGGTGGTATTTTCCTACGACCCCGCACGGCCGATTCTGCGCGAAGTCAGCCTGACGCTGCCCGCCGGAAAGACGACCGCCGTAGTGGGCTCGTCAGGCGCGGGAAAGTCTACGCTCTCGCGGCTGCTATATCGCTTCTACGATATTCAGTCGGGTGCGATTCGGATTGATGGCCAGGACATTCGGGCCGTGACACAGGGGAGCCTGCGCGCTGTGATCGGCATCGTGCCGCAAGACACCGTGCTCTTTAACGACACACTGGAATACAACATTCGCTATGGCAGACCGGGCGCTTCCGATCAGGAGGTCTTAGCCGTGACGGAGGCGGCCCACTTGTCCGCCTTTGTGGCCAGCCTGCCGGAGGGCTTCAAGACCCGGGTGGGTGAACGGGGGTTAAAGCTCTCGGGCGGCGAGAAGCAGCGGGTCGCAATCGCCCGGGCCTTACTCAAGCAGCCTGCGATCCTGATTTTTGACGAGGCCACCTCGGCCCTGGACTCTGAGTCCGAAAAGGCCATTCAGCAGGAGCTCAATGAGATCTCCCGCGGCCGCACCACTTTAGTGATCGCACATCGGCTATCCACAATAGTGGATGCAGACCAGATCGTAGTGCTTGAAACCGGCCGGATTATCGAGCGGGGTCGGCATGCGGAACTGCTGGCGCTCGGCGGTCGCTACGCTGAGCTGTGGGAGCTGCAGGCCAAGGAGGCCCAGAACATTAGTGTTTTCCCGCAGGCCTCTAGGAGTGTTTAGTGGCACTATCAGGCGCTCATTTTTTAGGTTTGAAGTCTTGTTCATTCACTCTCAGGGGTAATCGCATGAAAAAGCAGTTGGCCGCTCTGGCGGTGGGTTTAGTGGCAATGGGGGCCTCGGGCCTTGCGCTCGCAGATACCTTGGCCAAGGTGAAGCAGTCGGGGGTGATCACGGTCGGTCATCGCGATGCTTCAATTCCGTTTTCTTACTATGACGACAAGCAGCGTCCGGTGGGCTACTCCATGGACCTCTGCGCCCGAGTGGTTGAGGCTGTTGAGCGTGCAGTTGGCCGAAAACTCGAGGTGAAGTATCAGCTCGTAACGTCCGCGAACCGTATCCCGCTGCTGGCTAACGGTACTGTGGATATGGAGTGCGGTTCCACGACCAATAATGCAGATCGTCAAAAGCAGATTTCTTATCTGCCGACGACATTCGTGACAGCAAACCGTATCGTTTACAAAAAGAATTCGGGCATCAAGAAGTTAGCCGATCTCAAGGGCAAGACCCTCGTCTCGACTGCAGGCACGACCAACATTCGTCAGGTGACCGAGCTAAACGCGGCCCAAAATCTCGGAATTAACATTGTGTCAGCGCCGGGACACGCGGAGGCATTCCTGATGGTGGAGACAGGAAGAGCAGCCGCGTTCGCGATGGACGATATTCTGTTGGCCGGGCTAGTGGCCAACTCAAAAACGCCTGGGGATTTCGAGATTTCGACTGAGGCACTCTCTGTAGAGCCATACGGCATCATGGTTCGTAAGGATGACCCGAAGTTCAAGGCAGTTGCCGACCAGGCGATCAGAGATGTGCTGTCGACCTCGATGATCAATCGTATCTATGAGCAGTGGTTTCTTAAGCCGATTCCACCGAAGAGTGTTAACCTGAACATTCCGATGAGCGCGAGTCTGAAGAAAACGGTTTCTCGCCCTACCGACTCTCCGGATCCGAAAGACTATCAGTGAACGTCTAAGATGGGTTTCGGATGTTCAGAAAAAGGGGGCTTTTGCCCCCTTTTGTTTTAATGAAATCGAAAGTGTTTCAGCGATGAATTACAACTGGAATTGGGGAATTTTTTTCGAGCTAGAGCCGGGTGCGTCGGGTACCTATCTTAATTATTTGATAGGGGGGCTCGGCTGGACCGTGGTCGCAGCCCTTTTTTCCTGGGCGCTTGCCCTGGTGCTGGGCTTAGTGGTCGGAACATTAAGGACCACCGGCCACAAAGGCATTGAGCGGATCTGCTTCGCGTATACCGAGCTGTTTAGAAATATTCCTCTGTTAGTCCAGATGTTTCTCTGGTATTTCGTTCTCCCTGAATTGCTTCCTGACGACCTGGGCAATGCCATGAAGGCGATGGCGCCTCCCTGGGGCTCGCTCGTACCCGCGGTGCTTTGCTTGGGGCTTTTTATGTCCGTTCGTGTCGCCGAGCAGGTGCGATCAGGAATTCAATCATTGCCACGAGGCCAGCAGCTGGCCGGCCTTGCCGTCGGACTTACGCGTGTGCAGACTTATCGATACGTTCTCTTGCCGATGGTTTTTCGCATCATTCTTCCTCCGCTGACTTCCGAATTTCTGAACACCATCAAAAATACATCTTTAGCGCTCACCATCGGTCTGATGGAGCTGACGGCCCGCGCTCGGGCGATGCAGGAATTTAGTTTTCAGGTGTTTGAGGCGTTCGCGGCGGCGACCGTCATATATCTTTTACTGAATCTTTTGGTTGTGCTGGCCATGCGCAAGCTTGAGCAGAGGATTCGGGTCCCAGGCTTTATCGGAAGTCAGCAGCAGACAGTGGCGGGGCACTGATCATGGGTGGCGGTTTTGATTTTGATGTAATTGAGCGCTCATGGGTTTATCTGTTTCGAGATGGCATGAGCTTTACGGTCACTCTTACCCTCTTAGCTACGATGGGAGGAGTTGTACTCGGTACGTTACTGGCGCTGATGCGACTCTCCTCTTATCGCACACTGAATCTGATTGCAGGAACCTATGTGAATACCATGCGGTCATTACCGCTGGTTTTAGTGATCTTTTGGTTTTTCTTCCTGGTTCCTTATATTGGTGGCTGGCTGGTGGGAAGCAATCAGCCCGTGAAAGTCGGCGCTTTTGCAAGTGCGCTGATTACGTTCACGATGTTTGAGGCCGCTTTTTTCTGTGAAATCATGCGGGCTGGAATTCAGTCCATTCCTAAAGGCCAGATGGCTGCCGGATATGCCTTGGGACTGAGTTATCGTCAGACGATGGCAACCATCATTCTGCCGCAAGCTTTTCGAAACATGCTGCCGGTATTGCTCACCCAAACCATCATCTTATTTCAAGATACCTCGCTGGTGTATGTCATTTCGAGTACCGATTTTCTTGGGGCAGCAGTCAAGGTCGCAAATCGTGATCATCGGCTTGTCGAGATGTACACTTTTGCAGCCCTGATCTATTTCATCATTTGTTTCACCGCATCCGTTTACGTTCGTCGGCTTCAGGCTCGCATTTCGATTATTCGATAACTTAAGATTGATTTGACCATGATTGAATTTAAAAATGTCAGCAAATGGTATGGCGCATTCCAGGTGCTCGACGATTGTTCGACGCGAGTTTCCAAGGGAGAGGTCGTTGTGGTCTGTGGCCCCTCGGGTTCGGGAAAATCAACGCTCATCAAGTGTGCGAACGGTCTTGAGCCTTTTCAGAAGGGCGAGCTATTTTTTAACGGCATCTCAGTGGGAGACTCAAAAACCAACCTCCCGAAATTGCGCGCTCAGATTGGTATGGTCTTCCAACATTTTGAGCTCTTTCCCCACCTTTCCGTGATTGAGAATCTTACGTTGGGTCAGATAAAGGTACTCGGCCGGTCGTCGGATGAGGCGGAGCGAAAAGCCCTTCAGCTGCTTGACCGTGTGGGACTCAGTGTCCAGGCCAAAAAGTTTCCGGGTAAGCTCTCGGGTGGCCAGCAGCAGCGTGTCGCTATTGCCCGGGCCCTGTGTATGGATCCCATGGCCATGCTGTTTGACGAGCCGACCTCAGCCCTTGATCCCGAGATGGTCAACGAAGTCTTGGATGTGATGGTCGCTCTGGCGGGTGATGGCATGACGATGATGGTGGTGACGCACGAGATGGGTTTTGCTCGCAAGGTCTCGGATAGGGTGATTTTTATGGATTCGGGAAAGATTGTTGAAGACTGCAATACCGATGATTTTTTTGGGGCGCCGCGAAGCCCACGGGCCCAGGAGTTTCTCTCTAAGATTCTGAGTCACTGATCGGCGATAATCGTCGGATGATTTCCTTTTCAATCGCGGCCAGCGCGACTGATGCCGTCGCTGCGAATGATCTCCCCCGATACGGCCTTCTCTTATTTCTTCGGCGCGTTTCGTCTCGTGAATTCTTCTGAACTTAAATCCCTACTACAAAAGAGTTTTGATGCTGCTGTAGCGGCGGCGGATCCCAGGAAAATTGTTGCTCTCCATCTGCCAAGGCCGCCGGCGAAGGGCCGTACTTTGGTGGTGGGGGCGGGCAAGGCGGCAGCCAGCATGGCTGCTGCGGTGGAATCCGTTTGGCCCGCTGATGCGGCGCTCACGGGAGTTGTCATCACGCGTTATGCGCACGGCTTGCCGCTACAACGGATCCGCTGCGTGGAGGCAGGCCATCCCGTGCCTGACCAGGCCGGAGAGCGGGCCGCACAGGAAATTCTTGATGCGGTGTCGGGCCTTGGCCCGCAGGATCAGCTCATCGTTCTAGTCTCAGGCGGCGGTTCGAGCCTTCTATCGCTGCCGGCTGAGACCATCAGTATGGCGGATCTAAAGTCCTTGACCCAGGCTTTACTGAAGTCTGGGGCTCCCATCACCGAGATGAACACGGTTCGTAAGCACCTATCTCGACTTCAGGGCGGACGGCTCGCGCTTGCTTGCAAGGCGCCAGTCTCGGCCTTGGTGATCTCGGATGTCGTGGGCGACGATCCTTCGGCCATCGCATCCGGCCCCTGCACAGCGGATCCCACGACGTTTCAGGATGCGGTCGATGTGCTCAAGCGCTGGTCGGTCACGCCGCCCGCCTCAATTGCCGCGCACCTGAAAGCCGGACTTTCAGGCGCAGTTCCCGAGACTCCGAAGCCGGGGGATCCTCGGTTGCAGCATGCGCAGACCACCGTGATTGCGACTGCACGCGAGAGTCTTCAGGCTGCATCCGAGGTTTTTTCTGGCGCTGGATTTCAAATCATCATGCTCGGTGATGCCGTCACCGGAGAGGCGCGAGATGTAGCCCAGGTCATGGCATCCTGGGCCCGCGAAATCGCGCTTTTTGCCCGGCCCCGTCCTGCAACTCCGGTCGTACTGATTTCTGGCGGCGAGTGCACGGTGACCGTCCGTGGAAATGGCCGTGGGGGCCGGTGTGTTGAGTTTCTTCTGGCATTTGCGCATGCCTGCGACGCGCTGGGAATCTCAGGCCGGGTCGCAGGTGTTGCAGCCGATACCGACGGGATTGATGGTGTGAGCCCGCACGCCGGGGGGATCCTACTACCCAACACGATTCAGCGGGCACGGGATCATCGGCTGAGTCTGCGGCCGCTTCTGGATAACAACGACGGCCTGGGCTTGTTTGAGCCCCTTGGAGATGTGATTACGACTGGCGCGACATTGACGAATGTCAACGATTATCGGGCCCTGGTGATAATGCCATGACACCGCAGCAGATCGTCATAACACAGCCCGATGACTGGCATCTGCATCTGCGAGATGGTGAGATGCTCAGCGCGGTGCTGCCTTACACGGCCCGCCAGTTTGCGCGGGCTATTGTCATGCCGAATCTGAAGCCTCCCGTCACTACCGTAAAGCAGGCGGCAGAGTATGCGCAACGTATTCGTGCTGCTCTTGTGGAAAGAAGTGCAGAGCAAGACGCTGTATTTCAGCCCTTGATGACCCTGTATCTCACTGACCATACCTCGGCTGATGAGATTCAGCGCGCTCGCGAAAGTGGGATTGTGCAGGCCGTGAAGCTTTACCCAGCTGGCGCCACCACGAATTCGGATAGTGGTGTGACTGATCTGAATCATTGCACCAAGGCCCTGGAAGCAATGCAGAAAAATGCAATGGTGTTATGTATCCATGGCGAGGTAACCGATCACGATGTTGATGTGTTTGATCGGGAGGCAGTCTTTATTGATCAGGTATTGATTCCCCTGCGTCAGCGTTTTCCTGAGTTGAGGATTGTTTTTGAGCACATTACAACCCGTCAGGCCGCCGAGTATGTTCAGTCGGCGTCTGGGCCAATTGCTGCAACAATCACGCCCCAGCATCTGCTATATAACCGTAACACCCTTTTTCAGGGCGGGATTCGGCCCCACTATTACTGTCTGCCAGTGCTCAAGCGCGAAGTCCATCGGCAGGCGCTGCTGGCCGCAGCGACCAGTGGCAGTCCAAGGTTTTTTCTCGGCACGGACAGCGCTCCTCATGAGCAGGGTGCCAAAGAGTCAGCCTGTGGCTGCGCGGGATGCTTTTCCGCGCCTTTTGCGCTTGAGTTTTACGCACAAGCATTTGAGTCGGCAGGCGCCTTAGATCGTCTGGAGGCCTTCGCCTCGTTTCATGGACCGGATTTTTATCGTCTTCCGCGCAATACAAAAAAAATTAAGCTCAGCCGAACCGTGCAGAAAATTGCATCGCCCATCGCTGCGGCAGGCGGGTTTCTTGTGCCGCTGGGGTTTGGTGAACAACTCGACTGGCGATTTGAGGGCCTGGCCTGAGCCGAGAAGAGTGCGTGCTGCTGTCGCCCTGGTGGACCGCGTCTGAGGCGAGTCTCGTTGCGCGTTTGCGGGCCCTGCCTTTTGTCGAATTTCTAGAGGTAGTAAATCAGCATGCCAAAGAATATGGCCTGCGCTCTGGAGGACATCAGCCATTGCATTTCGTGCCGCAGTCTCAACTGCCGATCGGGCAGAGCTATGAGGCCTGGATCTTTCAAACCGGCCGCGTGCCAACCCGCGATGTGGCCCACGATCGTTTGAATGCTGTGATGTGGATGCTTTATCCGCAAACTAAGGCAGCCCTGAATCGGCTTCAGTCAGATGAAATTTCACGGCACGGATCGCAGGCATCGCGCGGACCGGCCCGGGATGCTGCCACGCTTTGGGATGAGAATCTTTTAGTTCTTGTCTGTTTTAAACATGCTGATCACCTGGCGGCGTTACTCGAGGCGCGCGATTGGACGGGACTCTTTCTGGCTTACCGTCACTATTGGGCAAGCGTATGGCATCCACGCATTTTTGGACATGCCCTCGCAGAGAAATTGATTCGTCCGTATAAATCACTAACCGCACATTGCCGGCTCCTAGACTGCGCCACATTGGCCCCGGATGCAATTGATACGGGTCTCGCGGCACTCATTTCGGATGGCCTCTGTCCGCAGCAGTTTTATCCGATGCCTGTGATGGGACTGCCAGGCTGGCACACGGAGAATTCTGAGCCGGTTTTTTATGAGGATCGCTCGGTCTTTCGGCCCCCAAGACGCTGAGCTTCCTGCGGATGGCGAATTAATTCGAGTAGCGCATCAAAGTCAATCGGTTTACTTAAATGAAGATCAATTCCGGCAGCCAGGGAGGCGCTGACATCTTCGGAGAAGGCATGGCCAGAGACAGCAACCAAGAGGCATCCTTGGCTGGGGCCATTGACGGCGCGAATGCGTTGGGCAGCCTCACGGCCTGAGAGGCCTGGAAGATCAATATCCATCAAGATGCAGTCGTACGCTATCGCAAGACTTTTCTCGATGGCCTCCTCACCGCAGGCCGCAGCATCAGTCTGCATGCCATGATGCGAGAGCCAGCGCACTAGGATTTCCCGATTCATTGCAACATCATCGACGACAAGTATTTTTCTTTGGCTGGCCACGGCGGCTGCAGATGTGTCAGGTGTGTGCGCCAACATCATCTCTGGCGCAGTCGCCGTCATGGCTGAGAGCTGGATGGTGAAGCAGCTGCCCTCGCCTGATGCTGAGCGTAGCCTCAATCGCCCACCCATCGCCTCCAAAAGACTGCGGGCCAGTGTCAGGCCAAGGCCGCTGCCACCGTAGCGCTGCGCAATGGATGCGCCGGCCTGCTGGAAGCGGCCAAAAACAATCTCTTGCTGATCTTGCGTAAGGCCGATACCGGTATCTTCAACGTCAATCAGAACTTCGATGGCCTGGCGTTTGATTCCGTTGCTTGGCGTGATCAGCCGGCTGCGCAGCTCAATGCCGCCATGGGCGGTGAATTTGATGGCGTTAGAAATCAGATTTTTTAGAATTTGACTTAAGCGCAGGGGATCGACATAAATGTAAAGGTCGTCTGGAATTTCCTGTCGCAGACTAAGCTGCAATCCTTTTTGCCTAGCAATCCCGCGAAATAGTGCGATATTTTGTTCAATCAAGAGCGTTAGCCGTGTTGGTTCTGGATCAAATCGGAGCCGGCCCTCTTCGATTGCAGAGAAGTCAAGTAAATCGGAGAGTAGGGCGTTTAGCTCTTTACCGCACTGGGTGAGCGACTCAAGATCGGCGCGGTCTTGGGCGGTTGGGCTGCGCTGCTTCATCAGCTCCACGAGGCCGACCATTCCATTTAACGGCGTCCGAATTTCATGGCTCATATCAGCAATAAATCGTGATTTATTTTGGTCGGCGGCCCGCTGGGCCTCGAGAGAGCGAATCATCTGATTGGTGATCTGAGTCAACATTTGAAATTCGCGTGGTGGACTGTGACTCAGCGTTAGGTTGCCGCCCTCGCGGGAAACCTTTTCAATTGCGCTGGCCATTGCCTCGATGGGCCCCAGGGTTTTATTGAGCAACAAAGCCAGCGCGGCCAGAAACATCAGCCCTGTTAAGGTTAGGGCGACCCAGATGCCCGTTATGACAGGCGAAATCTCCGCATTGACCTCTTCATCCGGCAGGCTAACGAGGGTGATCCATCCCAGCTGATGATGGCTGCCGTAGCCGGGGTTACGAACGTAGCCAACTAGGTAATGACGGCCATCGGGCCATTGCTCGCGAAGCCAGCCTTGTTTGCCGGCGCGGGCCTGCTGCACGCTTTGCAGGTGGGCATATTCTCCAGCGTGGGCAGCGGGCGCCATGAGCCGAGTGGTTCCATCGTCGCCAAGGACAATAATTTCTGCATGAAGATGCTTTGGAATCGATTGCAAAAAACGTTTGTGCTGGGCTAAGAGCCAGTCCCAGCTCAGGTGGGCGCCCAGCACGCCGAGGGTTGTGCCCGATGTGTCTCGCACGGGTGTCGCAAGATCAATAAATCGCCACGGGCCGCCGGAGGGATTCTGGCCAAGGAGGTCTGCAAGCAGCACGGCCTCGTGCAGATCAACCGTCGTTGAACGCTTCAGGCCCTCTTGAAACCATTCGCGATCATGCACATTTTTTCCGGCGAGCATGCCCTGGTTTGCGGCTCGGACTATTCCCGTTCGATCTGCGAATCCAATCCAAGTGTATTCAGGAACATGCTGCTGAATCGTATCAATCCAGAGCGCAAGCAGATCGGGATGCTTGTGCAGGCGGAGGGCGGGCAGCAAGGCGGCCCGTGATCGCAAGTCATCGAGACGCTGGCCGATCGTCGTGTCAATGATTTCTGCGATTGCCCGGGCCTGCGCTGAGAGCTTTTGTCCCTCGTTGGCAGAAATCGTGCTGCGTGCCGAATGCATCATGGCCCAGCCCAGCGCAATCAGCGCTGCGATCAAGGGCAGCAGGATTAGCAGCAAGAGCGTGGTGCGCAGCGGCCGGCCTGGTTCCCGCGTTCCCCAGATCCATCGCGCAACGTCGGGGCCTTTAACGTTCATGTTATTTATGTATATATTTTATATATAAAATAGCACTCGACCAGATTCAGAGCAATTCGCTATGATTGAAACAAGAAGTAAGTCGGGCGGCCGCTGCCGCGCACAGCGCGGGAGAGGAAGGTCCGGACTCCGCAGGGAAGGGTGACGGCTAACGGCCG
>JACCEC011709266.1_pt1 | contig 13297 bp, 7 predicted proteins | sample 7450121 | NCBI WGS metagenome assembly JACCEC01 (sample SAMN15323455, study PRJNA562643) | freshwater metagenome | isolation source: river surface water | place: USA:Blue River Watershed | collected 2017-08-18 | reverse complement strand
TGTACTCGTTTGCTCTGTACCCTGAGCAACACCAACCCAGCGGTACTTGCAACTTCTCGCGTATCGACAATGCTACTCTCCAACTGCAACTTACTCCTAAGGCTGCTCTGGGTAGCAAGATCCGCGTGTACGCTGTGAACTACAACGTGCTGCGTATCATCAGTGGCATAACCTTTGTGTTTATAACATGGTATTACACTTTTCTTGTATGACTATGTTATTTTCCTCCTGTGCCAAATAGTTGGATGCCAATTAAGTTGCTTGAATGCTTAATTGGAGAAACATTTGAAATCAAGCAAGATTTGTATTGTTGCGAAATACAGATCTTATATAACCAGCTAGTCTGGCAATTCTCTTTTCACAATGAGGATTGCGAGGCAACATCTTTAAATTGCGGGGATCTCCTTAGAGCCTTTCCTACTACTTCATATTTTGAAAGATTTATGAAAACCCAGGGTAATGACCTCGGGCATAGTAATAACGGAAAGGATTGGATAATCCGCAGCCAAACTCCTAAATGCGATTTTGATAATTTAGTATCAAACCCAGTTAGCACATGGAGGAGGTTCAGAGACTACAATAAGATGGGCTTGATGGTATTAACTACACCAAATGATAGCTTAAGGTATAGTCCAATCTTTATACGAAAGTATAAAGCTTCCCGAATAACTGATTTTTATAAATCAAGTTTATATCGGGAAAATCCCAATAGGGGAGGGCTCGCATACAGCAACTAAGCGTTTTGCTGTACATTTTCACATCATGATTGGTGTGCTTATATTTTTAAAAATAAATATATTTTTATTCTAAAAGATGACTTAAAAGTCAAGAACACTTTTATATGAACAAATTGTTTATATAAATTTTATTTTATAGATGAAATAGAAAAAAATGATTTTTGTTTTATCTTAAAGGAGTTTCAGCAACTTAATATATAAGCTCTCATTACATTTAAAGCGTTGTAATTGAAAGCATATACACGAAAATGGATGAATTAAAGAGTGTATATGAGAGATCGATTGAAAATGACAATCTCTTCCATTTGAAGCGTTTTGAGGATTCTCCTCCATCCAAATCATATTTGTCGGGTTTCTTTGATGGTGATGGATGTATTTATATCCGAAAACAGAGTGAACATGGATATACAACAGGTTTATCCATTGCGCAATGTAGAACAAATATTCTACATATTCTTCGATATCATTATGGAGGTACTATTTCTCCGGAACATCGAAATCATCAACAAGTTGGCGAGAAGATAGAAATTGAGCAGTTATCGGAGGGTAATCTTCAAATAAAGAATGGATCACTTGAAGATATAACGACAGGTCTTCTTTCTGTCAAGCAGAAGAGAAATATTTTCTGTTATCTCAATTCGCAACCTTCTTATCGGTTTTTATTGAATGATATAAAGGATCATATTATTTGTAAGTATATACAAGCAAATACATTATACGCATTTCAAAAATATGTGAATCGCGAGTACGTTGAAGAGAAGGAACTCTTATTTCAAGAAGTCAATCAAGCAAATTCGCGGATCATTCGTCCAGAGTATGATATTTCTCGTTTAAATATCGAGTATATTGCTGGATTATTTGATGCGGAAGGATATATTTATATAAAGAAGATGAAGAGTACGAAGCATTATTCGGGTGGAATATATGTGAAGATTACTCAAAAGAATCACCCAAAAATATTGTATGCGATAAAGGATTTTATGAAGTATGGAAATGTATGTGATGATTTGTTTTATCACATCGACACATTTGAACCGATTTATGATTTTTTAACGAAGATCTTGCCATATACGATTGTAAAGTATAATCAGATTTTAGCAACGATCGCATATATTGATTCTTCAAAGTTGATGATCCATAAAAAGTATACGGATGAAGTTCATTCGATCCGTGAAATGTGTTATAAGATCTTAAATAAAGAGAAGCATCTTAATGAAGATGATGAACATATCATGGATTATGGAATATCGAAATTTACGGAACGCGAAGAAGAGGAGAAGATGCGTAAAATGGAAGCACAAAAAGCGCATATTAAAGAAGTGTATGCGCAAAAATCGGAGAATATGAAGGGCGAGAAGAACCATAATTATGGAAAAGAGAAGAGTATGGAAATCAAACATAAAATGTCGATTTCACATAAGATGAAGAGAAAGTCGATTCCAGATGAGATTATTCTGAAAATTCGGAAAGAAATTGAAGATGGAGAAAAGTGTGTTGATATTGAAAAGAAGTATGAACTTTCACGAAATCAAGTATACAAAATAAAAAAAGGAAGTATATCTACGATAGAAGAGATGAAATCGCTTGAATATTATGAAAGTATTAAAAACAAGCCTACTATGAGTACAGAGGAACAAGCCATTCATAAGAGAAAAGTGAGTGTCGATGAAATCTTCTTTATTTTAGAAGAGTATCTTAAAAAGAGTTCAAAAGCAAGCAAAGAGAATGGCCCTAAACAAATTTTTGAAAGAGTATGTGCGAGAAGAGTGGAAAACGGAGTTCTTGATGAACTAACGTTTCATTCCATAAAAAATGTGATTGATCGAAAGACGATTATATATAGCTCCGAAGTCGATTCTGCCAAGTATACATATTATCAAGAGCTTCTTCAAAAAATAAAAGATCGAACCTAATCGTTATTTCTTTATATAGAAAATATATTTTATATTATAATATATATAATAAAAATTTAAATAAATTATAAATTATAAATTATAAATTATAAATGTCCTCTCAACTGGAACTCTTCGAGTCGTGTTTTTGTGAAAAAGAAAATCAATCTTTGCCAGAAAGTTCATCTACAATAAGTTCATCTACATTAAATCTTCATGTAGAAGAGGAAAGAAAGAAGAGTACACGAAATCATTATCTTCAACAACTTGAAACAAAGAAGCGATTAAAAGCGATCAAAAATATCAAATTAAGACGTGCAACGGTTGATGAGATTATTTATATATTCGAAAAAGTGTTAGAAGGATGGAAGAATATTAAAATTTATAATCTTATTCTTCAAAAGAATCCACAATCCAAAATTATCAAAGAAGATGTTGATCATATTGCCACCGGAAATTGTAAAGTATATGAATTTGAAAATAAGTTTGAAATATATCAAGATTTACGAAAAAAAGTATATGATTATCGCCGTATAAGCAGTTCTTGATTGACGATTTGATTGAGAGGATGATCTTTCTTAATAAACATCATATCCGTTTGCATATGAAAACCATTGATATAATGGCATTCAAAAATATCAAATGGCACATATCCAATCGAATCCATAAATTGTATATGCGCCAAAAATGATGGCACCCCTTCATTATATACACCAAATAACGGAATCTCCAATAATATAAATGACGATTTTGATAAGAGTTTTGTTGCGCCTTTCAAAATGGGGATTTCGGCACCTTGGCAATCGATTTTGATAAAGATCTCCGAATATTTCGTAAGATCCATCTTTTCACATACTTTATTTAACGTTGTCATTTCACGTTCAATCACTTCACAATCTTCAAAATGAAACGTCTTCTCTCGAAAGATCGAATCACCCGTATTCTTCTGTTGATACCACTTCACCTTTTTCCCATCTTCATCACCTAATAAAAGTTTATGAACCTTTACTCTTTCATTCTCATCATATCTCCCTAATTCAGCATAATCAATCGCTTCAAATAAGTGGAAATCCGCATCTTCAAAGATAGAGAGAAGAATATGTGTCCAATTCCCATGGTGTGCTCCTATATCCAATACCAAATCCGGAACATATTTACGCATCATTTTCAAATCGTAAATCTTCTGAAACATATTAAATACCATCTTTCCTTTCGATTATCTACTCTTTGTAATGTGATTTTTATCCATTTCAAACGTAAGAAGATTAAAAGTACAAAAGTAAAAAATATAAAAAGGATATAGAGAGATTTATTCAAAAGAATGTATATGGATAAAATGATTTCGCTCTATTTGATCAACCCGATTTCGAAAATTTGGATTCATCAACACACATTCTTAAAGATTGTTCCCTATGTAAGTCATGCCGACTTTATCATCTTTGAAACAAATGGCGATCCCGTCCAATCGATCCAAAAGATCAAAACCCAAATTCACCCCACACATCACCATAAGATCATTTATATCCTCTCCGGTGATCAAAATAGTCATATTGATGACCGTTGTGTGTGGTACACATGTGCGATCAAGCCAACCGGTTTGGAGCGCTATCAACGCCAAATTTTCGTGACAAATCCGGCGATCTTTCGTTACTCCAATCCGTCGCGAATTCCCGATCTATCCAAACCCCGAAAGACAGATATTTATTTCAAAGGATCGATATGGAAGGGTATGCGAACGGATATGAAAGAAGCGCTCGAAATTTATCCAAATACGGTGATTGAAGATTACTCTTCTTATTGGGATTGGCGTTTTGAGAAAGATCGGACGCAAGCGGAGATTGAAGCAAAGGCGTTTGAGTTGTATGACACGTTAACTTCGGTGAAACTTTCACTATGTCCCAAGGGTAATGGGAATAGTTCGATGCGCATTATCGAATCGATCGCGTGTGGAGCCGTTCCTGTGTTAATCAATGATTTTTCGGCACCTTTCGGCTTCGACTATTCAAAATTCTGCTTGGTATTTGATACATCTGTGGATAGTTATGAGTATATGTATGAGAAGTGTATGGAGTTGATTCATGATGAAGAGCGTTATAAACTGTATCAAAAACGCGGATATGATTTTTATCGAAATGTGGTATTGTGTGATTTTGTGTCGCGCGATTTTGAAGATTATCAAGATGTGAATACCGTATGTTATGGATTCTCCACGTTTATCGCATATGATCTATTGACGAAGTATTTGGGGGATTATAAAGATCGCTTTTATGATTTTCAGATTTGATTAAATAAGTAGAGTGAGTAGAGTGAGTATTTATTTTTCATATATGTATATATGAAAAAATATATAAGAGTCATAAAAATTGATTTTTGAATCGATATAAAAGAATATTGTGAAAGAGTGTGAGAAGAAGAATGACGACTCCATCAAAGTTTAATGTAAAGAAGAAGAAGAGTCAATTGGGACAATTTTATACGACTCATTATGAGTATATTTTCAAATCATTTGCGATTCCAGAAAATATTTCAAAGATTATTGAACCCTTTGCCGGAAATGGTGATTTAGTCAAATACATACAATCATTCGAAAAATCATATGAAATCGTTTGTTATGATCTGGATCCAAAGAAGGATTTTATCCAAATGCGCGATACATTAAAAGATCCACCTGATTATAAAGACGCATATGTTATCACCAATCCGCCATATTTAGCTCGAAATAAGTGTGCTCATAAAGAGTTATTTGACAAGTATGATACAAATGATCTTTATAAATGTTTTATGGAAAGTTTGATAAAGAGTGATGTTTTAGGAGGAATGGTTATTGTGCCATTAAACTTCTTCTCATCGATGCGAAAAGGCGATATCGATCTACGACGCCGTTTTGTTGCATTATTCTCGATATTACATGTCAATATTTTTGAAGAACGTGTATTTGATGATACTTCATATACGGTGTGCTCTTTTCAATTCAAACGGAAAACTGAAGGAAATACAAGTATGATTTGTGCTTCGATATATCCTTCTAAGTCGGAGATTCAATTTGAGTTGAATGAAGAGAATGATTATACGATCGGAGGTGAGATCTATCATCTCAAACAGAGTAAAATCTATAAAATAGAACGAGCTACGAAAAATAATAAGAAGAGCCCTTATATTACTTCTATTTTGGTGAAGTGTATCGATGATAACGCAAATAATAAGATTCAATTGAAGATTGTAGATGAGAAAGATCGCTATATTGATACAACACCCGAACTTTCAGCGCGCTCTTACGCCACATTGGTGATTGAACCTAAATTGAGTAAAGAGGAGGAAGAAACACTTGTTGATATGTTTAATGAGTACTTAGAGGAAAAACGAACGAAGTATCATTCGCTCTTTTTAACAAATTATAGGGAGAGTAATAGCATTGCTCGAAAACGTATCTCTTTCACATTGGTCTTTGAAATATGCTCTTATATATTGTCTGAAATGAAAGAGTAATTCTCAATAATATGCTCTTGAAATTCAATATGATTCACAATCAGAATTTGATTTTGCTCTTTATACTTCTCTTTTAATTTTTTCACTTTATGGTGATTATCACCATCAATAAGAATGATGAGTGTTTCATCATCATTCTTTCTCTTCGTATACCAATCGATAAGTACTTCGGCCTCTTTGAATACATTATCTTGATGGCCACCGCTACCAAAGACTACTTTTGCGAAGATCCAACCTTTCATCTTTCCATATACTATTCCATCAAATGATTTAAGCCGTTTATCAAATTTATCTGACTTTTCGAGAATTTCACCATCGACTGTTCCTCGATATTTATCAACCGAAAGTTTTTCAATGATAATCCCATATTTTTGCGATGTATGATTACACGTTTCCAATTGAATTTTTTCATCAAGTGATCCTTGACGTGTACTATTTTTAGAGATTCTTCCAGATAAAATGTGATTGAGAATCTTATGTTGAACACATTCTTGAAGAAGAGTTTCAAGAGATATATCAAGTTCAGCCAAAATCTTATCTACCTCTTTTTTATTCGTATGTTTTTCAAACTCTTTCATATCATGATGGAGTATAGATTCATATACGTGCCGATTATTTTCAAATTGGCGATTTTCACGCAATTTCAAAAAATCAATCGTAATGATTTCAGCACGCTTGGCTGACCGGAGGTCAGCAACGATCTGCTGCGACATGAGCAGGGAGTCGTCAGCTTTCTTATCATCTTTGATTGATAGATTTTGAAAGAGTATTTCTACGTTTTGGGGTACTTGTGAGTCGTTATCCATTTTCTTCTATTCTCTGATACGATTCTAAAATAAAGAGGAATCACAAAAATCATTTTTTATATTTCATTTATAAATAAATCACTCTTTAATCATAATAAATAATACGTTTATTTATTATATTCTATTTTATAAAAATTTATGTTATTTTTTCTATTCTAATAAATCACAATTGGTGATAATGATTACGCGCGTTTTGCTTTGATCGCAGCGATTTGCGTTTTAAGCTCCTTCACCTCCTTGGAAGCGCCTTTCAGTGCTTGAATGAGAAGAGGTGTGATCTCTTGATAACGAACGGTGAGTGGGTCTTCACTCTTCTCCGGAACATCCACCACTTCCGGCAAGATCTCTTTCAGCTCTTGGGCAATGAAACCCACTTTGCGTTGTGATCCTTCCGCATCGCTCAAATAGTTGTAATAAACACCGCGACCTTTCATCACGCGTTCCATCGCCTCGCGCTCATCCAGTGTTTCGATATGTTTCTTAAAGCGCTCATCCGACACCGATGACCACGATTGTGAGTTTGCCGCAGTAAGGCGAACACCCACATTGCCATCATAGATGACGAAATCATTGGACGCATTATCATAACCCATATTCCAAACATACGATCCTTCCTTCACAATCGAAATACAAGGATCGGGATTCACATTTGAAGTCGTAATGTTGAATACACCGAAGTTGTTCTCATCATACGATCCCTTTGAACCAAAGTGTGCGCTACCTTTGACACGGAGGTCATAGGTGGCATCACGTGTCGAAATATTCGCATTATCGAGCATCACATCTTTGGTAATAAGTGTGTTTGTCGTCGTCAGATTTCCACCATGAAGTTCAATCGCATGAGTGTTGACGGATGCGGATACAACGCCATTTGTGATTGTCGCATTGGTACCGTTGAAATCATAGAATGCGACGTTAGCGCATTGGATGGCTGAGAGAACGCTCATATCGACGGTTTCAAGTGCCGAAGTCGTGAGTGAGCTTGTTGAGGTGCTTGCGGAAACGATCACATTTCCAGAAACAGTCGAAGTGCCAGCAACCGCCACAGCACTGCTTGTGTGGATCGATGAAACCGCAAGCGTTGCCGAGGTGGTATTGGATGCCGTAGCAGTGGAAGTGGTCATCGCGCCGCTATTCTCGTATGTTTGAGCGGTGATATGATTGGCGTTGTATAGCGACTTTTGTACAGTGGCGACATTGGCGCTCATATTTTGAGATGTGAGAACAGCACCATTGACGCTCATATTTGTGAAATTACCATCCGCAATATAGGTGAGTGAGTACACATTTCCGGACGCATCGTTAAAGATGAATTTGCCATTTGCGTCAAGAGTGAGTGAACCACTTACAGCACCTTCGAACTCTACACCCGCTCCTGAATAGGATGACCCACCATGGTTGATCACAATCGTTGCGTCCTTCACATTCGTATCTGTTGTGAAAACGTTGGCAACATCACCGCCAATGTAGATTGTATCAAGAGCACTGCCAATATAGATGGTTTGTGCTATGGCTCCGGGGCCACCAATATAGATATTTCCGGCGACATAGTTGCCGAGATAGAGATTATCTTGGGCATCTTTGCTCAGAACTTCGCGGAGTTTATCGATCGATGAGTAGAGTTTTGAAGATGAAATATTACCCGCATGTAAATCAAGAATATCTTGAAGCGATGAGGATTTGATATTGTTGCTACGCACTGTATCTTTAATGGTCAGATTACCCGCTTCGGTACGGGGCATAGTGAATGTACCCGAAACGTTGCTACTGATGAACATATTATCCGTTGCGATCACATACTCTGCGCTCAGATTGCTCGTCATATTTCCGTTGCGTGCGTAAATGTTGCCCGAAACATATGCGTCATTCGCTACACTTACATTCTTGACTTCGGCGCTTCCATCCACCGTCAGGTTCACCGTCGAAACACCGTTATTCGAAGTGAGATTTGTGGTATAGATAATATTATCGCGAATGTTCGATTCGTTGGCGCCGTCGAGTACATGGATCATGCTTGTATTGTTGAGTGTGCTAATATTTTGGATGGAAACATTGCTGGTCGAAGCGACGAAAGATGAGGCAAAGAGTGTTTGGTCGACGCTCAGATTGCCTGGTTTGAAATCTTGGCCACTTGCGAAGGAAATATAATTGCGATTTACGGAAATATTTCCGACCACAAGTTGACCCGTCAAATTCGTATTACGGAATGTCGAGAGGTTGCGGAGCGTGGTAATCGAAACGCGATCTCCATAATTGGGATTGATGATCAGATTGCCCACATTGATATTTGCTGCCGTCGTATTACCCGTCGCCAATGTCGTGGGATTGGGCAGTAGCGAAAGGTTGGGGGCATAGAGGGAATCGAGGGAGAAGAGATTGTTTACCGTGCCATTTGCGAAGGAGAGGAGGTTGGTAACTGTCGCACTTCCGGTGAAGATATCCTTGGATGAGCTCGTCTTTGCCGTAGGGTCAACATAAACGAGCACTTCACTATAAATGGGTATTTGAACTTCCGTATACACTGGGAGTAGTGCCTTACCATACACGGGTTGTAATACATCTTCATAAACGGGTTCCACAATATCTTGATATACAGGCGTGTATATATAGGATGTAACGGGAATTACCATTTCTTGATAAATAGGTGTGATCACCTCTTGGTAAATGGGTGTAATACGCTCTTCAATAATGGGTGTAAGGATCTCTTCATATTGGGGCAGTAATATAGTGCCATAAATGGGAGTGATGATTTCTGTATAAATCGGAGTAATGATGGTGGAGTATACAGGTACATTCGATGTTTGGTAAATGGGAGTGTATATGGTTTGGTAAACATCTTCGACGATGTTGCTATAAATAGGAGTGGGAACTGCCGTGTAAATGGGAACTATTTCCTCACCATAAATGGGGAATTGTTGGGTTTCATATACGGGGACGATCACATTTCCGTAAACAGGTGTAGTCACCTCGGTGTATTGGGGAATTTGGATGAAACCGTATTCGGGGACAAGGACGTTTCCATACACGGGGATTTCTACATTTCCGTAAACGGGAATGTAGCCTTGACCATACACGGGGACGATCACATTGCCATAAATGGGAGTGATCACTTCTCCATACACGGGGACTAACACATTTGCATAAATGGGTTCATACACAACTCCGTATTCGGGGACGACTAAGTTGCCATAAATAGGGGTAATGATATTTCCGTACTCGGGAATGGTGATATTTCCGTAAATGGGAGACGCAACATTACCGATAATGGGAGAGAGACGATCCGCATATAAAGGCATGGTTAGGTTGAAATTAGAGCTGATGATATTGGATGAGATCGAAATATTGGAAGTGTTGTAAGCAGTCGATACTTTGATATTTCCGTAAATCGCACTATTGGAGTAGTCATACTTGGGGATCACCACATTACCATAGAGGGAAGTGATGATATTGCCGTATACACCGGTGAGCACATTGCCGTATTGGGGAACCACGACATTTCCGTAAACAGGTGTTGACACATTGCCGTATTGAGGGACAGAAACGTTGCCATATAAAGGAGTGGATACGGAAACGTTGGCAAGGGAGAATTGAATTTGGTTGGTGTGGGAGAGGATGGCGGCATTGCCATTAGCATCTTCACCGAAGCAGTAGAGTTTGTTGAGTGATTGAGCCCAAACGAAATTCTTCCATGTGTAGCGGGCATCGGTGGGAGGATAAGTCATTGACCATGTAATACCATCTGTCGATGTGAGCAATACATTATCATATGCGCTATCTGTGCTTGTTACATAAAACATACCGAGATCTTCCACACAAACAACGTTCTTCCAATTTTGGTAATCATAGCTCACATCACATACAGTCCAGTTGATGCCATCAGGTGAGCGGATAATGCGATTTCCGAGATGATTATTACCAACCGCAACGAAGATAGAGAGTTTAGGCGACCAAGCGATTGACATCACATTGTTGCTATCGACATTGGTAGAACGGGAAGTCCAATCAACACCATTTGGTGATGTCATAATGGAGTTATTATCACCCGAAGTACCTTCGATGTAATCATAGATGGTTTGTAATTCGGAAGAAGAGAGCTTGCGGTCATATACGAAGATTGAATCATATAAACCGGTGAAACGCTGAGAATTAACAGTTGTACTTTGTCCTAAATAATTGTAATTATTGGTACGGTTAATAAGAGCAGCACTAATATTTGCACTTCCTGAGAGTACTCCATCTACATAAATTTCAGCAGCACTTCCATTTGTCGCAGCAACCGTAGCGGTAATAGTGTACCATTGATTGAATGAGTAGGAAGTAGTTGTTGTTAAATTCAATATTTGTGTACCATTTGTTGTAGTTGATCCACCATTAAACATAGTGAAGTTAATTGTAAAACTACTTCCATTACCCACATTATTTAAACTTAAATTGATCAAATTGTAACTGAAACCAGTTATATCATTTGATTGCCATACTGGTATATAAGTAAAGCTACTTTCGATTACATATACTTTAAGTACAAGTGTGAAACCGCCATTGGTTGACATATTGAGTGCTAATGAAGGGATATTCATATAATCCGTAAACGACCCTGTTGTGAGTGAATTGAATTCAATATATGGTTTGTTCTTATAACCACCTGATGAATAATATTGAGGAGCATTACCAACCACCGAGGTATATGTGCTAAATGCTGTAATACGAGATTCATCCGCAACGGGAGTCATATCATTCACAACACCAGCCACTTTATTATTCGTAGTTGTATAAAAGGTAGTTGGTTTTGTGTAGGTAAGAGCGCCAACCGCACATAAGAGAGGAAGGGTAGGAGACCAAGCAAGTGATTTCCATTGGTTATTCGGAGTAGTGCTGAGTGTCCAAGTGATACCATCTGGTGATATCATGACGCGGTTGCTACTACCCGATGAGGCTACGGCAACGAAGATGCTCAATTCGGATACCCAAATGACTTTCTCCCAATTGTTATCAGCAGGAGAAGTACGAGGAATCCAAGAAGCTCCATCCGATGAGGTCATAATACGATTTCCGCTACCGGAAGAAGCAACAGCAACATAAAGATTGAGCGACGAGGAGTAAGCAACCGATTTCCAATTATTGGACAAATATGCACTGGTAGTAGTTGTGATTAAACTGTCTCCGGATACATTTGCGTAGCTATCTTGGATTAAGTTAACGGTACCATTACCCAAACCCGTGTATGTGTTGAGTGAAGGAGCCCATGCCAATGCGTTGATATTACCAAGTTGATTTGTGGTATTCAAAGTGAAATTACGATAATTTGGTAAAACAGCAGAGGAGAAGGTTAAAACGCGATTACTTGTGTTTTGTAATGTTGCAACAGCACATATTTGTCCAAGTTCAGGACTATAACATATTGATGTATAATTACTATATAAAGTTGGAGCTAATGACCAATTAATACCATCTTTTGAAACCATCATTAAAGTATCGGCAGAGAAACATACTACATAGAATCTATCGCCTGTCCAAGTAATGGATGACCAAGCTGAATTTGCAGCAGATGTGCGACTTGTCCAAGTTTGACCATCTGGTGATGTCATCACACGATTATTTGTACCAGTATTTGACACAGCAACAAAGAGACTCAGTTCGGGAGCCCAGCATACTGATTGCCATGCGTTTGATGAAGCCCCACTATAGCGAGTCCAAGTCGTACCATCTGATGATGTCATTACACTTCCTGTTGATGATACTGCGACGAAGATACCTAATTGAGATGACCAGCAAACGGATGTTAAATTATTAATAGATGGAACACCATTCGCAAGCGTCCAATTCGTACCATTACTTGAAGTCATAACGGAAGCATTTGTTTGATTTGAAACAGCTACAAATATGGATAATTCATCAGACCAGCAAACTGAACTCCAACTATGATCCGCTGCTGATGTACTTGATACATATACAGTACCGGTGGTTGATGATACAGTTACACGATTACCAGTACCTGATTTAGCAACAGCACAAAATATTCCTAGTTTAGGTGACCAGCAAACAGACGTTAAATTATTTGTATTTTGAGAAGTTCGTGTTGTCCATGTTCGACCATTTGGTGATGTCATAATACTTGTCGATACCGCTGATTGATAATCTCCTACAGCACAAAAAAGTTTTAAACTTGGAGACCAGCATACCGAACTCCAATTTATATTTGCGGATGGAGCAGAATATGAGTATCTAAATGGATTATCTTTTAATACTAATGTATTCGTTAAGTTACCCACACAAGATACCATATTTAATTCAGGTACATCTATAATTGCCCATCTGTTATCAATATTTGATGGTATATAGATACTCCAATTAATACCATCCGGTGATGTTATAAATT
>JACCEC010697841.1_pt1 | contig 13297 bp, 10 predicted proteins | sample 7450121 | NCBI WGS metagenome assembly JACCEC01 (sample SAMN15323455, study PRJNA562643) | freshwater metagenome | isolation source: river surface water | place: USA:Blue River Watershed | collected 2017-08-18 | reverse complement strand
TTGATAGCTGAAACGACAGCTTATAGACTATTAAGCAACGATAAGACACTAAATGAGCTGTTTGACCAGTTCAGAGGAGTGCCTTTCGGTAACGGATTTAAGCAAGGGATATTTACTTATGATATTCCCGAAAATCCGACTAACTTAAAAAAAGCAGAGTTAGCACCATTTATGCGTATCAATAATACCTTAGATGGTCCAGTTAACTATGCTGATGACACTACGCTTGTAAATGAGCAGAGGATAACGATAAATTATTGGTGCAAAACAGCATCACAAGCAGACTCAATCAATAAGGCTATTGATGCAGTCTTGGAAAGCAACGGTTTTGAAAGATATACCGCAAACGAAAAACCACGATACAAAGACAACGATATTGGCTTGTTGATGAATGTAAGAAAGTATCGTTTTTTTGAGTTCGTGTAAAAAAGAAAGAGGAATTAATAAATGGGAAAAGTAAAATTTGGTTTAAGCGGATTTGAATATGGAATTGTAAATGCAACAGACAAAGTAGCGACAACTACAAAATTGCCTGGTATGAAATCGGCAAAACTAAGCATCACAAATGAATTAGTAACAGTAATGGCTGATGACGGCCCTTACGCTGTATTGTCTGGTGGTATCACAGAGACACAATTAGAAATTGAAGTATTAGACCTCAATTCGCAAGCTCGTAAAGACTTTTATGGCATTACGGTTGACAAAGGTGTTGAGAAATACAGCAAGAATATGACACCAAACGACATTGCAGTTATGTTCCGAACACGCATGGAAGACGGTAAGTCAGTTTGGGTTGGTCTTTTGAAAGGTAAATTTAACGTGCCAGGTATGGAAGCTAACACCAAAGAAGGTGCTCCTGACCCTAAAACAGACACCACTACTGGTAACTTTGTAGCTCGTGGCGATGTTGATGCAGGCGATATCTTATACATTGGTCGTGAGGACGACCCACAATTTGTATTTGCTGACTTCAAAAAAATGGTATTCCCTCCAGCTGTATAATTCATATGCTAGGTTAATTCCTAGCTTTTTATTTTTAATTAAGGAGTAGAAATGTACGAAATTAAATTAAAAATTGGCGGTGTTGAAAAAACATTTGCTAAGGATTTTATTAACATTGCAGATAATATGCTTGCTGTTGAACATCAAGTAAGACAAACGGCAATCGTAAATAACGAAAAATCTTTCCATGACCCTAAAAAACACCACACTTTGAATGAAGAGTATTTGAAAATGTTCGTTGAAATGTTCGGCAATCAATTTTCTGTCGATGATTTAAAACAAGCTGACATTAAGTTGTTGGAAACTCTAAACAAACTATACATTGATGCTTTAGGTGGTAAGTCAGAAGAGGGTGACGAAAAAAAGGAAGCATAAGCCCGCAAGAGGCAAAGGATAATTTACTTTTGTGGATTAAAGACTTAATGCAAAATGGTTACACTATTTTAGATATAAAAAAGATGCAACTATCGGATATTGAATTGATGGTAGAAGCACTTGAAAAAGACAAAAAAGCCGAAAAAGAAGAAGTTGAAGAGGGTACATTAGACCAAGCCTTTCCTTTCTTATTCGGCTAGAAAGGAGGAAAAATGGCAAATATAGGTGATCTAGTCGCAACGGCTAGTCTTGATATAGCACCTTTTGAAGGCAGTATCAAGCAACTTAAAATGAGTACAAAAGGCTTAGACAGCATGCTTAAAACTGTCGAAATGTCCGTTAAAGGTCAAGGCGATAAGCTAAGCGGTCTAAAAAGTATTTATGTACAAACAGGGCAATCACTAACTGCGTATCAAACTTTATTAGATAAACAAAGCAAAAAATACAATGACTTAAAATCTTCAATCGGCGATATGAGCAATGCTACAGCCAAGCAAAAAGAAGATTTACTCGGTGCAAGGAACGCAATGGCTGAAACAGCTAATAAAGTTTCTGACTTGCAAAATAAATACTCGGCACTTGGCCGTGAGATTGCAATCCAATCAAGCGTGTTCACTAAGGCTGGTGACTCACTTCAAACGTTCGGAAATAACTTAAATTCTATCAGCTCAACGACTGGTAAGGTAGCATCAGCCACTAAAGGTATGTCACTGGTCATTGGTGCTAGCATGGGCTATGGTATCAAACAAGCATCTGAATTTAACAATAGCATGACTGCTACACAAGCTCTTTTGGCTGACACTGTACCTGCTAATCAGATGAATGCAGTTATCACAAAACTCAGTGATAACTCTAAAAAATGGGCTATGGAATATGGATTATCTACTAAGTCCGTAAACGAGGGAATGCAAGAGTTAGTAAAGGCTGGTTACGATGCTAATCAAGTAACTGCTTCAATGCCTGCTATTTTAAACGCAAGTAAAGCATCTGGGGAAGACTTTAACACGGTTATGGAAGCGACAAGTTCCATTCTTTCGCAGTATGGATTAGGTGCTAAAGAAGCAGGACGTGTAACGGATAGTCTTTCGTTTGTAGCAAATAAAACAAAAGCTGGATTTAAGGACATGGGCGATGCAATGGTTTATGTCGGACCAGTCGCAAAATCTGTCGGTATGGACTTAGAACAAACGGCATCTGCAATTGGTATCTTATCAAACGCTGGTATAGGGGGTAAACATTTTTGCCCAGTCGTTTGGGAACAAGCGGCATAAAACAGTTAGTGAATTCGGGGAATTCTAAGGAAATTTCATTTATACGAAGCTGGAATTTTAGGTGAATATGTGGTATAATAGTCTCAAAGGAGGCTTTTATATGCCTAAAAAGATGACACAAGAAGAAGTTCAAAAAAGAATATTAGATGCTCATAACGGTAATATAATTTTGGTTGGTAATTTTAAAAATGCAAGTAGTAAAGCGACGTGCAAATGCAATAAATGTGGTAATGTTTGGGAAACAGTTCCTTACAATATTTATTCTGGTCACGGTTGCTCTATATGCGCAAATAACAAAAAGCTAGACACCACAACTTTCAAAGAGCAAATAAAGAAGCTTGTTGGTGACGAGTACGATGTTATTGGTGAATACAAAAATACTCATGCGAAAATAAAAATAAAGCATAATAAATGTGGCAATATCTTCGAGATGACTCCAAATAGTTTCAAGAATCAAGGACAGCGTTGTCCTGAATGCATGAAAAAGAAAATTCCTGAATCTAACAGGATACCTATTGAAGTTGCCAAAAAGAGATTAAATGATGCGAGAAATAATGAGTTCTTAATAATAAAAAATTACAATGGAACTCGAAGTAAAGCTATAATCAAACATTCTAAATGCGGTAAGGAATTCGAATGTTATCCAACTCAATTAATACATCACAAAACAGGTTGTCCTTTTTGTTATTCATCGAGAGGTGAAGATGCCGTCAGAGATGTTTTAAATGAAATGGGATATGCTTTTTCGGAACAATATAGAATTCCGGATTGCAAAAATAAACGTTCTTTACCTTTTGATTTTTGCGTTAAAAATAAAAATGATGAGATGCTATTTCTAATAGAATATCAAGGCGCTCAACATTTTGAACCTAAATTTGGCTATGAAAATTTAGCCAAAACGAAAATTAACGACAAGATTAAAATTGATTATTGCTTGAAAAATAAAATTAATCTCATATGCATAAAATTTAAAAGAACTACCAACTATCTAATATTGAAAGAACACGTAAAAAATGAAATTTCTAAGAAAATCCCGAGCCAAGCCTATCAGAAATGCTAGGAAGGTGTAACGACTAGATAAAGTAACCTAAGCAAAAGCAGTCATTTATTTGATTGCTTTTTTGTATGGTGAAATATCCACGAGCGCTAACCGCCCAGAACGGGTGATGATATAGTCTGAACTCATAGGAAACTATGAGAAGTAAAGGATAAAGAGCCTTTACGATAACATAATTGGAACAGGCTGGTACAGCATTGCGTGGTGCATTAACTCGTTTGCTGAAACCGTCCGAACAAAATGCCGAAGCAATGAAAGAGCTTGGATTCTCAGCGGAAGAATTTAAAAAAGGTCAGATTGGCTTACCAGACGTTATTGATCGTATCAAAGAATCAACCGAAGGCATGACAGACGCTGAAAAAGCCTCACTAATTGCAAAAGCATTCGGAACAGAATCACAAACTGCAATGAATGCCCTTGTAAACGAGGGTAGTGAAGCTCTACGAGGTTTAACCGAAGAAACTAAAGGCGCAACTGGGTACACGAAAGAACTAGCTAAAGCTATGAACTCTACAGATTCTGCTAAGTTTGCACAAGCAAAAGCAAAAATGGAAGTCTTAGCGATTACAATTGGTCAGAAATTACTACCTATAATTGTACCGTTGGTGGAAGATATAGCTGATTTAGCATCTAAATTCGCAGACTTGCCCGAACAAGTGCAAAAAAACATTTTGTATTTAGGTTTATTTATGGGCGCAATTTCTCCAATTGCAGGTGTAATCAGTAAGACAACTGGTTTGCTAGGCGGATTAGCTGGTGGATTTGGTAAAGTGTTAGGCGCTATGGGTAAAATAGGCGCTGAAAAAGGTGCGGTTACTGCACTAGCAAGCGTGGCTACTGGTGCAGAAACGGCAACGGCAAGCACGGTCGGTTTGACGGGAGCTGTTGGGTTATTAACTAATCCTGTTACTTGGGGAGTAATCCTTGGAGGCTCGGCTGTAATCGCATTAGCTGTTATTGCTGATGGAATGCGCAAGGCGCACCAACGGACGCAAGAATGGGGAACCGAAGTTAGTGAAGTTGAAGCAAACCATTTGTCAAAACTCAAAACAAAGGTCGATGAAACAACCCAATCAATGACAGGATTTACTGGCAGTGCTGACGGTGTAGATGATGTAAAAACAGCATTCAAAGGTTTAGTAGATGAAATCGAAAGGCTTCAAAATAAAGATTTAGCAAAAGATTTGAAGCTTGCTGAAAAGTATGGTTTAACAGATGAACAGATTCAAAGGATGAGAGATAATGCTTCTCAGGTAAAAGAAAATGCTCAAAAAATGTCTGATGAAGTAGTTGAAATTTACAAAAATGCAAGCGAAAATCATCGGGAATTGTCTGAAGAAGAGAAAGAAATTGTTCTAAACAACCAAACCGAACTGATCAACAAACAGTTAGAGCTTATGAATTTTTCCAAGGAAGAACGGAAAAACATTCAAAAAGCTATGAATGGTGATTATGAAAATTTAAATACGGAACAACTTTCCAAAGCTTTAGATACTACAAAAAAATGGTTATTCGAAGAAAATAAAGCCTACAAACAATCCAAGTCAGAACTTAAGGAATTGTTAAAAGCTGGTGGTCTAACTCAACAAGAATACAATGAAAAACTTGCTACTTTAGAGGCAGAACACCAAGCTAAAATGGAAGCGTATGGCGAAAAATACATATCTATCCGTAAGAAAATGGCAGAAGCTTCAACTAAATATCTATCCCCAGAAGCAGAAAAAACTTACTGGAACACCATTGAACAAGAAATGGATAAACTCGGCCTTAGTTATGATGAATTGCAAACTAAGATAAAGGGGTTTGCAGACAGCGCAGAACAGACGTCTGGAATGACTGCTAAGTCAATGGCGAATATGACGGATGAAATGACATCGGCAAACCTAGCTTGGAACACCATGGTTTTAGACCCTAAAACGGGAGAAATAAAAACAAACGCTCAAGAAGAAATTCAGAAAGCTTTACAAGCTGAGGGTGGTTGGGAATCAATGCAATTTGTTTTAAAGAATGCAAACTTAGAAACAAATGCAAAAATTGCAGTCGGCGAAGCACTTGTAGCAAACGATCAATGGAACTCACTTACTCCGGAAGAAAAAGTATTGGTGACAAACGGAAGTCCAGCGATTGAAGCGATTCTATCCAGTAAAAATATGCTGAGTCAATGGAACTCTATGCCAGAAGAAGTTAAGAAAATTCTTGGCTCTAATGAACAGTTTTTGAGTAGTGCTGAGGGAGCTAAGGCTACTCTATCATCTTGGAATCTGATGACTCCTACACAAAAAGCGTTGACTGCTCAAAACTTGACAAATCCAGATGTAGCTATAGCGCAACAGACGGTTAACAGTTTGACAGGGAAGAATGTACCGCTTGATGCAACAAACAATACATTAGGAAATGTATTGCAAGCTAACGCTAATGTTAACAGTGTCAAACAAAATTCTCCTGCTCCAATTTACGCAAATAACCAAACATGGGAAGGCGTAAATGGAGCTAAACGAAGCATTGCAAGCGTAGAGGGTAGGTCTGTAGATATTTGGGTAAATCTTAAAAAGGGTGCCAGCAATCTTTGGAATGCAGTTGGTTGGGCAACTGGTACCAACTTCCATCCAGGCGGTTTGGCAGTTGTCAATGACCAAAAAGGTTCTACTTATCGGGAATTGGTAAGTCTACCAAACGGGAATAGTTTCATCCCAGAAGGAAGAGATGTTATGTTACCACTTCCTAGAGGTTCTAAAGTCATTAAAGCAAGCAAGACTAAACAATTGTTCCCACATTATGCAGATGGTATCGGGTTTGAAAATACAAGAATAGCACATCTGACGGAACGTATGAGGGCTATTCCAGAAGAAAAAATCACAGCTACATATCAATCCGACAATAGCGAAGTGAAACAGCTATTGGCTCAATTATTATCATTGACAGGTAGAGGTACTGAATTGATGTCGCAAATTGTTAGTGGGGTAAGTGATATTTACGACAAGGAATCATACATGGTGCTAGACGACGGTACATTGGTGGCTGGAACTGGTAGCAAATTCGCTAAACACTTTTCGAGTATTGAGAGGAGAAACAAAAGATTGAGAGGAGAAACCTAATGATAGAAGTTACATTTAACGGCATAAGGCTGTCAGAATATATACGAGTCACAGAGGTTATCCGTCCAATTGGAAATAACCGAGAATTAACGTTATCAGAAAATCTATCGATCGGTGCCACTGTAACGAAAATGAGAAGAGGTGTCAAGGAACATGTTATTAAATTTGACATTGACACAAAAGATGCTAGAGAACGTGAGGAGTTAAAACATGTTATAGCAGGCATTTTTGATGTCGAAAAACCCGTCAAAATCACTTATAGCGACGAACCAGATAAATATTATTTAGGTATCCCGTCTGGTGATATGACGATAGAAAGAGTAACAAGATGGTTCAATCGTTCGGAAATTCTATTGATTATACCAGATGGCGTTGCTTATTCTTCGACATATCGTACATTTAACACTTCTACGACTTCAAACGGAAAAACAACAATCGCCTTGACGAACAACGGAACGGTTGATGCGATTCCTATTATCCGTATCAAGCATAGTGCAGAGAATGGCTATATCGGAATGGTAAACAAAACAGGGGCGTTCGAATTAGGAAACCCCGAGGAAGCCGACACTGAGGAAGTAAAACAGTCTGAGGTGCTATTTGATTACCGTGACAGTAAAATAACAAATGGACTTACTGCATCTGCTAAAAACGTGGCTATTTTGAATGACACAGGTCAAAATTTGGTAGGTACAGTGGCAAGTGTGGACTGGGCATGGCGCAAACATTTATTTCTGCAAAACGCAGGTGGCACAACTGGAAACAACGCAGGTAGTTTAACATGGACTATTCCAAATGACAGTGAAGGTGGAGTGGGTTCGCTAAATGATTATATTTGGTGGAGGCAGATTTTTTGGCTTGATGCTACAAACGAATATGGTTTTATTAAAGTGATGGTATCTGATGACCAAGGTAAGTTTCTTTATGGCGTTGAAACATTCAAGAGGGCGCAAGGTTTGGGGTGTGAATACAATTTTATGGCTAGTGATGGTAAAGGTGGCTTTAAAATGATAAAACGCTGGACGTTTAATGGAACGCACGAAGATAGTCAAAATCCGTTTAATGAGCCTCGTGGTGCATCTGACTTAAAACGAAACGATGATAAAGTGAGAGTATATTGGTTTGGTAGCTACAACGATTTTATCATTCCAGAGATTAAAGGCAGAAAGTCTGCTAAAATCCACGTTGCGTTTGGAGCTATTGGAAATAAACCATTAGTGTCCAGAATGTACTTGGATGGTATATGCTACAGAAAAGACTATGTTCCAGTCACGAAAGACATACCGAACACATTCTCAATTGGTTCAGAAGTAGAAGTTAACTTTGAAGATGACAAGGTATGGATAGATGGAAAAGAAAGTTTGGGAGTTGTCGTAGATGGTTCTGACTTATTGACTATCCCTACAGGAGAAAGCGAATTGGAATTGTATTTTTCTAGTTGGGCAAAAAGCATACCAGAAGTAACGGTGGAGTTTGAAGAAAGGTGGTTGTAGACAATGCACTTAGTTATACATGACGCAAGTTTGCGTAAGGTAGCCTTTGTTGATAACACAAAACAAAACACGCTTAAATATATCAAATACGAGTGGTACAGGTCGCTTGAAACAGCGGGTTCTACCTTTACTGTCACTATTCAAAAAAAGGCTATCCAGACTGATAATCATTATGAGGTAGCTTATACCCACTTAAATGAGCGGTCTTTTATCACGTTTAAGGCAAAAAACAAAACACATTTATTTAGTGTGATGGTTGTTACGGAAAATGAAGAAACTATTACGTGTGAATGTGAAAGTGCAAATTTAGAACTCATAAACGAATACGCCAATCCGTATAAAGCTAGTAAGGCTATGACGTTTGTTGAGTATTGTAACGCAATGGACTTACTTAGCTTTACGTATTTGACAATTGGATTGAATGAAGTATCTGACAAGTCTTTAACACTAGAGTGGGAAGGTCAAGATACAAAATTGGCACGTCTGCTTAGTCTTGCAAATAAATTTGATGCAGAAATTGAATTTGATACACGGCTAAATGCAGATAGCTCTATCAAACAGTTTGTTTTGAATGTCTATCACAAAAACGACGACAAACACCAAGGCGTAGGACGTATTCGAGAAGATGTACAGTTAGTTTACGGAAAGAATGTCAAATCCGTTACTCGTACTATTGACAAGACGAATGTTGTCAATGCTATCCGCCCTACAGGTGTCAAAGATGGGAATACCGTTGTAATAAGCGGTCTGAGTGCATGGGAAGAAAAAAACGCAGATGGAGTTGTGGAGTTTTACCAAAAAGGCGAGATGCTATATGCTCCAATATCCATGCAGATGTACCCATCAGCTTTTACTCATAGCACCACGAATGACCAATGGATACGGAAAGACATCACTGTCGATAGTGATGATCCAACTGTAATCAGAGCAGAAGGCATCAAGGTTTTAAAACGTCTAGCATATCCATCTATCACATACGAAGTTGATGGGTTTTTCGATGTAGATGTCGGAGATACGGTTAAAGTGATTGACAATGGTTTCGTGCCAAAACTCATTCTAAAAGCTCGTGTCATCGAGCAGTATATCTACGACGACGAGACGAATAACAAGACGGTATTAGGTAACTTTACCGCACTTGAAAACAGAATATCGGACGACATGCAGGCTCGTTTAAATGAGCTGGTCGAACAAGCAAAACCATATACCCTCAAACTGGCTACGAACAACGGTGTTGTTTTTAAGAACCAAGAAGGTGAGACTATTGTCACTCCAATGCTTTGCAAAGGTGGGCAACCGTCTGTAGCAAGCGTTGTTTGGAGTTGGACACTTGATGGCGTTACGACAACAGGCATGACTTACACAGTGCGTGGGGCTGATGTGGCTGATACAGCCACATTGACCGTTTCTGCATACATTGGCAATGACGAGGTTGCAACTGACGAGGTTTCATTCGTTAACGTGTTTGATGGCGCTATGGGAATCCCAGGTAAAGACGGAGTGGGTATAAAATCGACATCTATAACCTATTCTTCAAGTCCATCAGGCACGACTGCTCCTAGCTCAGGATGGTCAACGAGCGTGCCCACTGTACTTTCTGGGCAGTTCTTATGGACTAAGACAATTTGGACATATAGCGACAATACTACCGAAACTGGATATTCGGTCGCACGAACGGGAACTGATGGCGCTCAAGGTACTCCTGGACCTAAAGGAAAGGACGGCAAAACGTCATATCATCACTGGGCTTATTCAGACAACGCTGACGGTACAGGTCTAACCTTAACTGACAACGGTCAGCGGTATATGGGATATTATACTGACTATACACAAGCTGATAGCACGGATAAGACCAAGTATCGTTGGGCTGATAGATGGGCGAAGATTGATTCGGGAGGAAGAAATTACTTCAAAAACTCGAGGTCAAGGGAATATATCATAACCGCAAATACTATTCAGGATTTTAGAACTTTCATCTATGATGAGTTTTGGAAAAACGATAAACGATTCATAAAATCAATGGTGCGAATATCGCTTGATGTAACGTTCTCTCCTGCTTTACCTCAGGATATTTCAACAATGGTTCACTTTAGTGCAAGTCCTTTGTATGGTGCTCCTATAAATTTCAAAGGAGGTACTACTGGAAGACAGCACTTTGATTTAGTTTATGACTTGAGCGGAGCAACAAATACTTATAAGACAGATAATGTTTTTATACGATTTAATAACAGCTTTCCTCTAAATACTAAAGTATATATAGACAATGCAAACTTATATATATCCTCAGTAAGGGAAGATTATAGACCTGCAGTGGAGGAATTGGACGAAGCTTTAGACTCCAAAGCTGACCAAGATAAAGTAGTCTACAAAACCGACATTTCTGTCACGGACGAGGGCATTGTCCACAGTGCATCTAAGACGGTCAATGGCCAAACAATAGCTTCCATGATTGCCCAACGTGCTGAATGGGTCGAGATTATCGCTAAACTGCTTAAAGTAAAAGGGGATATGATAGTTGATGGTACGATTGGCGCCAACAAGCTGTCTGTTTCTACTTTGTCAGCCCTTGCTGCTGACCTTGGGCAAATCAGTGGCGGGTCGTTGAAATTGCTAAAGAGCGTGGCTCAAGGAACTTCTGTAGATGCTTGGGGTAGTTTTACAATACCTGCTCATAAGTGGGGATTATACATAGACAATATAGGAGCTATTAGTTCTGGAACACCTGTCAGAAAATCGAGCAGTGAGAGCGTAGCGAGTGATATGCCTGTTGCCGTGCTGGCATCAGGAGAATTACGCTTTGCAAGGGTTAACCAATCCGATGATTTAAAAAGTGTCCTGCACTATGGTTTATCAGACTCCGACAATGCGTCAATTAACTTTACAATTGAATCAGACGGGACTAAACAACTCACAATACGAGCAAATGGACAGATTGTCAATCAAGCGACAAACTACACAGGATGGAACTCCACAGGGGTAGCAGGAGTTTATTATAAGCGACAGGGAGATGTCGTTGCCCTCAAAATGCTGGTCACTACAACGGCTAATCAAGCGTATGGTTTGGGTAGGATACCAGCAGAACTAGTCCCTATACCAAACAATGGTACGATGATGCGAGTAACAGCTTGGAATGTTGATCAAAGTATTGGTCGAAATCTACAAATTAACGGAGATGGTACAATGGTTTTGCTAGCATCTAACCGTGTAGATACCTTTAATACGCAAGTTACGTGGATTATATAGGAGGTAAAAATGAAGTTAGAATTTATGGAACAACACCGAAAAACTCGGTATTTTAATGCCGAGATGAAAGGTGCTTCGTCTGTTGTCTTCCGTCAGGACGGTTAGCCTGCGATTTCTCTTAGTCTTAAAGGTTGCATAAGGTTAAACAAAGTGGTATAATAAAACTATGAATAATAACGGTTCTCGCCTTACGCATGGTCGAACATCTGTCTATAATCTAAACTACCACCTCATTTGGTGCACCAAGTACAGAAATAAGGTATTAAAAGGTCAAGTGGAACAAGATTTGAAAGATATTCTCTATCAAATTGCAAATGAAAACGGCTATTCTATTGATCACATGGAAGTGGGATTAGATGACCATATTCACTTGCTTGTTTCAGCTCCACCAAAGATTTCAGTCAGTTCAATCGCCAAGCAACTCAAAGGCACAAGTTCACTTCGCTTGTTTAATATGCACCCACATCTAGCAGAACGCTACTGGAAACCCAAAACCAAACGCTCCCTCTGGTCTCCAAGCTACTATGTTGAGAGTATTGGAGCTGTGAATGAACAAGCTGTCGCAAAATACATAGATGACCAACGAAAGAAAGAGGTATGATAGTGGCCACACGCAAAATTGCTCAGAAAATACCTTTCAAACCGACAAAGAAACAAGTGAAGTCCTTTGCGGATTGTTTTGGTGCGAGACGATTTGCGTATAACAGCCAAGTCGCTGTATTCAATACCTACTCAGAAGAAAATAAAGAGCTGGTCTATCCTAAAATCACAGACCTCAAACGTGAAAATGAATGGTTGAAAACAAGTGTTGTTCCAGCCCATAGTTTGTCTAATGCACTCATGGACTTCGGAAAAGCTCGAACAGCTTACTTCAAAAAAGCCAATTACGGTAAAAACCGTCCAAGCTTTCAAAGCCGTCATGATTATACTCAATCGTTCAGAAATGGAATGCCACTCAAAACGATACGCGACAATGGAAGATACCAACTTTCAAAGAAACTAGGCTACATCAAAATCCCTAAACGGGATAAACTTCGCTATCCGATTGAGCAAATGAAGCAATGGACGATTAAGCGTGAAGGAGAAAAATACTATATTGTTTTCCTCTTCACAGTTGAGGTTGAAACATATCCTGAAACAACAGGCGCGGTAGGTCTTGACCTTGGAATCAAAGATTTCGTCATCACATCAGACGGCGAAAAGATTAACCTACCTGAATCCCTTGGAAAGCTGGAAGCCAAAGTCATAAAAGAACAGCGTAAACTCTCACGTAAACAAAAGGGAAAAGGTAAGCAGTCGAATAACTTCTATAAACAAAAAGCGAAGTTACAAAAAGCTCATGCCAAAGTTCGCCATATTCGTGAGAATTTCCAACATCATGTTTCAAAACAGCTGATTGAAGAAAACCAATTCATCGCTATTGAAACATTAAGACCGTCTAATATGATTAAGAACCACAAGCTGGCACGCTCTATAGCAAGAGCCGGCTGGCGACAGTTTACAAATCAGCTAGAATATAAAGCGGATTGGTATGGAAGAACCGTACAAAAGGTGGGAACATACTATCCAAGTTCAAAGACTTGCGGAAATTGTGGGAACGTCTATCACAATTTGACGCTTTCAGAACGTGAGTGGACGTGTACACACTGTGGTGTAACTCATGATAGAGACCTCAATGCAAGTCAAAACATTCTCAAAGAAGCACAACGATTAGCTTCTTAAAATACTTGTAATCGTTAAAGAACCGACCGACAATCGGGGATAGCT
>JACCEC013143031.1_pt1 | contig 13298 bp, 13 predicted proteins | sample 7450121 | NCBI WGS metagenome assembly JACCEC01 (sample SAMN15323455, study PRJNA562643) | freshwater metagenome | isolation source: river surface water | place: USA:Blue River Watershed | collected 2017-08-18 | reverse complement strand
TATGGGATTTTTTCACCGAGGGGTCAAAAGTGGTATTATTAGATACCAGTAAATTAGCATCTTTTAAGGCATTCAGTAAAGGTTCACATCCCATGTCTTTTAAAAATGCGTATTTTGCTGCGATCCGTCCCCCAAAGGTTTTTCTGGATATAGATTTTTTATTTTTTACCTTAAACTCAATAGCGATCGCATCAAGTTCACCTATAGCCGATTGTTTAAGTGTGCAATAGTACATCAATCTTAGTTTAGACAGATACCCTTCCTTGTGATATTTGTAAATATTTTCTCCAGTACAAGGGATCGCGCCCCCGGTGTGTTCAATAAATTCTGTTTTTAATAACCGATCTGATTCATCAGGAGTGATTTTGGTTATTTCTTTAGTTAATTGATCATATTCTCCTATCTTTTCCTTAGTTTTCAGCTTTTTATATTCATCAGGATTCAAAGGTTTAGCGCGTGCTATCCTGATATATGCTTTTTTTTCTGCATTACTAGATGACATAGATAATGCTTTTTTGTTATTAGGATCGTAATTATTTAGATCATCGTCCGTGTAAATAATTTCAGAATGTTGTTTTAACTCAAGTTCTGATACTTTATGTGTGACAGTTCGCAAATCAATGTAATTATCACTAGACCTGATCTGGTATTGCCATTTATACTTTAATAATCCTATAACCCATTCCCTATAACTGAGATATCCTAGATTATTTCTAGCGCGGATCTTTGCTGAATAAACATCTAGTAGATAATCTTCCTCAAGTGAGTCAATCTTGATATCATAATATTTTTCTAATGCGTTCCTTTGTCTTTTTTCTGCTATATGCTCACCCCACAGTATTCCCCGATATGTCGCACTTCCATTACCCTGTAATCTAAATGTAGCGTGTTCTGTTACGTAAATATGCCGTTCCACATCGTCCCCACGAACTCGGTTAAAATGTTGAATAAATCCAGTAGGAGTATTAACACCTTGACCATAGCTAAATTCATAACCAAAATTGTGTCCTTCCTTAATAGAAACTCCTGTAGGTAACAAATTACTGATAATAGCTATTCCTCCCCTTTTACTAAGGTCGCTAAGGAATTTATTTAAAGTAGTAGAATCTTTTGTTACACCATAACAAGGATGTTTAGGATCTGAGACTGTGGTACGGTTCAAGATAGCAATTTCACGCCCGCAACATGACAATACATCATAAATCCTTTGACATTCATTAGACTCGTTAACTAAACCTGTAATGTATTCTTTATCAATGGTTTCTGAGTCCGTATCTAGTTTATCAGCTAAAAAGTTTTCTAGTGTATATGTTCCGTAAGTTGATCCGGGTGTTCCGCCTTGTGTGGTAACTACAATCCCTTTGCTAGTATCACTCTTAGCAACTTTTAATAAGCCTAACTCAGTCATTTTATAGGGATTATCCCATAATGTCAGAACTCTATTTCTATAAAGAAGTTTGTTATTAATCCAGTAACTTTTCCCACCTTTAATCTTATTGATTAAATCCCACGTCAGACCTGACATATCAGCGTCAGCAGCGATAAATAAATAGCAATCCTCAATCATAGATTTGATTATTTGTCTATTAGTTGCTAAGTCCTTTTCAATTTCTGTTGTACTGGTTTCGATATGGGTAAAAAGTTGATCACATTCATCTGCAATTAAAATTACTTTCTTGTCATGTAAAGATTTTAGTTCTTCTACTTTTGCTTTGATTTTCTTGGCACTATCACCACAACCCATAACACCTAAAGGATACCTACCTACCTTTGGTGAACCGTTCCATAAATTTTCAATCGTATTTAGTCCCCAAATTTCTGCATTTTCATTTTTTAGGGTATCAGAAGATGTTAACGCAACAATAATGTATCCTTTGCTTATGAAATAATTGATCAACATTCCTATATATATTGTTTTCCCAGCACCTTGAATAGCTGTGATCAATAGTTTAGTGACTGAGTTAAAATCAATGGGAATAGTATTAATATCATTAGGAAAATATCTTTCCTCAAATTCATAATCAGGTTTACCATAAATACGAGTAAAATGTAATGCTTCCCATTCTCCTAATGTCATAGCTTGACTGTAAGCAATATGAAAAGGAGTAATTCCATATTCTGCTATTAAATCATCAGCACCCTTTGAGTCATAATCCCAGGTTATAACTTTAGGCGTTACTCCTGTTTTGAATTTTAAATTTCTAGCAAGTTGATGTAACGCCATTCCCACACTTTCGCGGGTGTTCTTTTTCTCAATAGGATCGTTATCAAAGCAGATGTAAAATTGGCGTTTTTTTGATGCAAATAAAGCTATAGTTTCCTCAATTTGTTTACCGTAGTCCTCACATTTTTTTAGTCCCTGCCATACCCCCGGCAGGACAATCACAATATACCCATAAGCTGCGAGGATCGCCCCTTTTTTGCCACCTTCAATGATGATTATGGGTATTTCTGGATGATCCTTAATGTAGTTCCAATCAACAAGCGTTTTAGGTGCATTTTTATTTTCTACTACCAAAGGATGATCCCTATCAGCAATAGGCATTAAGAAAATAGGCGCGGTAGTTCCTTGACTACTTTTATATTTAGCTGCTTTTTTCCGTTCCCCACCTTCACGCTCCCACTTTTGATCAAGGTATTTTTGATCCTTGTCCTGTGCATCCTTTGGTATTTTAATTTGTACCTTGGTATCTAACTCATCTGATACCTTACCATCAACTACTTTATAACTCCTAAAACCCCAGCAATCTTGATATTTTATAGCGTTGTTTAGTGCGTATTTATTATCATCATGGTGTATAAACTTGACTAGCTTACTAGGAGGCAAACTCCAGAATAGGAAGCCCTCAGCATAAAGCCTGTGGAAATAATCCGAACAATCCGATAGCTTCTCCTCCTGTAGCCACTCGCGCCGGACTTCCTTATATTTATTGGATTGTAGAATTTCTTCAGATAAATTAGCAGTGGTGAATGAAGCTAAAGCAGCATTGATCATAATTCCTCTCAAATTTAGTAAAAATTTGAGAAAAATAAAAAACTTGAATCAAAGCCCGAACCGTGCTAACATTAGGTTATCTGGTCTAATGTATAGCAAGTCTTTCCCCGGTTCTCAACGTTTGCCGACGTTATTACCAAGTAGGGGATAGTCAAAGATTTTATTTTTCTCGTAACGTAATTTCATTATATCAGCAAAAATGCTGATAGAAAAACCTGTAACCCCTATGGATTATAGGTTTTTTCTCTTTTATAATCCCACTATTATTATATCTATCGGTCTCACGTAACATTAACATTATCGCCTGAAACCCTTACGCCATAGGAGTTTTAGGAATGTAGCAGCTTTTTTGTAATATACTGATGTTACACGATGTAACCCAGTGTATAAAGTAGCAGACTATACACAAAAACACCTCAAAATTGCCAAAAAGTCTAGTATTATAGTGATGTTTACTATAATACTGAGTAGTCAAAAAAGTACGTATTTATATCCCCTAACGAACTTCTTAACCAAACTTTAACCAAAGTTTACCCTAACCTTTACAATACATCTGTATTATTTATGCTATGCTATGTGTATACACATATCCATGTGTTTCATGAAAGTTGATCACCCGCCCTGGACTCGCACGGGGCGGGGTTTTTGTTTTTAGGTGCAGGGCTAGGGGACTGGATACAAAAAATTTCTATCCCTAGAAGTTAATTATTTAGTTGTCATGGTTCGGATCAGCCCCGACTGCTATTAGCCGGGGCGTAAGGTATGGACTATTCCCTAATTATCCAGGGGTGATTGTCCAAGATGTATTTCCACTTTTCCTTATATTCAGGCGATAGCTCATTAAAAGCACTTAGATCGGGCTTATGGTGGAGGCACTTCAAAGCACTCAAAGCTTCACCCTGTAAGGTTTCCAAGGTTTCTATTAATACGCTATCGGTGTTATCAGTGGCTGTTTCTACTTGAGATATAAATGCGATCGCTCTATCAAGTGCCGATTTTGCAAAGGATAGATGCTGATATAGCTGGGAATAGTCCCAGCTTGGATCGGGGTCAGGTAGGGTCATGGTTTTAATCTTCGAGTACATCGTCGTTATCCGTAGATCCGTTAAGGATACTTGCTGTTAAATCGTCAACAGCTACACCCTTTTTATTAGCTAAATATTGAAGGCGTTCTTTAATCTTTGGTTCGCGTTCCTGTAACTTCGCTCCTAAAAGTGATCCTGCCTGTGCGCTAGGAGTTCTACCTGTAATGTAAGCATCTAAAGTAAGCATATCCTGGTAATACTCTCCTAGCTGTACCATTATCCTTTTAATTCTCGCCATTTGATTATCTTTTATAGTTTTTACTCCTTACCAAATACTAGCTATTTTGTGAACTATTTTACTACTATACACCCAATAATTTAATTTTAGTAACCCATTGGTTACGATTAGGAAAATCATGCTATATTAGGGGTATGCAAGCAAGTTATGCAATGTCGCTGCATACCCCATAAGTCCTGCTGGCAGGGAACAGTGAACAATTTAACAAGCTTGTCAAGACAACACGATACTGCATATTTTCTACAGTGCAACCTAATTGCACCCCAATTATGTAAGATGCGACCACTTTATACGCGGTATGCAGCTACTTCGCACTGGATATATGCAAATTCTCAATACTGCATAATTACCTATTGCACCCTATGGAACAAAGTCGAATTATTTACGAAACATTGACGGGTAAACGGGTAAGTGACTCCCACTGGACTAAAACTAAAAAGTTAATGATTGCTTGCGAATTACCCCTAGACAAAGATGGTTTTAGTGTGTTGGTGAACTTGCGAAAAGTATCCCCTCGGTACTTTTCAAAGTATGTCGAAGTCAAGGAGGAATTAACCCAATTAGGCAAGCAATTATTACCAGCGATAGGTTTAGGAGTTACGGGTAAACAGTTCCTAGAATTACTAGACAAACTGCAAATAAACCCCAATCAGGGAACAGTTAGCCGGTGGTTTAGTTCTGTCGGAGGGTTCAAATCTAAGGGGAATTATTCAAAGCAGGTAATACTCCCAATTGTTGCCACCGCTTTGATTTACAAAGCTAAGAATCAATCAGTGAAACTATCAAAAGTAGCATACCCATGAGCAGGAAACAAGCCTACCAGCAAGCTCTAGAATCATCGGGAATTCCATCTGATATAGCTGCTAAGGTTGCCAAAATAGTAGACCGAGACGACCCCAATAAACCCGATCTGGGTCGTTCTAAAGAAGATCAAGAATTAATCAATAACTCACTCAAGTTTATAAACAAATAGGACTAGAACCAATGCTGACAACAATAGCAAAGCGAATTCAATCCAGATTATCCCGATTAGGGGTAAAGGTATCAATGGGTGAGATTAAGGTGCGGTGTGAGGCAATGATCAAAGATATTGAAAATCCCACCGAGGGGGAGCTTCTATCGGTGCAGGAATACTTTTTAGAAAGTGCCAATCAATTAGTAGTAATTCCCACTGACATAGACAATATAGACACCACTATCAATACAGAATCTATACAAGGTATAGAAGATGTAAATACATTGTCTATACAGGATATAGATGGGGGATTAGAGGAAACAGCGATCGCACCCCAAACAGCACCCCAAACCGAAAACACCCCCGCACCACTGGCAACTACTACCAAGAATGAATTAGTTGCTTCTACTGCTGTTAATTTGGGGATTGAGTTATCTACTACTGAAATAGATCAAATAGCTGATAACTTCGACGCTGGTAGTGATGATTTTAGTCAAACTTTAGAACAGGTTAAGGGTGCAATCATAGCCTATGTACAGCACAAAATAGCAAGCAACAACCAGCAAATTGTTAACACAATTAATGAGATTTCTCAAGTTGCTAGTGATGGTTTTGAGGAAAATTCCCAAACATTATCAGAAGGTCTTAAACACCTCAACCAGCAATTAGTACAGCAATCTAACGACTTTAAAAGTAAGCTCACGGGTACATTATCCCGTTTCCAATTACCCGCAGCGTCCTAGCTTAAAAATAAGGATTAATCCCCAATATTTATTATTAGGATTAATCCTTATATCTGGTTTAGTTGCTATTGATCAACTTCGATTCAATAGCAGTGTAATTAAACCAGATCACCGCTACTTTACCGATCCAAATTATTACCTGGAATTACCAAAATGAGCAAAATCATACCCACAAAAACCAAACTTAAAAACCATATCCTTCCCAAAGGAAAGCTACTCGGTCAAACATTAGATCGTAAATTTGGCGTTACCCTTGCAGATTTTGACCGCGCTATCAATGGCGACATAGCAGCAGCCCAAAAGATTGGGGAAATGGCACGGCAGGGTAGATTGTCCAGTGAATTAGCCCCAAAGTTAGCTCAAGCTTATTTAGAAATAATCAACGGATCTGAAGCCTACAACCGCGCCACTGCTGACATTCTACTGCAAGCTGGTAAGAGTGCCATAGCTATTGATAAGTCAGCATCACAGGTAATGTTAGGTCAACAGAAATATGTCCACGCCCGGCAAGAATTAGCACAGGAATTTGTAATTGGTAAAAACTCAGAAAATACCCGGCATAATTACCAGATGAATTTTACCCAAATTCGCGGGTATATTGATGCTCATTTGACAGGAATTGACCAGCAAACTGCAATCCTAGAACAATCAAACCGACCTGAAATAAAACAAATTTCAGCTAATGAAACCTATCAAACTAAAACTATGAACGAGGCATTAAGCAAAGGTGAAACAGCCCGTTATGACCTTATTCCTGAGAAGAATTACCGTACAGGAATCAAGGGGAAAATTCAAGAAATTAGAACCGCTTTAGGATTCTAAATAAAATCCCCTGGTAATTCACAGTTACCAGGGGTCACAACTAATCAAAGATTTATTATTACTCCTATGCTATCAAACATTCCTCCCGGTTTAGAAGATATTGATCAAGATATAGATAATTCCCCACTGCCAGCCGAAACTATCAGATATCTGGCTAGTGTAGAAAATAAGTTATATCAAGATATAGCAGCCCGAAGAAGGATTGATTCAGGTTTATTATTTTTAGCTTGCCAAATATCAAGTTGTAGCCTAGCTTGGCTACTGTTTCAACTACAGATCACACTATCAATAATTCAACTAGCTTCATTTTGTATATCCTGCCTCCCCGGTTTGATTGATTTTGGGGATAGTTTTAACTTTTCAATATCATCTGAATCTTGGGAGTTCTCACTGGGTCAAAAGCCATTGGTAGGGGTTGTAAAGCTGGGAATAGGTATAGGTGTCAGTTGGCAAGGTACAGCCAAAATATCAAAGGAAGTTTCTGCAACTTACACTGAAATAAACCAAACCTATCAAGAAATTAGAAGTAGTGAGAGCTTATCATTCCAATTACCAGATATTGGACTATCTTTAATAATTGCTTTAAGTGCGATCGCACTGCTAGGGATAGCCAAAAAATTCTCATTTAATAATAATAATCAGGAGGGGAATAGCGATGATTAGATCAATTAAATCATTCTTCCAAATAATGTTATCAGGACTAATAGCGGCGATAACAATCAACTATTTAGTTACTGGATTTGTAGACATTGTATACAACGTAAACTCATTATTAATCTGGCTAAATAAATCAGGTATGACTACTTATATTTATAAATTATTTGGAGGTAGATAATGCAAGAAATACAGGAATACAATAAGAAATTATCTAAACAACGCCGTAGTTCTAGTATCCTAATCGGGTTACTTTTATCATCTGGTTTTGTTGCATCAGTTCCCATGTTCTCGGATTCAATCAAACATGAAGAAACTTTATATTGCAATATAAAAAGCAGTTGTAAACCATCACAATTGAAGCGCGGTATATCATTTTTAGTTGACCGCGAACGACGGAATCAACTGTTTGACAATAATATCAAGATAATCAAAATACTGCCACCTGAAGATAGTACAGCAGTAGGTTATGGGGTGCTTAGTTCGTTGTTTCTATTATCTGCTTATGGGGTATCAAAAGCCTTGACTAACTATCAAGAGAAATCAATACATTCTCAGTTCAAAATGCTTAAAATCAAAGCACTGGAGAATGATTTGGTTGAACAAAATCACCTTGATCTATTTGGATTTTCAAAGCAGAATCAAGGGTTGATCACCAAAGAAGTTATCTCCCGTCAAACAGCAGAAACAGTACAGCAATTAAAGAGTGAGGGTGAGCTACAACTTGATGCACTTCATGGTCATCTACAGGGACAACTATCATTAAAAAGTCACCAACTCCAGTTAAGTGAATTAGACAGAGAAACCGCTAAGAATACCCTAGAATCATTAGAACTACAACGTAAAATAGACAAACTTTCTGGTAAGAATAAACCAGATGAGCAGCCGAAGTTATCCCCTAATGAAGAACTGAAAAACTCATTAATTGATGCACTCAAACAGCATGAAAATGGCTGGTTGTGGTCGGTTATAACTAATAAGAAACCACTTTGGATCATCGGTGGTATGGGGTCAGGTAAAACCTGGACATCTTGCACCTTCGCGCTAATAAGAAAACATTGTTTAGGTGCTGACATAGAATACCTAATTGACCGACATTATCACGGTGACAACTTAGATATTTGGCAATATCTACAACCTAAAAATACAGCCGAAAGTGAGGAAGAAATTAAATCTACTTTTCAGGAATTAGCTCAATATTGGATGGACAGAATCAAAGCTAAACCGACTAATTTTACCCAAACCGTAGTAGACGAGTTTACCCACCTTAGATCGATAACTGGCGACATAGCTGATACTATTTTTAAGCTGCATTTATCGGATTGTAGGAAGGCTAAAAATCTATTTTGTGGTGTGACACATTCATCTTCTAACGAATCATTCGCCCCCGGCAGTGCAGCAATGCGAAAAGCAGGAATGATATTGATTCAAAAATTCAGTAAAGACGGCGAGAAACCACTTGATAGGGTAGTAGTAAGGTACGGATTAAACGATATTAACGGCAACGAATTAGAAGACATAGAGCGCACCCTGCCAGTGTGGTTTAGTCCCCAAAAAATTCATAATCATTTCAACGGCAAGCCTATTAATTTTGAGGAATGAAATAATAAATAAAATATAAACACCCCTAGCTGTATTAGTTAGGGGTGTTTTCGTTGGGGCATAAAGGAAGGATACAAAATACTTGTATCCTTACTAGCAAATCAGGTTAAATTTTTGATCACCTTTTGCAATTCCCCATAAATCAGATCCTCGGATCTTGCCTTAGCTATGGCTGCTATTCTTTCTAGATTATCTTTCAGGGGTAGAGATTTTGTATCTTTCCTAGCGGCGCGGGGTGGTTTTGTGTGTCGCTGCCAGTATTCCCTATCTGGCGAGTAAATATCCTTCGCTATCTCATTTAAGGTATAGCTATCTGGTATGGATTTTCCGAGGTAGATTTGTCTTTTTAGTCTGTTGTGGGTGCGACAGGCGTAGTAATACCCGTTACGGCAGGATATAGATAAAATGCTATAATCAGTGGCAAATTTCTGGCACTTTGTCATTTTCTAGCACCGCCTAATATTTCTAAAATATCCTTCCTTATTTCTTGAAAATTATTCCCATCCCAGCCAGCAGTATTAAAAGCCTGGCGGATATCATCAGCCCGCACTCGGATATTTTTTCGGTTGAGGGTTGACCTGATATTTTGCATATCATTTGGAGGAATTTCTAGTGCAGGGGAATTATCAGCAGATGGTGGTATAGGTGCAGTAGATGGGGGGACTGATTGTAATTCCTCCATCTGCTTTTTGATCAATTGGAATTCCTCAAGTAGTCCGTTGAATTGCCCCATTGCGGCTGCATAGGAATGAGCAATGGCATACCGAATATCCCCATCTGCTATAGATTGTTTTATCCTAGAATCAATCAGATCCTCAATATTTTGTATAGATGGTGTATTGATATCCTGTATAGATTGACTAATTTTCTCATCTATACGGTTATCTATATCGTGTACAGATAACTGACAAGAATTATCTATATTTTGGGGTGTGTCAATGCCACCGACTACGCCATGAATATATTGGATAATCAAGGCACTGGCGTTAGTTTGCTTATTCTTAGCAATATTCTTAAATTTTCCCCACAATTCCTCATCTATTCTGAATGTAGCTAAAAATCCCTGTTGTTTAATCATAATCTATATTGCATCTATACGATATCTATAATCTAGCATATTATCTAGATTGTGTATAGATAGTATCTATATAATTATCTTATAGCATCTAGCTAATAATCTAGATTATTCATATAGATTACATCTAGACAGATATCTAGATTTAATCTATATTGAACATATAGACAAAACAAAGCAGCCGCATCACCTGGTAAGTTTAACGGCTGCTCATTAAATAAAAGCAGAATACATTATGAATTGTAAGCAATGCCCGTACTTTAAGCAATCCCCAAACTTCCCACAATGGGGTATCTGTTCGCTGTTAGGCGGCGATGGTGTAAGAGCAAATCACCCGCAATGTGAGCTACATAAGCGCATCGCTAAGATTGATTAGCCGCTTAAATAGCATAATCCCCATAATCCCTACTGATAAGGTAGGGATTTTCAAAAAACTCCAGTTTGACATAACGATACTAATGTCAAACTCGGAAGTCACTAAACTAATACAAAGGAACTAATTAAATGACACTTACTACGACACTACAACCAACTACCATTAATCAATACTCTGATAAATCTATTGATGTTATTCTTAATATGTGGCTACACGGTAAAGCGGCAAGTACACAACAATCATATAAGCGTATAAGTAATATATTTTTATCTTTTATAAATAAACCATTAGTTAACACTGGTTTAGATGACGTGCAGAAGTTCCTAGACAGTTTGCAACTATCACCTAATACAGTTAAAACTTATGCAAGCATAATTAAATCATTAATATCGTTTTGTCACGAATTGGGAATCATGCAGTATAACGTCGCTAAACCTATAAAAACTCCTAAACCGAAAGATTGTTTGAATGAGCGCATTATGTCAGAACAGGAAATAACCCTACTGATTCATGGTGAGAACAATACCCGTAACAAACTAATATTAAAGATGCTGTACTACTGCGGACTTCGTGCCAGTGAGTTAGCAGGGTTAACATGGGGTGATTTATCAGAACGTACTGGGAACGGTCAAGCGACTATATATGGTAAAGGTAGTAAAACCCGCGTCGTCATTATCCCTACTGCCTTATGGCGTGAGTTGGAACAGTTAAGGGGTGATGCTGGGAAGTCCGATCCTGTGTTTAGAAGTAGACAAGGTAACGGTTTCATGACCCGTGCTACAGTGTGGAACGTTGTCAAATCAGCAGCAAAAAAGATCGGACTTGATAACCCCAGTCCCCACTGGTTGCGACATGGACACGCCTCCCACTCATTAGATAGGGGCGCGCCTATTCATCTGGTATCACAATCTTTAGGCCATGCTTCAGTCGCTACTACTTCCAGATACCTCCACGCCAAACCGAGTGATTGCAGTAGCTTATACCTATCCTGAAGGCAACTGAAGCGACCCGCTCGCAGCCGAGGGAACAGCCCCGGCTGCTTTGCTAGTATCCCCTATGAAGGCTTTTTTGCTATGGCTTGCACCATACACAAAAAAGCCTTTAATAAGTATTAATACTTATTTCTAATCAAATTACTACTAATAATCGGATAGTTTGGACTATCTAGCATCATCCTTCGGCGATCCGAATTGTCCGTCGCTACCAGCCCGCTTGCCTTTTCAATAGGGGTATTTTCCCCAATTGAATCAATCAAAGATTGCCTCCTTGCTTCGGGTATATCATCCAGTCCAACCCGACACAGCCAATCCCCTAACATCTGCTTTGCAGTATCAACATCAACAGACAATTCAACATCAGATATCATCCGTTGTGGAAATCCGTAGTAGTGCCTAAGCGTAAACAAGCCGGATTCTTTACGTATAATCTCGCAGTTTTTCATAGTTTATACTGTGATAATTTATGTATACATTATAACACAGTATTGACCAACATACTGTATTACATTTGTATTTTATTGTAGTATGTCCGTAACTTTTGGCTTATGATTGTCCTACGGTTGTCTTTTGGGTGAACCCTGAAACATAAGCAGGACATACTTTTGGACAACTTACACACTACTTTTAATCCCCCAATTAGGGGGACTAAAGAACTAAGGATAGGAAGGGGGACTAACTACCCCTCACAGCTTGGTATTCAGACGGACTAATCAACCTTTGATCAATCCAAGAATCAAAACATTGGGAATATCTTTGATAAGTATCCCGGCACTCGGTAATAAACGCTTGAGTAGCATTTACACCCCTTCTGATTCGGTCTATCAGCAGCGCGGCGGGGTTTTTGTTTTCAATCTCCCTAATCCATAGATCCTTATTATTCAAAGCTTCTTTGGATGACCAGAAAATCGGACTTAGTTTAGCTAGTTTGACTTTATTCTGTACCTCAAAATCCGTAATAGCATCGGATATGATCCTATTTAGGATAGGGTTAGGCTGATTAGCTCCCATATTCTCAAATAGTTTACCCCTAGCCACCCCATAAGCTTCATAGCCTGCATCTAAGGCAGTTTGGAGGGCATCAATCACAGGTTGCTGCATACTACCCCACTCCGCTAATTCTGATAGGGTTATGGACTCACCCAGCGCGGGCAAACCAGCCACCGCATTTTTAATGTAGGTTGTCACAGCGTCGCCCGATTCTAGTTTGCCTAACAGGAGTTTATTAATAGATTCATCTTCTAAGATTTGACTTGACCTTTGATCTAGGAATTGCCAGAAGTCAACACGGTAATCAAATCCAGATAAATAGTAGCTGGCTTTTTTGCCATTACCAGTAGAAATACATCCCATAGCAAAGCAGCCTAGTAATCCCTTTACAAATGGAATAAAACTTTTCTCTGAAGGGGTGAATCCTAACAGGGCTTTACATTCTCCACTATGCTTTTTGAAATTATTCCAAATTTTTAACCAGGATTCAGATTTTAAAATCCTGAATGCCAGCACGTCCCCCGATCCATCATTAATGGGATTTTGAATACTTCTTTCATACTTACTCGGATCTATTTGGATATCCTTACTTATTTCTAGGGTGAAAAAATCAGGGTGAAAAAGTTCCATATTTAATAGTATATGGGATTTTTTCACCGAGGGGTCAAAAGTGGTATTATTAGATACCAGTAAATTAGCATCTTTTAAGGCATTCAGTAAAGGTTCACATCCCATGTCTTTTAAAAATGCGTATTTTGCTGCGATCCG
>JACCEC011461999.1_pt1 | contig 13301 bp, 6 predicted proteins | sample 7450121 | NCBI WGS metagenome assembly JACCEC01 (sample SAMN15323455, study PRJNA562643) | freshwater metagenome | isolation source: river surface water | place: USA:Blue River Watershed | collected 2017-08-18 | reverse complement strand
GCTATTCATCTGATGGTTATGTTTGGCTTTATATGGGAACTTATGAAGCAGCTAATACATCTGTAAATAACGGAGCATTTGTTTCATATGATTTTAATCAGACTGTTACAGCTACACCATTTTCATCCGGTTTAATACATGGCTTTCATATTATTAACGGCGGTGTTAGTTTAGAAGATGATTCTGATGTCGTCGTTGATGTGGAAATTAAAGGTTTAAAAGATGACGTTAGAACAACACTATCAGATGTTCCAGCTCTAATCAATATTGCCGGTGGAAAAGTTACAAAAATAACATTGTATGATGATATATCTGGTTCTGATTATCAACTATGGTCATCTGCAACTGCGCGCATAACAACAACTGGTTATGACACTGTAAAAATTGTTCCAATTGTTGCTCCAATCAATGGTTATGAAAATAATCTTGAAACAACATTGCCAAGTTGGTATATTGGTGTTGGTGCAGATACTATTAATAGTCAGTTTGTACCAAATGGCACAACATATCGTCAAATTTCAATTATCAAAAATCCATTGAAAAATGATAGTTCAACTATAACAGATGCAACAGTTGATCGTATTAATAAATCATTTAGCACCACTGGTGGTTATCCTGCAGCTGAAAGATTAGCTCTTGAAGGTTTTGATGTTGACACTGGTTGGAAAATTAAACAAGGTGACTATGATATTGCCACAATAAGTGCAGTTGAATTTAAGGATGGAGCATATCACTATTATTATTATAACAGCATTCAAGCTGGACAATTTGATATTGATGATTCTACTACATTAACACTTGTTGCACCCGCTAATCTTGAACTTGTCAATGATGAATTGCCATTGCTATCAACTGATTATACTTTAAATACCAGTACAACACTATATGATACCTCAACTGGTGAAATTCTCTTTATAGATAATAGAGGTGCGGTTACACGCGAAGCAGGTCAAAACGAAGAAATTAAAATCATAATTCAACTATAATGGCAATTACTACCAAAACTGAAAATTATTTTGACGATCTAAATGTTCAATATGCTGATGGCTCTCCACTTGATAAAAACTATTTAAGAGTTCTTTTTAAGCCAGGTGTTAATGTTCAAACTCGTGAACTTAACCAGGCTCAGAGCATGTTGCAAGCCCAGATTGATCGTCTTGGATCCGGCTTATATAAGCCCAATAGTCAGGTTGTCGGAGGTGCAGCTACACTTGATTCTGCAATTGGTTGTATTGAATTTACTGTTGGTGGTTTAATCACTGAATCATTGCTTGCACAATTTCAAAAAGATTTGACGCTACTTAGCATCACATCAACATCTTCAACTACAACTGGTAAAGCATCAGTAACTGCGATTGAAGCCGTTACAAATTCAGTTGCTCCTGGTTCTCCAGGTGCAACACACCGCATCTATTATAAAAATACAGAAGGCACACCACTTGAAAATATTTCAGGTGGTGATGTTACACTTTTGTATGGTGATTTTATTGTTGATCAATATAGTCTAACACCTCTTGTCTATAAAAAAGCAATTGGTTGTACAGTTGATGCCGGCATTTATTTTGTAAGAGGTTGCATGGTTGCTACACAAAGACAATATGCAGCACGACCAATTGAAGATGAAACATTTAATGGCTTTGTTTATTTCTTGGTTGAAGAAAAATATATTTCTTCTCAAACCGATTCAACATTAAATGATAATGCATCTGCTGCAAGTAACTTTTTAAATAGTGGTGCTGATCGCTATCAAATCGTCTTAACATTAAAATTGTTAACATCATCTGAATTAAGTCTTGCAACTGACGCAGTTAAACTTGCTGATATACGATCAAATGAAATTTATACACAATATAATACAATTGATCAATCTGGAGCCGCACTTGAAAATACTCTTGCTCGCCGAACATATGAAGAATCTGGTAACTATACAGTAAAAGCTTTTGATCTTGAATTAAAAGAATTGTTTGGATCAGATTATAATGCGATTTATAATAATGCAACCGATTTAGTAGATTTTACTGGCATCCCTGAAAATCAGGCTGATGATTATTTTGTTGCTAAACTTTCTCCTGGTATTGCTTATGTTAAAGGCAAAAGAGTTCAAACACTTGCTCCAACAAATCTAATTGTACCAAAGGCCAAAAAGACATATAGCGATTTGACATTTGAAAGAGGTCAAAGAACGAAATTTAATGCAGCAACAACTGCACTTTATGGCAATTATGTTACTGGTTATACTGGCTATTATATTGGCGCTTATAACCAATATAGTGGTTATTCATATGGCTCTCCACTTGAAAATGGAGGAACAGACATTGGCAGCAGCGGTTTGCCTAATTTTGAAAATGATAATATTAGTTATGCTCTTCTTGATTCGCAAGGTCTTGAAATTGGTACTACAAAAATATCAGGCTTTGAACCAGAAGGCATAAAAGATGTTGATCAGATCAATGCGAAACTATATCTCTATGATATAGTTTTGGAACCAGGTGCACGCTTTAATGATGTTGCTGTAATAACATCCGATGGTCCAATTATTGCCGGTTATGGTAAATTTGATTTTACAGTTGAAAAGATTAACGGTGTTGCACTTAATGATATTAACAATACCGATTCGATCTTTGAATTTCCGCATGAGGCAATTACTGAAGTACAAAATTTAAGTGTTAGTCGTAGACAAACTAAAATTACAACAGTAGCGGCACCTGGAACTAATGTTGTTAATTTTTCTCCTACAGAAGATGGAAAATCATATGATTCTAGTCGCAATAATATAGTAGTTGCAGTTGATGAAGAAATTATAACATCTGGCTATTATATTATACCAAATGAAGATAATGGCATTCAAATTATTTTTGATACTACATTATCAGCTGGTACTACTGTTTCAGTTGTTGTAACTGAAACAGGAAATATTGATGGTGAGTTGGGTATAAAATTAAAAACAACCGAAACAGTTAATGTAACATTAGTTGAAGGTGACATTTATAGTCTCAATGACGTATATCACGCGATTAGTATTACTGATACAACAAAGTGGATTTTAGTTGATGATGGTCAACGTGACAATGTTTATGTTAATGCCAAAGTTAGAAAAATCAGTGGCAGTGATACATCACTAGAAGTTACTCATTGGGCATTTACTGATCCTACTAAAAATTATTATACAGTTAATAGCTATAAAATTGGAAATATTACATCTCCAGGCCAAGCACCGCTTGATGAAATACCAACATATGGTGATATTGTTTTAAGTGATTCAATCGACTGTCGTTCTATACCAAATCAAACTCGATTGAGTCTTGATCCTTATAGTGCAATCACTGCACAAATTGACTTTTATTTGCCACGAATTGATTTGATTTGTGTCAATAGCGATAATAGTCTAAGCTTAGTTAGCGGTCAAGCCGATCTTGAACCTAAGATGCCAAATATCCCTGATGATGGTATGGCCATTTATGCGCTTTATGTGCCACAATTTACTGCAAATGCAACTGATGTTGAAGCACGATTTATTGAAAATCGTCGCTATACAATGAGTGACATCGGTAATATTGAAAAGCGTATTGGTGCTATTGAATATTATACTAGCCTCTCTCTATTAGAAAGAGATGCAAATGAGCGTAGTATTTTTGGTACTGATGGTGAAAAATTCAAAAACGGATTTATCACTGATGGCTTTCGTAATCTAGATGTTGCAGATTCAACTCAACCTGAGTTTTTATGTTCTGTTGATAGTCAACGTGGCATACTCTATCCATATCATGCTGGTTATAGCATACCATTTAATCCAAAGAACGTAACATCAAATGGTGTGCGTATTAAAAATAATAAAGCGTTTTTGGATTATACTGAAACTGATGTTGATTATTTGACTCAGTCATCTGCAAGCCAATTTATTGATTTGCAACCACATGAACAGAGTGCAGATGTTGGTATCATGAATCTAACACCTGAAGTTGATACATGGTCTAACAAAACTGAACAAGATGTAACACCTGTTGAATTATATGCTGGATTTGATAGCTTCTTACGTGATTTTGCAAATGAAGCTGGATTTACTGGTACTCAATGGAATGCTTGGACAACAACATCAAGTGTTTCTAAGAAAGTTAAAAATAAAAAACAAGCTAAGAAATTCTTAGAAGCTAATGGTGTTACTGGAGTTGATGTTGGTAAATTTTCTAATAAATTCTATGGTATTTTTGGTGGTCTTTTCGGTAAAAAGAAAAAGAGAATTACTATTAAAAACCAAGTTGCAAGTGGAGTACAAACTGATATTGCATTTGATGATGTTGAACAAAGTCTAGGTGAATATGTTAAAGATGTAAATATCTCAACATATATGAGAACACGACCTGTTCTTGTTGAAGTAGCAGGTGTAAAACCTAATACACAATTTTATGCATTTTTTGATGATAAAGATGTTACATCTTTTGTAAAACTGTTGCCTAATACATTTGTTCCAGCTGATTATAATTTTACTGATGATGAGGGCAAATCACAAGCTGAGCTATTAACAAAATATGCTACATCTTCAAATCTCGTAAGTGATGAGAATGGCAATATTGTTGCAATGTTTATCATACCAAATGATGCAACATTTAAATTCTCAACAGGTGAAAAATTATTGCGACTAACAAATAGTCCTCGAAATATTAAAGATGAAGAGGATAGTTTTGCTGAAGCAAGATTTATTTCAAATGGTCTTGATATTGATACAGCTGAAAATGTAATTTCTACACAAGTGCCACGTGTGACACGTCAGATTGTATCTCGTAATCGTGTTTGTATTCGCAAAAATGATCCGATTGCTCAAACCTTTAGAGTTGAAGATGATAGTGGTATATTTGCGAGTAGCATTGAACTTGCATTTGCTCAAAAACCACCAGCTGGTAGTGCACCAGTACAAGTATATCTTGTAACGGTTGCTAATGGCTATCCAACTGATACAATTGTGCCAGGCAGCGAGACGAGTTTGACAAATAGTCAAATATTAGTGAGTGATGATTCATTAACTATGACACGATTTGAATTCGCTAATCCGATCTATCTTGAACCAAATACTGAATATGCAATTGTTGCATTTAGCGGATCATTTGGTTATAAAGCATATATCTCTGATTTAGGTGCAGCCGATATTGCAAATAATGGAGCAATCATTTCAGAACAACCAGCTGTTGGTGTATTTTTTACAAGTGCAAATAAAACAACATGGTCTGCTTCACAAAACAGAGATCTTAAATTCAAGATTCGTCGCGCTAACTTTAATAGCTTAAGTGGTAGAATTGAAACTAATCCTGTTATTGGAACTGGTTTACATAGAGTTGATATATCAACATTTGATACAGATGGTGATTTTGAAAATAGTGGTTGGCCAACATCTGGAATAACAGTAACTGTAGATGCTGCACTAGCAGGAGGTCGTACTGCAGAGGTTACTCCAATCTTTAGTGCAATTAATACTTCAATTATTGGATTTAATATTACTGAACCAGGATTTGGTTATACGTCTGATCCACTCATTACTGTTACAACTAATGATAGAACTGCAACATTCCAAGGTAAACGACCACAATATCGTATTGGTGCATTTAATCTTAATCAGAAGTTTATTGAGCTTAGTGGCAAAACACAAATTTCAAATATACTTGAACTTGATACTGGATTAGCATCACGAACATATAGTGTTGAAGTTGGTGAACCAGTTGAAAATGTTGTTAATAGTAATTTTGCAATTGGTGCAGATTCAATCTCTAAGGTTAAACTAAAAACAAGTTTGACATCGTCTGATAGTCGAATCAGTCCAGTTATTGATCTTGAATCGCTTAGTCTTGAGACAAGAGAATATGCAGTAAAAGAGTCTGGATCAACTAGTCGATATTTCTCAAAACCAGTTTATCTTGCTGAACCAGCAGATCAGCTTGATGTTATAGTTGATGTTAATTTGCCTACACAAACATCAAATATTAAAGTCTTTGGACAATTTTTTGATGAGAATAATGATCCTATTGTCAACAAATATTTCACAAGAAAATCACCAAATTCTGGATTGAAATATGCTAATGTTGTTCCTGGTTGGAGATTAGTAGCAGATGGAACAACAAATGTAGTTGCTATTATAACTGACATTCAACAAGTTGAAGGTGTTTGGCGTTATTATTATAATGAAACAACGGCAATCAATACTGGAACAATATATGACTTGATTCCGGCTTCTGGAACGACAAATAAAATTGATATTGCTTCTGGTGATATTGCTTTGTCTGTACCAACTGAATCTGATTGGATTGAACTAAAACCATCAAGTCCAACTGTTATACCAGTTAATAGTGATAGAGCTAAATATAGTGAAGTAAAATTCAATATTAATTTTCCCGAAACTGTTGATTTCAAACAATTTGCAGTTAAGATTGAATTTAGAGGATCAGATTATATTGACGTTCCAACTATAAGAAACTTTAGAGCAATTGCATCACTATGAGTTATGTTAAAGTTCAAGGCAATAGCAGTCTTGCTAAAGATCCAATCAGCGGCGCAGTAATTAATATTGATAATGATGCATATGCCGCTGCATTGCTTCGCAAAAAACGCGCAGCTGCAGAGAAAAAACTATTAGAAAGAATTGATAGTCTCGAGATGCGCGTCGCTGAATTAGAGAAAAAATTACAAAGTTTGTAACATAAATAAGACTATATGAGTTCTATACTAAACACTATTGAGACCATCAATTATAGTGATAATTTCAAAGTTTGGATTGATCGATTCAATGAAATTGTCTCTGAATTAAAAACTACTAATTTTGCTATTGATGATGAATATGTTGATATTCAAAATAATCAAGTTATTATTGGTAGTAAAACATTTAGCAATACTACTCTTTTTAATGCTAGTGTTACAATATCTGGCAATTTAAATCATAATGGTCTTATTATTGGAAATGTTGATGATAAAGAGTTAAAGTTCAATTATGGCATTGATGGTAATATTAATTTTATTGGTGTAAATGGCATTAATTTATTGTCAAATCCAACAGCAAATCAATTTAGTTTAAGTTTCCTAACCGCTTCAACTGATAATACACTGATTCTTGATTATGAAGTATCAGGCGGAACTTTTAAAATTGCAGATAATGTTAATTTAGAAGTTGAAAATTCACAAATTAAGTTTGGAGATGATACCTGGAATTTTCCAAATTTACCTGTCAGTGGAACATCATATTTGACAACATCTGGATCTACATTATCATGGATAACCGATAATGATCTTGCTGAAAATATCGCAGAAACGGTTGGTAATCTTATTTCATTAACAAGTACGGCAGAAATACTCCCAGTAGGAACAATTATTGATGTTGATGCTACTAAAGCTGAAGAATGGTCTGGAGGAATTATTAATGGTCATATACCCGATGATACAAATTTCTATGGTTGGTTAATTTTAAATGGTGAAACAATTGATATAGTTGATGATTCTAGATTTTCAGACATTATTGCAATTTTAAATCCTACACCAGGTGCAACAACAGCTGATCTTCTGCCTGATTCGACCATCGGTTCTCCTGCTAATGTTAAGTTTATAAAATTTTTACCAGATTCTGTTGCTACATTTGGTTTAACCAAAGGTGATGGTATATCATTTTTTGAATCAGATGAAACAACACCTAAAACAACATCAACATTAAAAAATGGTTTTACGCACGTAAAACTAAATGTTGATACTGATGTTTTTGAATTTGATTTAACGGGTAAACTAAAAATTAAATCAAATATTCCACGTTATAGCAATAGTCGTTTAACAACTGCAACACCAGTAGAAGCTACTGATGCAACCAATAAAGCATATGTTGATAATCGCGTCGCATTAGGCGGTGTTGAAGGCAGTTGTTATGATCTTATGCAATCATCTGATGGATTGGGTTATAGCGATGCAAAAAATTCATTTAGTATTGTTGATAAGAGTGGAACAGGTCGAGTATGGAGAACAGTTGCAACAGGCACACTTGGAACTAGTTCAATCGACGCCGATGTCACATTAAATGCTATTAGTCCAGTTGGATCTAATTTTGGTAAAGTTACACCACTGAAAAGCACATTTGCAACGCCTGATCAATTCTTTTTCACTGATCATGATGATGTCATTTATGGTTATGGCACAAATGCAAGAGGTGATATTGGTGCATCAAGTCGAGGAGTTGGTGAATATACAACCTATTATAATAGTGGATTTTTCCCTTCAAATCCTTATAGTACGTCAACTCAAATACGACAACTGTTGCCTGCATTTTTGCCATTAAACGCAAATTGGCCTGCTAATGTTGTAACTATTGATAGTGTAACTGGCATATCTGGTTCTAATGATAATTATACAAATATAACAATCAAAACAAAAGATGGTTATGACAATGCTTATATTGACATTAATAATCCATCATTAGGCTTGATTAGTTATTTTAATGATTCAGAACCATATACACGTGGTTATTATATAAGTTCAGGTCTTAATGATCTTGGTCAACTTGGTCGTGGAAATACAACATCAACATCAGGTACAACTGGACCTCTTGTGTGGGGACCAGGCCTTGATTCACCTGGAAGAAATCTTTGGTATAATTTTGCTTTGACAGAATCAGAAAAAACAACTCTTAAAACTAGTCCTAGTGCATTAAGCACCTTATTGACAAGTGATGGAGTAAAGATTCGCAAGAGATTTAACTGGTTTAAACCAAATGCAATAACTGCGGGTGGTCTTGCTGAAACGGAAGAAGATGCTGAAACATCTTGGGAAACACAAACAGGTTTATTGATTTCAGATTTTTCAAATTATAGCTGGTATATCAAAAAGGCCGTACGAACATATGATGCTCATTATGTTATTGTTGGTAAACCAGGAAACGAAGAAGATAACGAAGTATGGTGCGCTGGAACAAATCGCAAAGGTGCATTTGGTAATTTGTCAACTGGTTCAATTAGCGATTTTGTTCCAATGTTAAGTGACTCGACATCACAAAATGTTGCTAGCACATTTAGAGTATTAGGAGGTGCATCTTCTGGATCAGTTTTTGAAAAAACTGATACTAGTGCTCATAGTTTATCTGATTATGATATATTAACCTTTGGTACAACAAATCGTTATGTCATTTTAGGAAATGCATCTGGTGCAAATCGTTCAACACAATTTAGATTGTTTAGTAACTTAACTAATGCTCGTCAGGCCTTTATTAGTAATAGCGCGACAGGAGTTGTAACACTAAATAATACTACAACACTATCAAATGGTATTGGAGCCGTTAACACTCATCGTGGTCGACTAAAGAAAATTATTGATATTAGTGTTTCTCGTGGTGTTGCATCTGATACAGGTGGCGATGGCATTATATTGCGACAAGCCCAAACTTTTGCATCACCATTATCGTCATCGCTTGATCGTCTCCCTGAATCTGATATATTGACTGATCGACTTATTGCATGTGGTTTAAATACTAATGGTCGTTTGGCTATAAACAATTTGGACAATCCTACAACTGTAAGAGCAACAGCTGGTCTAACAATTGGAGCCAATAAGATAATCAAAATTCAAACATGTAATTTTAGTGCAATTTCATTTGCTCTTGCAAATAACGGTTTATTATATTTCGCAGGCAATCGCGCAAGCGGTTGTTCAAATAGTGGAAATATAGTCGGAAATAGTTTAACATGGACGAATGTTGGTGTTGTTGGTTATGTTCATGACTTTTATATTATTGATGATGCATCATTGACACGTATATTTGTAATTGCAGAATCATCACTTGGCAGTGGAGTCTTTGATCTTTATGCAGGTGGATTTAACAGAAATTATATACTTGGTACAAGTCGATCATTAGATGTAGCATTACCGAACTTTGCTAAACTTATCTTTCCAGAAAATCCTAAAAATATTGTTAATATTGCTGGTGCAATGGATCAAACATATGTTCTTTGCAAAGATGAAGGTGAAGATATTGGACGTGTTTATGTTACTGGTAAAGAAGTATCACGATCATATTTCCCAGTTTCAGACACACTCAAAACATTTCCTCAATTCAAAAAGATTGATCGCGATATTTTATAAGATAAATAAACAATATGCCTAGTCTAACACCATCAAGAATAGTATTACGCCATAGCAATGTTTCTGGAGAAAAACCAGGAACAGATGATTTGTTGCTGGGTGAAGTTTATATTAACATACCTGATAATAAATTATATTATAAAAATAATGATGATCTTGTTAATCCAATTGTTGAAGTAGAATTAACAACATCTAATGAATTGATTCATGTTCGTGATGTTAATTTGACAGAAGATGGTAATTTGATTGCGACATATTCTGACAATAATACAAAACCTCTTGGCAGTGTGCTTGGTCCACGTGGTCGTGGTCTTGCTATTGATGGTGTTGTTGATTATGTTACAGAATTGCCTACATCGTCAACTATAGCCAATATTTTAAATAAGAATGGCACACTCTTTATTGTTCGACTGGGTGAAGATAATGAGACTCCATTTGATCCGACTGGTCCACGAATCTATAGTTATAGCACTAGTGGAGGTGGAACATGGAGTGAATTAGAAGACGCAACAGTTGCCGCTAATGGTGAAGATGGAGTTGATGGTAATACGATTATTAGTGGTGTTGATGAAATTCCATTAGTAGGTGTAGGTGTTGATGGTGATTATTATCTTGATAGAATCAATTATGTAATATTTGGACCAAAAAGTGCTGGTGTTTGGCCAACGCCTGGTGTTAGTTTAAAAGCTCCAAATAGTTTAACTAGTTCTACAACATCAAATGGCACAGCTGTCTTAGACATCTCTTCAGTTGAAACAGATGATATAACTATTACCGATAGTATTACTTTTAATAATACTGAATTTAATTATGGAACAGGTGCAGCAGCTGCCCATAAAAATGCCCTAGGTTTAGTCGATGAAGTTGTTCAATATCGATTAGACACACCTCCAAGCCAATTAGAACCTGAAGATGCTGGAGTTGTAATGTTGTTGCAATATGGTGACTCTGTTTGGTTTAAAGATAACAATGATACAACATATTTGCTTGTTGGAAGTGGCAATGAACAAAATCAATATATACTATCTGAAACATTAATTTCAGATAATACATTTACTGTAACATCTTCTCCTGTTACAGTATCTCCTGGAACATATAATGTAGATATTGCAGTTAGCAATTATATTGCTGGTTCTTATAATATTAACTATTTTACTTTAAAATATGATAGTCCAGGCGATGCTATATTTGATAGTAATAGTGTTAATCCCGATACATTATTAGATATGTATACAAGTGTTGGAGATGCATTTCTTGAATTTTTTCTTCAAGATCCAGCATTAGTAACTAGTCAATCAGGCAGTGTCACTGTAACAGTAAACGCAGAAACACAATTTTATATTTACGGAGATTTTAATTATACTGGAGATAGCGCAGACTTTTTAATTACATTTACACAAGTATGACTGAAAAACAATTAAAATGGAATAAAGCAATATTGCGTCGAGTTGAAAGAATTGATGGCGTATCTGTTGGTGACATAAGACTCGCCGCAGGTGATCGTGATCGTTCAATGTTTGCAAATACACTTGTACTCTTGCGTGAAGCTGAAGATCTTTTGACTACAGAAGCTGAAAAGATTGCATTTAGAGCTAGCCAGCAAACAATTACTGATCGAAGGGGTGTGCCTCATACGATGAGCGTAACAGAATTGCGCGCGCTGCTTGTACAATATGGCATAAATTATCAAGCTCTTTGGCTTGCTGCAAATACATCAGTTGCTGAATAGTCATAATCTAAATCTGTATAAATACTATCATGGCATTCTATACAGATATTATTATTGATCAAGGCTCTGCTTATAATGTAACAGTTCCTGTATTAACATTAAATAATCTGCCTCTTGATTTGACCGAATATAGCGGTCGAGGTCAGATACGTCGTAATTATAATGCGACTCTTGCTGTTGATTTTCTTGTTCAGGTTTATGGTGATCCAACAGATGGTCTTGTAAGAATTAGTTTGACACCAGCACAAACTGCTGCTATGAAGGCAGGACGATATGTCTTTGATATTGAGGTTTATACTGAAAATGATAATGATGTTATACGTGTCATTGAAGGTCAAGTTACAATTACACCAAGAGCGACTCAACCATCTAGTGGAAACTAAAAAGTTATGCCTGAAATATTACCACCAGTATTAATTAATAATGGACAAAACATTGTCATACCATCATTGCATGAAGGTGGCAATCAAATTGGTCCATTATTTCAAACTGGTACTCAGGGTCCTCGAGGACCTAATATTATTACATCAACTACACAAAGTGATGGCACCGCTAATATTTCAATATTAGGTTTAACCATTGAGGATAGCTTAATATTAAATGGAGAAAATTATAGTTATAGTGAAGATTCACTGCAAGCTCATAGAGTTGCCTTAAATATTGATGAGCTTGATAATACAAGTGATGCAGATAAACCAATCAGTAATGCAACACAATCTGCTTTAAATAATAAAAGTGATGTCGGTCATGGTCATGTTGCAAGTGATATAAGCGATTTTAATAGTGTTGCAAGTGCTGCAGCTCCTGTTCAAAGTGTTAATACTCGTGTTGGTGCAATTGTCTTAACAAAGAGTGACGTTGGACTAGGCAATGTTGATAATACAAGTGACGCTAATAAACCAATTAGTACAGCAACTGCAACCGCTTTAAGTGGTAAGGTTGATAAAGTTGCTGGCAAAGGTTTATCTGATGAAAATTATACATCTGCGGAAAAGAGTAAATTGGCTGGCATTGCAGACGGAGCTGAAGTTAATGTTAATGCTGATTGGAACGCCACAAGCGGTGATGCTGAGATCTTAAATAAACCAACGCTTGGATCAGCAGCTGCTGCAAATACAACCGATTTTGCGACAGCATCTCAAGGAGAACTTGCAGATAGCGCATTACAACCACAGAGCGTAAACTATGTTGGCGAATATAATGATGGAGTTGACTACACATATGGTGATGTAGTAATTTATGGAGGTCTACTTTATATAAGAGTTGGAGAACCCAATACAGGTTATCCTCCAGGTACCGTCTATTGGGAACCGTTTACACCAGAGATTGGCTCACCCGCATATGACTTGTATATACAACAGTCACTTGCTAATAAATCAAATGTTGGACACGGTCATAGCTCAAGTGACATAACCGATTTTAGCAGTGCTGTGAGTGCACTTGCTGCAGTGAAGAGTGTCAATACTCGTGTTGGTGATAT
>JACCEC012142593.1_pt1 | contig 13305 bp, 8 predicted proteins | sample 7450121 | NCBI WGS metagenome assembly JACCEC01 (sample SAMN15323455, study PRJNA562643) | freshwater metagenome | isolation source: river surface water | place: USA:Blue River Watershed | collected 2017-08-18 | reverse complement strand
CGCCCACCGCCCCCGCCGCCGCCCCCACTCGGGCAAGCTCCAGGGGCAAATCCAGTCGCCACGAGGCCAACAGCCAACCGGTACCGGCAGCACCGATTCACCCGGCCAACCGATTCGCCGACCGCTTCGCGCCCGCCAAGCCCAGCGCCCGCCACTTGCCCGAACCGATGCTTGACACCCGGCCGGCCGCAAAGGCCGATCCGAAGCTGGCCAATGCGTGGAAGACCAAGGCCGGTCGTGACCTTTCCGAGCCCGAGTTGCTGGCCATGCCCGAGGGCGAGTACATGAACGACAAGCAGGTCGAGTTCTTCAAGGCGCGCCTGAATGCGCTCAAGGAGGACCTGCTGTCCAACGCCGGCGAAACCACCGAGCACCTGCGCGAAGACACCACCATCGTGCCCGACCCGGCCGATCGCGCCACCATCGAGGAAGAGCACGCCTTGGAGCTGCGCACGCGCGACCGCGAGCGCAAGCTGCTGCGCAAGATTTCGCAGTCTCTGGCCCGCATCGACGCCGGCGAGTACGGATACTGCGAAGAGACCGGCGAGCCCATCGGCCTGGGCCGGCTGCTGGCACGGCCCACCGCCACGCTCTCGCTGGAGGCGCAGCAGCGTCGCGAACTCAAGCAGCGCATGTTCGGTGACTGAACGCGACGCCTCCGCTTCATCGCCCGTCTACCACGGCACCACGATCGTCAGCGTGCGCCGCCAACGGCCTGACGGCAGTTGGCAAGTCGCCCTGGGCGGCGACGGCCAGGTCACGCTGGGCCACATCGTCGTCAAGGCCAGCGCCCGCAAGGTGCGCAAGCTGCACAAGGACCAGGTGCTGGCCGGCTTTGCCGGCGCCACAGCCGATGCCTTCACCCTGTTTGAACGTTTCGAGGCCAAGCTCGAGAAGCACCAGGGCCACTTGGCGCGCGCGGCCATCGAGCTCACCAGGGATTGGCGCACCGACCGCGTCCTTCGCCGCCTGGAAGCCATGTTGGCGGTGGCCGACCGCAGCGCCAGTCTCATCATCACCGGCAACGGCGATGTACTGGAGCCCGAGCGCGGCATCGTGGCCATCGGATCCGGTGGTGCCTATGCGCAGGCCGCTGCACAAGCCTTGCTGGCGCATACCGAGATGGCGGCGCCCGAAATCGTCAAGCGGGCCCTTGAAATTGCGGGTGATCTCTGCATCTACACGAATCAGAACCACACGATCGAAGTGCTGGACTGAACGCGAGCGCACCGCCTGAACAGTCGCCAGAAAGAACCGCCATGAGCGCCATGACGCCACAGGAGATCGTCTCTGAACTGGACCAGCACATCGTGGGCCAGCAGCAGGCCAAGCGCGCGGTGGCCATTGCGCTGCGCAACCGCTGGCGGCGCCAACAGGTGGATGACAAGCTGCGCCACGAGATCACCCCCAAGAACATCCTGATGATCGGCCCCACCGGCGTGGGCAAGACAGAAATCGCGCGGCGCCTGGCCCGACTGGCTGACGCACCCTTCATCAAGGTCGAAGCCACCAAGTTCACCGAGGTGGGCTATGTGGGCAAGGACGTGGACACCATCGTGCGCGACCTGGTGGATGTGGCGGTGAAACAGGAACGCGAACGCCAGGTGCGCGCCAAGCGCAGCTTGGCCGAGGACGCAGCGGAGGACCGCATCCTGGACGTGTTGATCCCACCGCCGCGCTCGTCGGCGGCCTCTTCGCCCTTCGGGTTTGGGGAGACGCCCGCACCGGCCCGACCGGCCACCGACAGCGCAGCGCGGCAAACCTTTCGCAAGCGCCTGCGCGAAGGCTCCTTGGACGATACCGAGATCGAGATTGAGCTCGCCGAGGCGCGCCCCACCCTGGAGGTGATGGGCCCCCAGGGGATGGAGGACATGGCCGAGCAGCTCAAGGGGCTGTTCTCGCAGATGGGTGCCGGACGGCGCAAGACACGCCGGCTCAAGATTCGTGAAGCCCTGAAGCTGCTGGTGGAGGAAGAAGCCGCCAAGCTTGTCAACGAGGACGAGATCAAGGCCGCCGCGCTGGCGCATGCCGAGGGCAATGGCATCGTCTTCATCGACGAGATCGACAAGGTGTGTTCGCGCAGCGAGGGTGGCGGCACCGCCGAAGTCTCGCGCCAGGGCGTGCAGCGTGACCTGCTGCCCCTGGTCGAGGGCACGACCGTGAGCACCAAGTACGGCCCGGTGAAGACCGACCACATCCTGTTCATTGCCTCCGGCGCCTTTCACCTGGCCAAGCCCAGCGACCTGATCCCCGAATTGCAGGGCCGCTTTCCGATCCGGGTGGAGCTTGCCGCCCTGAGCGTGCAGGACTTCGAGGCCATCCTCACCAGCACCCACGCCAGCATCGTCAAGCAGTATCAGGCGCTGCTGGCCACCGAAGGGGTGGAACTGGTGTTCGAAGCTGAGGCCATCAGCCGCTTGGCCCAGATTGCCTACGAAGTGAACGAGCGCATGGAAAACATCGGCGCCCGGCGCTTGGCCACGGTGATGGAGCGCCTGCTCGATGAGATCAGCTTCGACGCCCCGAGGCTGGCGGGCACCCTGGTGCGTATCGGGGCCCAGCAAGTAGACGACAAACTCAGCGACCTGTCGCGCAACGAAGACCTCTCGCGGTTCATCCTCTGATCGGCGGTCACCGCCGACGCCGCTCCTCTATTGCCCTGGCGCGAAGGCCCGGGACTGACCCGTGGGGACGCCGGCCTCACGCTGGGCCTGCATGGCCAGGAGGCCATCGAAGATCAGCCCCTCGACCCCTTCGTGCTCGATCTGCAGGTGGGGCGCCACCTTCCAGCCCGCTCCGCCGGTGATCAGGGTCAGCGGCGTCACGCCGGTGTGGTGCTTCAGGTGGCGATGCATGCGCTCGATGGCCCCGGTGATGGCGTAGTTGCCGCCACTGGTCAGGGCGTCGGAGGTGTTGGTGGGGAACTGGCTGACCTCACCCGTGGGCACGCGCAGGCCGGCGGTTCCTGATTCCAGTGCGCGCAACATGATGCCGTGTCCGGGCAGGATCAGACCGCCGAGGAAGGTGCCCTGCGCGTCGAGTGCATCCACCGTCACCGCCGTGCCGATCATCACCACCAGGGCCGGCTGCGACAGGCCACGGTTGAGCACGTGCCAGCGCGCGCCGATCAGGGCGGTCCAGCGGTCTGCACCCAGCCGTGTGGGGTGGTCGTAGCCGTTGGTGACCCCGGCATCCTGTGCCGTGGGCACGACCCAGCGGGGGCCGGCATCCCACAGCTCCATCTGCTCTTCCACCCGGCGCCGCACCGCGTCGCCGGCCACGTTGCAGCCCAGGATGGCTCTCGGCGCGTCAATGGCGCGCCAGTCGCCTTCGGCCAGGGCGTCGATGTTCTCCAGGAACACCGCCCCGTGCAGGCGCGGCACCGCGCCGGGCGCTGCCGATTCGTACAGCGCCCACTTCAGCCTGGTGTTGCCGATGTCGATGGCCAGAAAACTCACGGGCCGCAGGGTATCAGAGCCGCCAGGCGCGGCGCGGGCCCTTCCCGGGCCGTCCGCCGCAAGCAAGAATTCGGTGGCATGATTGCAGATTGACGTTTACGTTAACGTCAATTCAATTGAAATGCTGTTGCCGAGGTGTTCATGACCGACCTGTCCGCCGACTTCAAGGCATTGGCCAACTACCGCCCTACGCACAAGGTGCGCTTCGTCACGGCCGCGAGCCTGTTCGACGGGCACGACGCGGCCATCAACATCATGCGCCGCATCCTGCAGGGCATGGGCGCGGAGGTCATCCACCTGGGCCATAACCGATCGGTAAACGAAGTGGTCACCGCCGCACTGCAAGAAGACGTGCAGGGGATTGCGGTGAGCTCCTACCAGGGCGGTCACGTCGAGTACTTCAAGTACATGGTGGACCTGCTGCGCGCACGCGGCGGTGAGCACATCCAGGTCTTCGGTGGCGGCGGCGGCGTGATCGTGCCGGCCGAAATCCGCGATCTCAACGAACACGGCGTGCGCATCTACAGCCCCGAGGACGGCCAGCGCATGGGGCTGCAGGGCATGATCGGCGAAATGATGATGCGCTGCGACCGGGATCTTTCGGCGCACGCACCGACCAGCGTCGCGGCGGTTCAGGGTCACGGCGAAGCCGCCTGGCGAGCGCTGGCTCAACTCATCACCGCCCTGGAAAACGGCAAGGCCGATCCGAAGCTGCTGAACGCCGTGCGCGGGGCCGCGGCGGTCCACAAGGCTCCCGTGCTGGGCATTACCGGGACCGGCGGCGCAGGCAAGTCCTCACTTACAGACGAATTGATCCGCCGCATCCGGCTGGACCAACACGATGCACTGCGCATCGCGGTGATCTCCATCGACCCTTCCCGCCGCAAGAGTGGCGGGGCTCTGCTGGGCGACCGCATCCGCATGAATGCCATCGGTGAGTGGTCGGCCTCCTCGGCCTCCTCGGCCGGCGCCGCTGGCGGCGGGCACCGCGTCTTCATGCGCTCCCTGGCCACCCGCGAAGCCGGCAGTGAGATCTCCCAGGCCCTTCCCGATGTGGTGGCCGCCTGCCGCGCCGCGGGCTTCGATCTGGTGATCGTGGAAACCTCGGGTATCGGCCAGGGTGACGCGGCCATCGTGCCGCATGTGGACGTGCCGATGTACGTGATGACCCCCGAATTCGGCGCGGCCAGCCAGCTCGAGAAGATCGACATGCTGGACTTCGCCGAGTTCGTGGCCATCAACAAGTTCGACCGCAAGGGCTCACTGGACGCCCTGCGCGACGTGGCCAAACAGGTGCAGCGCAACCGCGAAGCCTGGACGGTCAAGACCGAGGACATGCCGGTGTACGGCACCATGGCCAGCCGTTTCAATGACGACGGCGTGACCGCGCTGTACCAAGGCCTGAAGCCGCGCCTGCAGGCCTTGGGCCTGCCGCTGCGCGAGGGTCGCCTGCCCTTGGTGAATACGCGCCACAGCACCCAGCAAACGCCCATCGTGCCGCCGGCGCGTGTGCGCTACCTGGCCGACATCGCCGACACGGTGCGCGGCTACAAGAAGCGCGTGGCGCAGCAGGTGACGCTGGCCCGTGAGGTGCAGCAGCTGCGCGAGGCCGCGCGCATGCTCAGTGTGGACAAGCCCGACAAGCCCCGCGCGGCCGAGGCGGCCATTGATCTGGCCACCAAGCGCGAAGCCCAACTCGGCGCCGATGCGCGCAAATTGCTGGCCATGTGGCCCGACATGCAAAAAGCCTATGCCGGTGACGAATACGTGGTGAAGATCCGCGACAAGGAGATCCGCACCGCGCTGACCCACACCACGCTGTCGGGCAACAAGATCCGCAAGGTGGCCCTGCCGTCCTATGAGGACCACGGTGAAATCCTGAAGTGGCTGATGTTGGAAAACGTGCCGGGCTCCTTCCCCTACACCGCCGGCACCTTCGCCTTCAAGCGCGAGGGCGAAGACCCGACCCGCATGTTCGCCGGTGAAGGCGACGCGTTTCGCACCAACCGCCGCTTCAAGGTGGTCAGCGAGGGCATGCCGGCCAAGCGGCTGTCCACCGCCTTCGATTCGGTCACGCTCTATGGCCATGACCCCGACCGTCGCCCCGACATCTACGGCAAGGTGGGCAACTCGGGTGTGTCCATCGCCACGCTCGAGGACATGAAGGTGCTGTACGGCGGCTTCGACCTGACGAATCCGTCTACCTCAGTGAGCATGACCATCAATGGTCCAGCGCCGTCGATTCTGGCCATGTTCATGAACACCGCCATCGACCAGAACCTGGAGAAGTTCAAAACCGACAACGGGCGGGATCCGACGGCCGACGAGGCGCAGAAGATCCGCGCCTGGACCCTGGCGAATGTGCGGGGCACGGTGCAGGCCGATATCCTGAAAGAGGACCAGGGGCAGAACACCTGCATCTTCAGTACCGAGTTCTCGCTCAAGGTGATGGGCGACATCGCCGAGTACTTCGTGCACCACGATGTGCGCAACTTCTATTCGGTGTCGATCAGCGGTTATCACATCGCCGAAGCGGGTGCGAACCCCATTTCGCAGCTGGCCTTCACGCTGAGCAATGGCTTCACCTTCGTGGAGGCGTATTTGGCGCGCGGCATGCACATCGACGATTTCGCGCCGAACCTCTCCTTCTTCTTCAGCAACGGCATGGACCCTGAGAACACGATTCTGGGGCGCGTGTCGCGCCGCATCTGGGCCACGTGCATGCGCGACCGCTACGGCGCCAACGAGCGTTCACAGAAGCTCAAGTACCACATCCAGACCAGCGGCCGCTCGCTGCACGCGCAAGAGATCGCCTTCAACGACATCCGCACCACGCTGCAGGCGCTGATCGCCATCTACGACAACTGCAACAGCCTGCACACCAACGCCTACGACGAGGCGATCACCACGCCCACGGAAGAAAGCGTGCGCCGCGCGATGGCCATTCAGCTGATCATCAACCGCGAATGGGGCTTGGCCAAGAACGAGAACCCGAACCAGGGCGCCTTCATCATCGACGAGCTCACCGAGCTGGTGGAAGAAGCGGTGCTGGCCGAGTTCGAGCGCATCGCCGAGCGCGGCGGCGTCCTGGGCGCGATGGAAACCGGCTACCAGCGCGGCAAGATCCAGGAGGAGTCGCTCTACTACGAGCAGCTCAAGCACGACGGCACGCTGCCGATCATCGGCGTGAACACCTTCCGCAACCCGCATGGCGATCCGGTGCCCGAGCACATCGAGCTGGCCCGCTCCACGGTCGAGGAAAAGGAGTCGCAACTGCAGCGCCTGCACGACTTCCACAGCCGGCATGCAGCCCAGACGGGTCCCATGCTGCAGCGTCTGCGCCAGGCCGTGATGGACAACACGAACGTCTTCGAGGTGTTGATGGACGCGGTGCGGGTGTGCTCGCTGGGCCAGATCACCGCCACGCTGTTTGAAGTCGGCGGCCAGTACCGCCGCAGCATGTAGGCCCCACGCCAACACGAACCGATTGATTGAAGACCACGAGGAGAACCCGATGAGCCTGCCCAACGTTTATGTCGTCGCCGCTGCCCGAACCGCCATCGGCACCTTCGGCGGCAGCCTCAAGGACTTGGCACTGGCCGACCTGGCCACGATTGCCGTGAAGGAGGCACTGGCCCGCAGTGGCGCGCCGCTGGATGCCGTCGGCCACCTGGCCATGGGCACCGTGGTGCCCACCGAGCCGCGCGACGCCTACCTCAGCCGCGTGGCCGCGATGAATGCCGGCCTGCCCAAGGAAACCCCCGCCTTCAACGTGAACCGCTTGTGTGGCTCGGGCCTTCAGGCCATCGTGTCGGCCTCGCAGGCCATCCTGCTGGGCGACTGCGACATCGCCGTGGGCGCTGGTGCCGAAAACATGAGCCGAGGCGCGTACCTGCTGCCCGGCGCCCGTTGGGGCACCCGCATGGGCGACGCGCAAATCCAGGACTTCATGACCGGCGCCCTGCACGATCCCTTCCACAAGATCCACATGGGCATCACCGCTGAAAACGTGGCCGCGCAGTTCGGCATCACGCGCCAGCAGATGGACGAGCTGGCCGCCGAAAGCCACCGCCGCGCCGCCGCCGCCATCGCAGCCGGGTACTTCAAGGACCAGATCGTGCCGGTCGTGACGCAAAGCCGCAAAGGTGAAGTGCGCTTCGATACCGACGAGCATGTGAAGGCCTCCACGACCGTGGATACCCTGGCGGGCATGAAGCCGGCCTTCAAAAAAGAAGGCCTGGTGACCGCAGGCAACGCCTCGGGCATCAACGACGGCGCGGGTGCGGTGGTGCTGGCCAGCGAGGCGGCGGTGAAGACCCATGGCCTGAAGCCCTTGGCGCGCCTGGTGGCCTACTCGCATGCGGGCGTGGAGCCCACCATCATGGGCATCGGCCCGGTGCCGGCCACGCGCCGCGTGCTGGATCGCGCCGGTTGGAAGGTGGGTGACCTGGACGTGATCGAGAGCAACGAAGCCTTTGCCGCCCAGGCCTGCGCCGTGGTGAAGGAACTCGGCTTGGACCCGGCCAAGACCAACCCCAACGGCTCGGGCATTTCCTTGGGCCACCCGATCGGGGCCACGGGCGCCATCATCACCACCAAGGCCATCTACGAGCTGCACCGCACCGGCGGCAAGCGCGCCCTGGTGACCATGTGCATTGGTGGCGGACAAGGTATCGCGGCGCTGTTCGAGCGGGTCTAGGCACCGGCGGAGCCGGTCAAGGCAGCGCTATTCGGTGTAAGCCCGTCCCCGGTAAGTTGATCCAGGCGGGCAAAATGGGACATGGACGCCCAACTGCCCTTCTCAGCCCCCCAATCCTTCACCGACCCCGATGCTGCCCTGGCGCATGCCAGGGCCATCTACGACTCGGCGGTCGAACACCTGCGTGATCAGCTGCGCCGCTTCGTGGCCGGTGAGACGCCCGCTGCCCGCGTGAGGGCCTGCTACCCGCGCCTGCGCGTGCGCACCGACAGCGTGGCAAGAGCCGATTCCCGACTGGCCTATGGCTTCGTGGCAGGCCCCGGCTTGTATGAGACCACGCTCACTCGGCCTGACCTCTTCGCCACCTACTACCGCACGCAGTTCGAGCTGCTGCTGAAGAACCACGGCGCGCACCTGGTGGGCGGCTTGGAAGTGGGTGTGAGCAAGACGCCCATCCCGGTGCATTTCGCGCTGGGTGAGAACGAGCATCTGGAAGGCTCACTGAGCCCCGAGCGGCGTCTGCTGCTGCGCGACCTGTTCGATCTGCCGGACCTGAACGCGATGGACGACAGCATCGCCAACGGCTCGCACGACCCGGCACCCGGGGAGCCGGAACCGCTGTCGCTGTTCACCGCGCCACGCATGGACTATTCCCTGCACCGCCTGCGCCACTACACCGGCACCGTGCCCGACCATTTCCAGAACTACGTTTTGTTCACGAACTACCAGTTCTACATCGACGAATTCGTGCGGCTGGGCCACGCGATGATGGCCGACCCCTCTTCCGAGTACGAGGCCTTCATCGAGCCAGGCAATGTGGTGACGCGGCGCACCGGCCTGCCCGTGCAGCCGGGAGATGAACGCGGTGCGGCGCCGCCACGTTTGCCGCAGATGCCGGCCTATCACCTGGTGCGGCCGGGCCATTCGGGCATCACCATGGTCAACATCGGCGTGGGGCCGGCCAATGCCAAGAACATCAGTGACCACATCGCGGTACTGCGCCCGCATGTGTGGCTGATGCTGGGGCACTGCGCCGGCCTGCGCAACACGCAGCAGCTGGGCGACTATGTGCTGGCCCATGGCTATGTGCGTGAAGACCATGTGCTCGATGAAGAACTGCCCCTGTGGGTACCCATCCCCGCCCTGGCCGAGGTGCAGGTGGCCTTGGAAACCGCGGTGGCCGAGGTGACGCAGTTGAGCGGCTATGAACTCAAGCGGGTGCTGCGCACCGGCACCGTGGCGTCCACCGACAACCGCAACTGGGAGCTACTCCCCTTCCGCGGCCCCCACAGCACGCCGGCCCGGCGCTTCAGCCAAAGCCGCGCGGTGGCGCTGGACATGGAAAGCGCCACGATTGCGGCCAACGGCTTCCGTTTTCGCGTGCCCTACGGCACGTTGCTGTGCGTGAGCGACAAGCCCCTGCACGGCGAGATCAAGCTGCCGGGCATGGCCAACACCTTCTACCGCGAGCGTGTGGACCAGCACCTGCGCATCGGCATCCGCGCCATCGAGTTGCTGCGCCGCGCCGGCATGGGGCAGTTGCACTCGCGCAAGCTGCGCTCGTTCGCCGAGGTGGCGTTTCAGTAGGGGCGATCAGGCTCTCGGCTTGACGTGTGAAGCCGCCAGCTTTGCATTGGCGCGTGCGACATCGGTATCCACCGCACGCGCCAGCGCCACGCCCATCCGCCGCTTGACGAAGCTCTCGGGCTTGCCGAACAACCGCAGGTCCGTGCCTTCGACGGCCAGGGCCTGGTCCACACCGTCGAACACGATGCCCTGTGCATCCACGCCCCCATAGATGACGGCGCTGGCGCCGGGGTTGCGCAGTGAGGTGTCCACCGGCAGCCCCAGGATGGCGCGGGCGTGCAGCTCGAATTCGCTTTGCCATTGGGTGCACAGCGTCACCAGGCCGGTGTCGTGCGGGCGCGGGCTGACCTCGCTGAACCACACCTCGTCGCCCTTGATGAACAACTCCACCCCGTACAGGCCGCAGCCATCGGGTTGGCCTTGAAGGCCGCGGCCCAGGTCGTCCGTCACGGCCTTGGCAATCGACTGCGCACGCTGCAAGGCCAGCGGCGTCATGCGCTGGGGCTGCCAGCTTTCCACATAGTCGCCGCTGACCTGCTTGTGGCCAATGGGTTCGCAGAAATGGGTGTGGATGGCGCCATCCGCGCCGCGCGCGCGCACGGTGAGCAGGGTGATCTCGTAGTCGAAGTCAATGAAGCCCTCGACGATCACCCGGCCCTTGGACACGCGGCCGCCGGCCATCGCATAGTCCCAGGCCGACTTCACATCGGCAGGCGTGTCAATCTTGCTCTGTCCCTTGCCCGATGAGCTCATCACCGGCTTGACGATACAGGGGTAGCCGATGGGCGCCGATCCGTCCGCGCCATCGATGGCGGCCTGCAATTCCGCCAGCGAATCGCAAAAGCGGTAGGGGCTGGTGGCCAGGCCCAGGGTCTCGGCAGCCAGGCGGCGGATGCCTTCGCGGTCCATGGTCAAGCGGGCCGCACGCGCGGTGGGCACCACCTTGACCACACCCTCGGCTTCGAGTGCCTGCAACTCGGCCGTGGCGATGGCCTCGATCTCGGGCACCACCATCAGCGGCCTTTCGCGCTCGATCAAGGCGCGCAGCTGCTGCGCATCGCTCATGGTGATGGTGTGCGCATGGTGCGCCACCTGGTGGCCCGGCGCGTTTTCATAGCGGTCGACCGCGATGGTTTCAACCCCCAGGCGCTGCAGTGCCATCAGCACTTCCTTGCCGAGTTCGCCGGAACCCAGCAGCATCACGCGGGTGGCCGAAGGGGACAGGGGTGTGCCAAGGGTGGTCATGAAGGGTCTCCGCCGGTAATTCGTCATCCTAACCAAGCTCAACGGCCCGACGGGCACGCCCAAAAACCCCGAGCCTTTCGCGGACTTGTGTCGCCTGCGCCGCCCTACACTTCGTGCCATGCACGCCGCCATCCGACCCGACTCAAGCCACGCGTCGACCCCCTGGTTGAACCACTACCCGGCCGGGGTGGGCGCCACCGTGGACATCCCCGCCCACCTCACCCTGGTGGACATCCTGGAGGACTCGTTTCGCCGTTACGCGAACCGCACGGCCTCGCGCTGCCTCGAACGCACGCTGACCTTCGGTCAGATCGACCAGCTCTCGCAGGCCTTGGGCGCCTGGCTGCAGGGTACCGGGCTGAAGCATGGCGACCGCGTGGCCATCATGATGCCCAATGTGCCGCAGTACATGGTGGCCATCGCCGCCATCCTGCGCGCAGGCTATGCGGTGGTCAACGTGAACCCGCTGTACACCGCGCGTGAACTGGAGCATCAGCTCAAGGACTCGGGCGCCAAGGCCATCATCGTGCTGGAGAACTTCGCCAGCACCCTGGAAGAGACGATCGACCGCACCGATGTGCAGCATGTGGTGGTGACCGGCCTGGGCGACCTGATCGGTTGGTGGAAGGGGCGCTTTGTGAATTTCGCGGTGCGCCATCTGCGCAAGATGGTGCCCGAGTACCGCTTGCCCCTGGACGGCGGACGGACCGTGACGCGCTGGCGCCAGGTGCTCGAAGAGGGGCGCCGGCGCCCACTGCAGCGGGCCGTGGTGTCGCCCGACGACGTGGCCTTCCTGCAGTACACCGGCGGCACCACGGGCGTGTCCAAGGGTGCCACGCTCTTGCACCGCAACGTCACGGCCAATGTGCTGCAAACAGAGGCCTGGTTCAAGCCCAAACTCGACGAAATCGGCGACAAGCAGCTGATGATCGTGTGCGCCCTTCCGCTGTATCACATCTTCGCGCTGACCATCTGCTACCTGATGGGCGCGCGAATGGGCTCGCAAAATCTGCTCATCCCCAACCCGCGCGACATTCCCGGCTTCATCAACACCCTGCGCAGCGTGAGGGTGAACATGTTCCCAGCGGTGAACACCCTGTTCAATGCGCTGGCCAATGAGCCCGAGTTCGCCAAGCTCGATTGGTCCGGCCTGAAGGTGAGCAACGGCGGCGGCATGGCCGTGCAGCAGGCCACGGCCGAGAAATGGATGCGCATCACCGGCTGCCCCGTGGTGGAGGGCTATGGCCTGTCTGAAACCTCGCCGGTGGCCACATCCAACCGCTTGGATTTGAAGGAGTTCAGCGGCACCATCGGCCTGCCCATCCCCAGCACCGAAATCGCCATCCGGGACGACGACGGGCGCGATGTGCCCATCGGTCAGCCTGGCGAGATCTGCATCAAGGGTCCCCAGGTGATGGCCGGCTACTGGAACCGGCCGGACGAGACCGACAAAGTGATGACGCCCGACGGCTTCTTCAAGAGCGGTGACGTCGGGATCATGGACGAGCGCGGCTATGTGCGCATCGTCGACCGCAAGAAGGACATGATCCTCGTGTCGGGCTTCAACGTGTACCCCACCGAGATCGAACAGGTGGTGAGTCTGCACCCGGGTGTGCTGGAGGGTGCGGCCGTGGGCATCCCCGACGAGCGCTCGGGCGAAGCGGTCAAGCTTTTCGTCGTGAAAAAGGACGGCGCCACGATCTCCGAAGACGATATTGCCGGCTACTGCCGCGACAACTTCACCGCCTACAAGCGACCCAAGATCATCGAGTTCCGCGACGACCTGCCCAAGAGCAATGTGGGCAAGATCCTGCGCCGGGAGCTGCGCAGCGACCATTGAGGCCAAAATGGGCGAATGGCCGCGTCGTTCGCCCCCGTCTTCGATGCCCTGCACCTGCAGGTGCTGCAGCGCGACTGGCTGTCGTCCAACCAGATCGTGTTTCGTGACGCTGACGGCGTGTCGGTCGTGGACACTGGGTATGTCAGCCACGCGCCCCAAACGCTGGCCTTGGTCGACCTCGCGCGCGGGCACGCCCCACTCACGCGCATTCTCAACACCCACCTGCATTCGGACCACTGCGGCGGCAACCAGGCCCTGCAGGAGCGCTTCCCGGATGCCCTGACCTGGGTCCCGCAGGCGGCCTTCCCCAAGGTCAAGGCCTGGGACCAGGAGCGGCTCACCTACCGCCTGACCGGACAACGCTGTCACCCCTTCCGGGTCGACCATGCCCTGGTGGACGGCCAAGCGATCGAACTCGGTGGCCATGCCTGGCAGGTACACGCCATGGGCGGGCACGATCCCGATGCCGTGGTGCT
>JACCEC011704112.1_pt1 | contig 13305 bp, 4 predicted proteins | sample 7450121 | NCBI WGS metagenome assembly JACCEC01 (sample SAMN15323455, study PRJNA562643) | freshwater metagenome | isolation source: river surface water | place: USA:Blue River Watershed | collected 2017-08-18 | reverse complement strand
TCCGTCTGCTATTGTTAGTGGAGCGCCATAAACAAAATATTTATCTGTGACTAATGGAACAGGTATATCTGACCCTAATTCAATAACTCCTGAAAGTTCGAATCCTTCAGTACAAAAAATTACTTTTATACCAGAGTCATTTGTTGATACGGCTTCATTAAATTCAGTTAAATTACTTACAAATGCAGATGTTGCATTTTTTAACTGACTTAATGTAATTGACTGATTTAATTCTGTTGCATCTGGGTGTTGGATAGGAGTATCAAAAATGTGAACTCCATCACCATATTGTATATTTTTTGTTTCAGACATTATTTACTCCTTAAACTATTTCTCTGAATGTTAGACTACCATGGAATGTTCCGTTAGCTGATATCGCTGTTACTATAAGTACTAAAACATCTTCTGTACCTGTAGATATATCATAACCTATTCTTAAGAAAGAATTTATATCAGATGATGATAGTGCCGCTTCATTTGACCCATAACCAGAAGCTATTTTTATTCCTCTATCAGTTATAGTACCAGTAAATGCAGTTTTAAACTCTGTAGTAGAAGACGTTAATGCTGTATATCCAGTAGTAAAATCCGTGCCTGTTGAAGACGTAGGATTTAATAGCAATTCCCATAAAAAATTAGTATTCGCTGTAGTACATAAAACAGATAGTTTTTCAGCTATAATTGTTGAAGTTCTAGCCGTTGATTTATGTCTTAAAGCTAATAAAGGTCGTGTAACTCCGGTATTTACTGCTACTCCAGTAGAACCATTATCTATAGCTCTAAGTGTTCCAGTATTCTCTTGTCCACCTTCAGACATTATTGATGCACAAATATGATCTAAAGATCCAGTAGCCCCAACGCCATTACTTTGTATATAATATCTTACTGGAAGATTTGGATTAGACATATAAACAGAATCATTACTTGTATGGTTAGCATGAACAAATTGATGCGCTACATACGGTACTCCATCAACTACAAAACCACATCTTACTCTACCGACTCCAAGCCACTCGAAGTCAATGTATAAAATCTGAGTTTGATTTAAGTCTAATGTTATTCCTGAAGGACCTGTTCCGTCAAACTTATCGACATTCCAGTTGGTTTTATCAACTTCTTCTGAAACAACAGAGTTCTTTCTAATTAAGAAAGAAACATTAGTAGCTGCTGTTCCGTCAATGCGTAATGAAATACCATTTATACCGTCGTCTAACCCTATTTCTTTTTTAATATTTGTTTCTTGTTTGTATAATCCAGTTATAAAAATTAACTGTGATTTACCTGGTTGATAATTGAAATATTGTTTTGTTTGACGAATTACCTTGTCTCCAAGTGTTATAACACTTAATCTTGTTCTTGCATATACTGCACTATGTGCTGCAGATCCAGATCCAGTAATAGCATTAGCCCAGAATAGTGGTTGATCATCTACTGTTTGTTTAGAGTCAAATACAGTATAAGGTTCACTAACGCGAATTCTAGCAAACGCATCTATTGTTGGGGAATCTGAAGCTGAAAATTTAACGTTTTCTATAAAACTCATATTATCTCCTTATACTATCCACCAACTAGACCCGCTGCTTACAATAGTGATTGAAGTTAAATAACTTGAAATTATCTTAACTGAATCATTATCGAGAGTTTCACCAGATTGAGGTTCTACTCTTACTGCTGCGAAATCGTTGGATATCTTTTTTATCATTATTGATTTATCTTTATTATCTGATGCTGCTGGTAATGTAACAGTGAACCCACCAGTAGTTGTATCACACAAAATAACGTTGTTTCTTACTGCCGTATAATTACTTATCTTTGTTGTTGTAGTCCATGAATTAAAATCTCCGCCATTACTAGAATAAGCCATGATCCACGGGACAACATTACTTGCAGTTTTAGTTGCTTCTTCTGCTGGAATTTCAATAGTAACAGCTCCAGAATCAATACCTCCACCCACAAATCCAATATCAGATGTAGATAATGATGGGGCAAAAGCAATACTACAAGTTCCTACTCCAGTAGTTGTTCTTACAATTGCGAAAGCATATCGTTCTCCGGCTACAAGATTAATATCTGTAGATAAAGTAATATCTTTAAAACCAGTACTTGTTATTGTTGTTCCTGCACGAGTTAATCTATCCCAGTTTCCTGAAATATTATTGTATTGCATTATACCAATATCATAGCTTACTGTACCCGAAATGGCATAAACATATAATCTTAAGGTATCTATACTTTTAACATCGTTTGTAGATGAAAAATAAGCATATCTTGGATATTGAATTGTTCCAGCTCCAAAGTCTATTGCTCCATTTGCATTAGCAATATGAGATGTTTGAAGTGTTCCTGCACCACCAGCAGCTGTACTATTTGTACCACCAGTACCCGCACCGCCATTAATCCAGTCACCAGTAGCAGAACTATAAATTAGTGATTGGCCATCTACAGGAGCTGATATAACAACATCACTTAAAAAATCTAATGTATGAGTATGGTTTATATCAGATTTAGTATCTAATTCATCTTGCGTTTTTTGTGCAGACCACGTATTCTGAGTAGTTGTTAAACTATCATTTGTTTCTATATGTATAGATAAATCTGCAATGTGAGAATTATATCCAGCTAATGGCGCATACTCTGTATCATGATTATGATCATCAATAGTATCTAAAGCAGATTGAACATCGTCGTCAGTCCCGCTTAAAATACCGCCAAAATTTGTTGTATCAACTAATATATCTGAAGCTGAATAACTAGGTATAACACTTACTGGAACAGGTAAGTTGGTTCTTACAGGATTTAAACCACCGAATTGAAATTCATATACAGGATGAGATCCTGAACCAACTAAATTACCATAATACTTTATAACTATTCTATCAGTAGATAACCATGTCCCATCATTTAACAAACCTGATGCTGAAAACAGTTCATAAGTCTCATTTGTTATTGCTGGCGTAGTATTAGAAGTAAATACTAAAGTTTCTGTTCCAACTGAATCTCTCTTATAAAATTCAAAATAAAAACTTGCATCCGCATTACCAGAAACTTTTCTTATATTACCAATTGTCGGTACAGTAAGTACTCCAGGATTTCCAACAAATAATCCAGGTTGTGATATTAATCCAGCAATAAGTTGATTAGACCCTGAGATTGCTCCAGTTGAAACATCTACTGCTGGACTATCATAGTCTACATCTTCAGTAGATGTAACCATTTTATTATAAGTGAAATCTCCAGCTGCTGTAGTAGGATAAAGAATAATATTTGAACTTAATAATGAAACGTCTGCTTTTTTAGCTTGAAGTTCGTCAATTGCTGATTGAACATTGGATGCAATTAATTCAGACTCAGTATTATCATAAGTAATTTCATCTGCTGTTGGAACATCATGATGGTCTACAGAAATTCTTCCGTTTGTAGCATCTTGAATAGTTACAGTTCCAACAATTATTTTGTGACTTGGAGACATTGGAGCTGTATCAGTAACACCACCAGCAATTGTATCACTAACATAAAGTACTGTGTTAACTGGATATAAAGAAGTGTCTAAATCATTGGCATCACCGAAATGAAGAACTCGCCCTGTTGTACCATCTGCAATGTCTTCAGTGGCTACGCCTAAATATAAATCTGGATCTGATAACGAATCTGATGACGCAGGAGTTATATAGACAGATCCTATAGGACCGCCAACTCCCATTGTTCTCATTACTGGTGTCCCATTAGGAATCAATCCACCAGTAGCATTATAAGTTGTTTTTGGCCAATAGATTTCTTCCCCAATACTTTGAACTACTCCATTACCCATACCAATATTTAATGTCTGTTTTTCTTGAGACCATGCTGAGAATCCAGCAACATTAAATTCTGTTGTGAAAGTTTCATTAGTATCATATTTAATACTAGATGGATCTAAATTATCAAGAGCTGCCGCTGTAGCTGTAGAAATAGGTTTATTTAAATCTGAGGTGTTATCTACATTTCCTAAACCGACATCAGTCTTATCAATAGTAACTATTCCAGTTTTACTATTAACAGATATTACATCGTCCGTACTATCAATTTTAAACCAACCGTTTGCTGTATAATATACAGCAAGGTCTTTTAATTTCCAATTAGTCTGTCCATTAAGATCAGTATTACCAGCTACTGAAACAATATAAGCTTCACCATCTGTTGGTGTTAAACTAGAAAGATTCGGCGTATTAGTTGTTGCATTCCATGATCCAACAACTCTAATACCGTCGTCGATAAATGTTGGAAGCTGAGTAAGAGGAACTTTACCATCTGCTCCTAATTCTGCAACACCGAGAGCTGCGCCTTTTTCAGAAATATCAATTTTATCATCAAGCGCATCTTGAGTATCATTTGAAATAGGTTTATCTAAATCAGAAGTATTATCTACATTTCCTAATCCAATATCATCTTTATCAAGTGTAATATTTCCGCCAACAGGTAATACTGAATTTACTGAATTTACAGTATTAACCTGAGCTCCAGCTTCGACGCCAATAATGCTTAAAACTTCAGCTGCACTTAATGCTTCTGGCTCTCCAATACCAGCAGATATACGACCAAGTATCTTATTTTGATCTAAGTCCAGTTCGTTATTGTAACCCATAATTAATCCTCCTAAATTATGGCTATTATACTAGTAGTAAAGAACCATTTCTATTTACAATAGAAACTGATTCGCCATCGCTATTAAGTGTTATTGAATTTGTTCCGTCGATCGTTTCAGCGCCTTCAGTATTTACTATTATACTGTTTACAGATGCGTTGAAACCACTATCCTTAATTATTAAGGTAGCTCCGTAATTATTTGTTATCCAATCAGTACTGATTGTAACAGTAACAGGTGCAGTAATTGTATAATCGACCCATACATGAGTTGTATCACCTATGACATTACCAGTAGCAGAAGCAATAGTTTGATCAGAATATGTGAACCCTGATAAATCTGCAATACTTTGAGCTGTAACATATTTTGGTTCATCTGTATCATCCGTATCAAAAATTACGACTTTATCATCTGAAGCTACAGTTGTACTTGTTAATGATTTCTTTATGTATGTGTCATCACCGTATTCTTTAATAAGAATACTCTTAGGACCATTCAAATTAATTGAAGCAGTACTAACATAGTTAAGGTCAGCTGCGCCGCTATTATAAATTCCGATTAGAACATCTGTTGAACCGTCTGAACCAGATTCAACTACAAATCCGTCAGTTGGAGCATTATTACCATCGGTATCAACTTGTAATGTAATAGCACCAGTAGCTCTGAATTTTAATTGTGAAGCTAGTATAGATGAATAAATATCTGTTGACCCTACTCTTGTAATAGTTACATTTGATGCAGCAAGATTATTATCAGCACCAGTTACCATAACTGTTCCGAGTGCTCCAGCAGGCATTACACCCATTACTCCACTTTTATCTGGAATAGCAATTGTTCTTGTTTGACCAGTTGTAATATTTGCACATTCAAATGCTAATTTCTTTGTAGAGTCAGAATCATCGACTACTCTGAATACGTTATCAGCGACATCATCAGTCGGTGATCCATACCCACCTTTTTGACTATCAACAATAATTTTATATGTAGAGTCAATATCCATACTGAATGAAAGCCTAACATTATTCAAGTCCACAATAGTTGTTTCTAATGGTAATACTAAATTATTATTACCGTCATAAACCTGAATAAGAACATCTGCATCATCCAATCCATGAGAAATATTTATTTCATTATTTACATCAAGGTCCGCATTTTCAAAATAGTCAATATATCGCGATCCAATAACATCAGGTAAATCCTGAAGTTGTTGAAGAGCTGAAATATTATACGGGATATATGGAGTCCAACCTGGATCAGTAATAGGATCTGTACCTGGTCCATGATTTACATAGATAATCTCTGTGTCCATGCTAAAATCAGTTATACCAATTGGTACTACTGGTATTTGCAATGGAGTAGATAATGGATCTGCTATACGTGAATCATACATCCAAATATAACCAGGTGCTTGAGGAATACTCGAAGCTAAACTTGGTGTTACTGTAAATGTCATGTAAGTGTGTGCTACTTCATCAAGTATAATTCTGAACTTAACAGTCTTAGCTTCATTACGTATTTTATTAAATACTGAATTGAAAAGATTAACTCCAGACGGATTATTAACTGTAAGCCATAATTTGTTTACAGTTGAAAAATCGAATGAAGAAAATTCAGCAGGTGTACTTGGTAATTCAACGTTAAATGTGAATAACCCATTCAGATTATCTATACTGTAATATGATAATGGAGACTCGTATGTCGGAATATTAGAATTTTCAGCTGTAAGCGTAGCTGAATACATAGCTTCTGTAATAGGTGCTTGTGCAAACAGATAATCATATCCTAATAATTCTAATTGAGTAGAATTCAATAAATCAGATACTTTAGCAACAATAAGATTATCAATTGCTATTTTTGGTAATAAATCTACATCGCTATAAAACTCGTGTGCACCAAAGAATGATACTATATCAGAATATGCTTTAGCTTCTAATTCTGGAGTTGATGTGTCAACAAATTGTTGATAATATTTTTCTGATGCTCCATATTTAAGAGGTTGAAATAATGCTACTTTTGTTTCCTTATCATTTGGATAAGTAACCGTATCAATTGTTTCAACATACTCTAAAACATTTACTTGAGTATTTAATTTATGAACCCATGAATAATTAGTTGACGCACTATACCACTCAGTAATTGAGTTTCCAACAACAGTATTAGTAAAGAACTTTTCATAATCTTCATTTACAATTGGGTTACTAACAGGAACCATTGCCTGAATACCTGAGAATTGTCTTACTTCATTCCCAGCAGGATTAAATGGATCATTAACTGGTGAACTAATAAAGATACTTGTATAATCAGATGGATTAGGCAATACAATATTAGATCTATTTACAGGTGTTGCTGGACCACTTATAGTAGTAGGTGTCCATGTATAATTAATTTTTGTATCAGCTACTACAGTATTTTCAGATAATGAAACAGTAATATCATCTGATAATAATGCGATAGATTGAGAAACATATTCATGAATTTCAGTAATGTTCGGAACATAAGTCGGGAATAACCATCCAGCTCTTTCAGCAATTGGAGGTATAGCACCGGCATCTTCTCTAATACCTGGTTCAAAAAGAAGAGACCAAATTGTTGAATGATATAGATAATCAATTTCACCAGCATGATCAGCTTCAACCATTGTTTTAACATCTACTCCAAGATATCCCTGAGTAGCCAATGCTGTAGATTTTACTTGGTTTGTAATTGTTCTATTTGATCCAACTGTAACGACTCCATTAAAGAACTCTGATTGTCTTGCCATTTCAGGATCACTTGTCGGATCTCCTATCGAAGTAACTGGAGCACGGTGTTCAAATTCACCTTCAAGAGCAGTATCAACAATTCCATTTTTTACGATAAGAACTTGATTTTCTTTATTGACATCTGTTACAGTAATCAAGTCACTTGTTATACTACTTAAAGTATTTGCAGCAGAAGCAGTAATTGCTGTTTGAATTTCATAATTTGTTAAGAATACTCCATGTGGCAAATCTTCAATAGCGTCACGATTAGGCATATTTGCAGCATCATAAACAAAGTGATCCATATCATACCCAATAGGCGTGACATTTCCAACTGCATTTATAGCAATAGAGTGGGCACTTATTTGTCCTGAAAGATCTGTGTAATATGGATATAAATTGATATATGGAGTTTCATAATAAACACCAGAATCAAAATATAATAAACCAGTTATTGTTGTCGGATTACTGTCTGGATCATCTACAGGATTAAGAGCTCTTGTAGCAGGAACAAACGGAACTTCAGCATCTTGAAGTAAAAGACCAATTTCTGATTTTGTTAATATTGCAGCATCAGGAAGAAGATTAACATCATTTAGAGTTGTTCTAATATTTGCAGTTACATTATAAAATAATCTTGTTCCAACATCAACTAAATCTGATAAGGTAGCTAATTTAAAGGTCAATGTATTAGGCAATGTTATATTAGTACTACTTAATGAAAGAAGTTTTCCGCCAACAGAATTTATTGAAATAGAATTTAAACCTTCGTGCTTAATATTATAAACATGTTCAGTTGTTGTATCATCTATAAGTTTTATATCTAATGCAGGATTTGCAGTTGCTATAGTAGGATTAACTGTTAAACTTGGAATAGTTATACTTGTATTAACAGTTATATTATCTGAATTAAGCACTGCAACATATAATGAACCACTTGAATACAACATGTCTGTATTTGGGATTGTTGTAAGCTGAGATCTATTAGATGTAGTAATTGTAAATAAACCACTTGCCGTATTTGTCATTCTATTCATTTTATTTGTTTCAAGCGGTGTTATCTTACTAGATGTCAACGTATTAATGGCTGTATCAACATATACTTCAGTAGCTAATCCAGTACTTGCTCCAGCAATAAGACTGGTAATTGATGTAGCAAATAAATCTGTTAAATCAATTGTATTTCCTTGATCATTTACCATAGTCAACTTTGCTTGTGCTCCTACATAAGTAGCATCCAAAGTTGTTCCAAGAATATTAATAAACTCAAGTACTTGTTGATTTAAAGCATAATCATTTGGAGTAGAAACACCGTCATCTATAATCAGACCTCTATCATAAAGGTCTAAAGCATTCATTCTAACATTACCGAGTGCGACATCTTCTTTAACTAATTGTAAGTTATGCCATATAGTAGATGGGTCTTGTGTCTTTGCATAATCAGGATATCTCAATCTTAATGATGTATATGTTACGTTAGAATATTCCGGTTTAAATGAAACATATCCTTGTTTATACTTTGATAAAGAATCATTTATATCTGTTCCAACATCATATTGAGACGGTTGCCACAATAAAGGAGTTTTATAAATTAATTCAACGTCTTTGCTACCAGACGTCTGAGTAAATCCTAATTGATTCTCACCAAGCATCTGACGTAGAAGATCATCACCCTGACCGAGTTTAATCTGGGTAAGCGAAGGAATAACTTCGAATACTCTTCTATTTTCTAATGGAATTTCTGTCCCATTGAATGTTCCGTTTTCGCTCATAAGTTACCTCATAGCTTATATTCTAAATTGTTATTTACATGTATATTTATATTATGAATATTATAAAGAAAAAGGCCTTATATAAGGCCTTTTAAGAATAACACGACTATTATTAGTATTTAATTATGCTGTTGCTATAGGTAATATTCCATCATCATCAGTAGCTATTGCATCGTGATAAACAACAGTATTAACAATGGAATATGCAGTTATCATTCTTCTGTCACGGGTCTGGAATAATGCGGCTAAACCTTCAAATACAGTATTGATAGGCTTCGCAGCATCAATAGCTTTAGATAACATAGCGAATTTAGTTTCATCATTGAATAATGATCCAGTCTCATAATCAAAACTATTATTAATAGAATACCTAACTTCGAAGTGCGGAGTTGGGTACCATTCATCAGGTATCTCAGGTCTACCTTCTTTAACAGATCCGTAAAAATCTTCAATAGTTATATATCTGTCATCACTCCACGATTTATATCTCTTAATAATATTTTTCTTATCAGCAGTTTCCCAATCTTGTCTGTTATGAGAATAATCTTTTGTATAGTATGTCAGAATATCTGCTACTAAACCAAATGAATACAAAATGATTTTAAGAGCATTCTCAGTAGTTTTAATTTTATACCAATGAGGTAATGATTCTACCATTGCTCTAACTTGTTTTTCAATATTTTCCTGTTTTTCTTTTTCAGTATAATATTGGCCATATCTTTTATTAACTAAATTATTTCCAAAGTCATCAAGATTAAAATCAAGATCATATCCCATATAATCAGCAAAGTACTGGATATATTTTATATCCATCATAGCTGGGTCTTTTAAATCAATAAGTCTGTATATTTTTTCAAGAATACTTAAGTGGTCTTCTTGAGAAATATTAACTTGTTTTTTACGATTATATTTTGTATGTCCGGGAATAGGTCTCGGTACACCAGTATACAAATCTGAAGTATTATATAAACCCATTTTATTATATGGAGGGACTGAATCCCCTGGATATTCATTAGCTCCACGAGCTTGAACATCTATAGGTGCTCTATAATCAAATCCTTGATGAATTTTATATGGTCCAGACTCTGGTCCTGGCCACGGAATTTCTACATCTCTGGTTTGCGGCGGCGCTGTATTAAAATAATCAGCATTAGGAATATCATTTGGATATTCTATCGGCGTAATGTCTGTACTATTTGGAATAGGATTTAACTGAGACTCTGATGGAAGGTTCTCATTATACGGCCATTCAGGATAACTTTTAACAGAGGCTAAATTCTCAGGGTCTACAGGATTAAGCGGATATTTAAATAGTATTGGCGACGTATCATCACTAATATATTGTTCTACTATATTTTGGTTAACGGTACTAATATCGTATGACTTACCATGATCTGATGCTGCATCATACATATTATTCATAGCTGATTCAAATATTTTGAATAGTTCTACTATTTGTTCATCTCTCATATAGATTGGAATATATTTTAGTAGATCTAAATCCCTTTGCGATTTTGGATGATTAATCATTTATTCCTGCCTCACGATAAACAAAGTTAGCTGTCAAGAATACTTGTGATATCTCATTATTCAGACTATATCCACCACGCAGTCTAACTCTATCAACTTCTCCATTTGTATAAACAGCGTCTTCTTTAAATTCTGGTGCAATGTCTCCATAACTATTCAGCATATTATATCTGATAATAGGTAAGAAATCGTTGTGGATTTCAGCCATTAACATGAAGAACTGTTTTGTTCTTGTAACAATAATGTTATCGACACTTAGAATTCCTTGATCCTCACAATTATCGATAATAACTTTCATTAATTCATTCAAGAAAGTTTTTTCGTTTACTTGTTCAGCAAGTGCCATTTGTTTCCAATACATATAGTGTTTATCTGAGTCAGGTTTTTCTACATATACGCCATTAGAAATGCTGTAAGTGCTTATCTCATTATTATAAATTGCATATATCTGTTTTGACTGTATAGTATTTGCATACGGGACATCTCCTACAACAGTTTTAGTATTAATCATATTAAGCTGATGATTAACTGTATAATCTGAAAGAGCATTTAAAACTATTCTTTGGAATTTCTGTTTATCTTCTGTTGTAGATAAAGTAGAATAAATCGGGTGATCAAAATTCGAATTATTGAATTTAGCAATATCAAAATAATACTTCTGTCCTAATGGTTTAGGAACAGTATTATATGGGAGCAATGTTACATTCGCATTTAAGACCTCTGGGAAGCTCTCTATGATCTCGATTAAGTTAGAGGTATATAGATGTACTCCAAAGTCATTTCGTTCATCCAGGAACTCGTATAATGCGTTAGTGATCTTCGGTCTAACGTCTTCTATATTAGATAACGGAGAAATATAGATTTTTCCATATAATTGGAACTGATGAATTATCGGAGAAATATAAACTGAACGAACAGTTAACTGTTGTCTCGACGCGAGATTATCTTCTACAATAGAAATTTTATCTGAATATCTATCTTCAGGTAAGGCAACATCGTTTATCGGATAATATCCATAAAAATTAAGTTCATTCAATCCAAGAGGATTTGCAATCCATTTAGATCTAACATCATACTGAGCTCTTAAAGAATTTTTATTATATTCAGCAATCAAACCTTGCTCATAAATACTTAATAACGAAGAACCATTATAAGTATTCATAATTATTATATTATCTTTTGATAATATAGCATCATCTGCATTGACATAACTAGTTACTGTTGCGCCACTTATATCTGAAGTGGTATTTACCCATTTTGGATATAGAGGATCATTCCATGCTAAAGCATTATCAACAGCGTCATTTATGGTATCAAAATTTACATCAGCACTTGTTGTCATTAATGTGTAATCGGTAAAGATAGTAGATCCAGATGCAGTTGTCGGCGTCATATTGCTATATGTACCAATAATCTGAATACTATTACCACGACTTGTAGTATATGTTTCTCCAGAACGATAATTTATTTGTGTCTGAATATAGTCATCTATATCTTTACGTATTCCATAAAGAGTTTCTACAAGAATATCAATATTGTCTGAATTCAAATAATAATCTGTTCCACCAGAATTTATTTTACAGAAAGTATTTAAAATATCTTTATCACTCCAATCTGAGAATATATTAAAATCAGTTAAAGTAAATGCAGATGATACATTTGGTCCAGCATTAATATCCCATACCCATTTTGTTCCATTCCAATGAGACCACTTGAATTTTCCACCAGGTAATTTATTTGTGTCAATTATAATGTCTACAGTATCTAATAAATTTGCGAATTCATCGATATAAATTTTATTATTAAGAACCGATGTAGCTCCCTCTTTAACTAATGGGAAGTTAACATCATATCCTGTACCACCATTTGCAATAGACTGATATGACGGATAAATTTCAATTGATTTCTTATTATACTTAAGATTAAGTTTTTTACCGAAATCAACAGTTCTAATCTGTTGAATCATCGCATCTATATATTTAACACCATTAAACTCATCTGTAACATCATCAGTGTCATATTCTATATTAGGAATTAAATCAACAAATTTAAAAGTACCAATGTAACGAGTATTTTCATTTAATACACTTGTATCAATCGTTTTATCCGTAAAGTCGATATTAGTCATATTATATCTTATTTGATTATTAAGTGACTCTTCAACTTCTTTAGCTACATATCCCCAAGGAGTATAAGAATAATGCTTATCAACATAATTAGTACCGTCATAATATCCTGATGGAGTATTAGTTTCTTCCCATGTAGATTCAATTATTCTCTTCCACATATCGTAAGCATAATTATTATTAATAACTACAGAACCCGTACCTACAAATACATTTTCGGAATTAGTTACATTTTGTAATAATGGTTGAACATTTTGAGCACCTAAAATTCTTAATACTGGGAACGTGTCATCTACAGGGTTAGTTCCATCCCAGTCATTAGCTTGCTGAAGAATATCAAAGGAATATGCTTTTCTTTCTAAGTCTAATGTTATCCCGTTTTGGGAATACAAATTATTTATTGCACTAAGCCCAGAAGTTACATCGACGTCAACATCAACTTCTAAAGATTCTCCAAAATAAACAATAGCATTTCTATCAGATTCATTTGTTACAAGTGGTTCAATAATATCTAC
>JACCEC010863403.1_pt1 | contig 13306 bp, 9 predicted proteins | sample 7450121 | NCBI WGS metagenome assembly JACCEC01 (sample SAMN15323455, study PRJNA562643) | freshwater metagenome | isolation source: river surface water | place: USA:Blue River Watershed | collected 2017-08-18 | reverse complement strand
GGTCGGCCTCGTGGCCTTGGCGGTGGGCCATCGGCGCACGCATTTGGCGCCGCTCATGCGCGTAAGCATCGGCTTTTTGCCAAGCCGCGTCAAGCAGGCCTATGCCCTGCAAGGCCACATGCAAACGGGCGGCGTTCATCATGAGGAACATGGCGCCCAGCCCTTTGCCGGGTTCGCCCACCAGCCATCCCACCGCGTCGTCAAAGCGCATGGCGCAGGTGGGGCTGCCGTGCAGGCCCATTTTTTCTTCGATGCGGTCGCAGTGCACGGCGCTGCGCTGGCCCTGTGGATCGATTTTGGGCACCAAGAACAACGACAGGCCCTTGGGCCCCGGCGGGGCTTCGGGCAAACGGGCCAGCACCAGGTGAACGATGTTGTCGGTCAGGTCATGCTCACCGCCGGAGATGAAAATTTTGCTGCCGTTGAGGGCGTAGCGGCCATCGGGGAGGGGCTTGGCTCGGGTGCGCACCAGCCCCAGGTCGCTGCCGGCGTGGGGTTCGGTCAGGCACATGGTGGCCAGCCATTCGCCGCTGGCGACCTTGTCCAGGTAGAGCGCGCGCAGTTCGGGACTGGCGTGGTGTTTGATGCACTCATAGGCCCCATGCAAGAGGCCTGGGGCCATGGTCCAGCCGTGGTTGGCGGCGCTGAGCATTTCGTACAGGGTGGCTTCGAGCACGGTGGGCAAACCCTGCCCGCCGTCGGCGGGGTCGCAGGCCAGGGCAGGCCAACCGGCTTGCCAGAAGGCCTGGTAAGCCTCGCGGAACCCCGGGGGCATGATGACCCGGCCCTGGTCCCAGCTGGCGCCTTGCTCATCGCCCACGCGGTTGAGCGGGGCGATGACGTCGGCAACAAACTTGGCAGACTCATCGAGCACCTGCCGCATCAGGTCGGCATCGACCTCGGCATGGGCGTTCAATCCCGATAGCCGTGCCGGCAATTGAAGCACCCGGTCGATCAAAAACCAGGCGTCAGCGGTGCGTGGTTGGTAATCCATGGTCCCCACCTGAGTGCGTTGGATCAGGAATCGGCGGTGAAGCCGATGCGCTTGACCAGAGGGCCCCAGCGGTCGTATTGCTCGCGCAGGCTCAGGCTCAGTTCTTCGGGCGTTGAGCCGCGTGCGACCAGTCCCACCACGGCCAGGCTGTCGATGACCGATTTGTCTCTGACCGCCACATTGATGGCGGCATTGGCGGCAGCGACCACATGGGCCGGGGTGCGGGCCGGGGCAAAGATCGAGAACCATTCATCGACGGTCAGCTCGGCGAACCCTTGCTCGGCAAAGGTGGGCACTTCGGGCACGAAGGGCGAGCGCCGGGCCCCCGACGTCGCCAAGATCCGCATCTTGCCGCTTTTGTGGTTGGCCAGAAAATCGCCGTGCGGGGTGACCATGGCGGCGATCTGTCCACCCACCACGTCGGTGACACCGGGTACCGAGCCTTTGTAGGGCACGTGGTTGAGCGCGACACCCGAGTTGATGCCCAGCAAGGCGCCCAGGAAGTGGGGGGTCGAGCCGGCCCCCGGGGAACCATAATTGGCCAGGGTCGGGTTGGCTTTGGCCCAATCCAGAAACTGGCGAACGGTTTTCACACTTTCCGGGACCAGCGGGCCCACGGCCAGGCCGTGGTTGATGATCGAGGTCATCGAGACCGGCACGAAATCCTTGAACGGGTCGTAGCTGAGGTTGCGATAGACGTGCGGGAAAACCGCCAGCATGGAAAACGGTGTCAGCGCCAGGTGGCTGCCATCGGCGGGTGCGGGTTTGAGCACGTCCAGGGCGATGCGTCCGCCGGCACCGGGTCGGTTCTCGACCACGGCGACGTTGCGGGTGTAAGCGCTGCCTGCTATTTTTTCAGCGACGCGGCGCGAGACGATGTCGCCCGAGCTGCCGGCGGGAAAGCCGTAGTAAATCTTGACTTGTTCGATCGGCAGGCCGCTCTGGGCCCAGGCTTCGCGAAAGGCGGCCGATCCCATCAGGGCGGTGGCGACACTGGCTTGTATGAAGGTGCGGCGATGGGTCATGGTGGGTCTCCTCGTGGGTGGGTTTTAGGTGCAAAGGGCCTGGATGTCCTCGGGCACCCCGATGGCCTTGATCCGATCTGGATCGTCGGGGTGACGGATGCAAAAGGCGCGCTTTTCCGTGCCTTCGCAAAGGATGTCGTTGCCGCGTCGAACGACGTGGCGATGGGTGAAGACCTTGGCCCCCCATTCGACCACCGAGGTGTCGATCTCGAGGGTCTGTCCATACGTGGCGGGGCGCATGAAGCGGGTGTGGATCTCGAGCAAGGGCGTGCCGATGATGCCGCGCGTGTGGACCAGTTCGCGCCAGGGCGGCACACCGCAGCGCATGAAGAAGTTCAGCGAGGAGGCGTCCATCCACTTGCTGAAGTTGGGGAAAAACACGATCCCGGCCGGGTCACAATCGCCAAACAGCACATCGACGGTGTAGGTCACGGTTTTGCTCATGGTCGTGCTCAGTCAGCGCGGGGCCATGCGAAGGGCGCCGTCGAGACGGATCACCTCGCCGTTGAGGTGGCCGTTGGTCACGATGTGCAGGGCCAGGTCGGCGAATTCGCTGGGTTGACCCAGACGCGGCGGGAACGGAATCGAAGCCGCGAGAGAGGCCTGTACCGCTTCGGGCAGGGATTTGAGCAAGGGCGTTGCGAACAGGCCCGGGGCGATGGTGCAGACCCGAATGCCGTGCTGCGCCAGGTCGCGCGCCATGGGCAGGGTCATGCCCGCCACACCGGCTTTGGAGGCGCTGTAAGCCTGCTGGCCGACCTGACCGTCAAAGGCCGCCACCGAGGCGGTGAAGACCATCACGCCGCGTTCGCCGTCGGACAAGGCGTCCAGCTTGGCGCAGGCGGCGGCAAACAGCCGGCTGGCGTTGTAGGTGCCGATCAGGTTGACCTGGATCACGCGCACGAAGTCCTCCAGCGGTGCCGCTTGTCCGTCTTTGCCGACCACCCGCTTGGCGGTGCCGATGCCGGCGATGTTCATCAGGATGCGTGCCGGACCGTGGGCGGCCGCTGCCTGGTCCATGGCCGCTTGCAGGCTGGCGCTGTCCGTGATGTCGCAGGGGCAGGCGATGCCACCGATCTGGGCCGCCACGTTGCGCGCTTGATCGGCGTTGACGTCGAGCACGGCCACCCGAGCGCCTTGCGCGGCGAGCGCGCGGGCCGTGGCTTCTCCCAAGCCCGATCCGCCGCCAGTGACCAGTGCCGCTTGTCCTTGAATCTTCATGTCTTGCTCCTGTGTGCAGAGGTGAATCGGGGGGTCAGACCGTGGGTTGGATGATGAGGTGCAGACGACCCTCGTGCAAGGCCGCCACCGTGTCAGCGCGGTGGGTGAGCACGGCACGTTGGTTGATCGAGCCCTTGTCGGTGATTTCGCCCCGGTCGATGGTTGGCGGCTCGCTCAGCAAGCAAAGACGGGCGATGCGGTTGGCGCTGCCGGTGGCCTGGCGCGCCAGTTCATTGACCACACCTTGAAAATGGGCGAGCACCCCGGGACTGGCCAGAACATCGGCCAGGGGTGCGTCGGCGGGCAAGTCGGTCAACTGGCGCACCAAGGGAGTGACAAACACCATGGCACCGACCTCTTTCATGTTCAAGCCGGTGAGCACCACGTCCTGGATGTAGGGGGCGCCGGCGGCGATGATGCGACCGCGCAAAGGCCCGACGCTGACAAAAGTGCCAGTGGCCAGTTTGAAGTCTTCGGCGATGCGGCCGTCAAATTTCAGGCCCAGGTGCACATCGGTTTCGTCGATCCATTTCACGGCATCGCCCGAGCGGAAGAACCCTTCCTCGTCAAAGGCGTCGGCCGTCTCTTTGGGATTGCGCCAGTAGCCGGGGCTGATGTTGGGACCGCGATAGCGCACCTCGGTTTTCCCTTCGGTGTCGACCAACTTCAGCTCCAAACCCGGGGTGGGCACGCCCAGATCGCCCGAGCGGACCTCTGGGCGGGTGACGAAGATCGCGAACGGTCCCGATTCGGTCATGCCCAGGCCCGTGGTCATGACGATGCGTTCCCCGATTTCGGCCTGGGCCGACTCGTACAGGCTGTCCCACACCGGCTGCGCCAGCGCCGCTCCGGCGTAGAAGAACATCTTGACGCGTGAGAACAGGTTCTGGCGCAAGTCCGGGTCGGTTTTCATGGCGTTGGCGATGGCTTCGAAACCGGTGGGCACATTGAAATACACCGTGGGCGCGATCTCGCGCAGGTTGCGCAGGGTTTCGGCCATCAGGGCCGGGGTGGGTTTGCCGTCGTCGATGTACAGGGTACCGCCATGGTAGAGCACCATGCCAAAGTTGTGGTTGCCACCGAAGGTGTGGTTCCAGGGCAACCAGTCGACCAGCACCAGCGGTTGCTCAGCGAGCACCGGCATCGATTGCACCATCTGCTGTTGGTTGGCGCACCACTGGCGTTGGGTGTTGATGACGGCTTTGGGCAGTTTGGTCGAACCGCTGGTGAAGAGAAACTTGACGATGGTGTCGGGACCTGTCGCGGCCATGGCCCGATCCACCGCCGCGCTGGCGACGGTGGCTTGCAGCTCATCGAGCATGCGGTGTTTGCGATCTGACAGACGGCCTTCGGCCAGCACCACCTCGACCTCAGGTCCGACAGCCGCCGCGATGGCCCGGGCGTAGCGCGGGTCCTGCGCAAAAACCAGACCGGGGGTGACGGTGGCCAGCACGTGCTTGAGCTTGTCGTGGTCCTGGCTGACCAGCGAGTAGGGCGGTGAGACCGGCACGTAGGGCACGCCGGCGATCAGGCAGCCAACGGCCAGCTGGGCGTGCTCGAGGCTGTTTTCGCTCAGGATCGCGACGGGACGCTCGTCGTTCAAGCCCCGATCGATCAGGGCCTGGGCGATGCTGCGACCCCGAGACCAAACCTGGGCGTAGCTCAGGTGTTGCCAATCGCCCAGACGGCCGTCGGCGGCTTTGACGCGCCGCGCCATGAAGGTGCGATCTGGACAGCTTTGAGCCCACTGCGACAAACGGTCCGTGAGGCGTTCAGGGTAGGGCCCCAGGGCCTGCTCGGCCTGCAAATAGCGCACGCCTGGCTCGCCGTCGCGCAGCTGAACACGGGTCACCCCGAAGGTCATGGTTCGGTAGCGTATGGTCATCGTTTGTCTCCTGCTCACGCTCTCTGGCGTTGGGGGCTGTGGGGGTCAGGTTTTTTTGACTTTATCGGCCTTGCCTTGTAGGAAAGCGTTGACCCGGGCCTTGGCTTCGGGCGCGGCCTGGGCGATCGCGGCCATCATGGCCTCGGTCATCAGGCCGTGGTCGGCGGGCTGCTCGGCGATGCGTGGCAGCACATGGGTCAGGGCGTAGTTGGTCAACGGGGCGTTGGTCGCGATGCGTCGCGCCAGCTCCAGGGCCTTGTCCAGGGCCTGTCCGGTGGGCACCACATACTGGGACAGGCCGATGCGCTCGCCATCCATGGCGTTGTAGACCCGGCCAGTCAGCATCATGTCGGTCATGCGTGCGGCCCCGATCAGCTTGGGGACCCGAACCGCTCCACCGCCGCCGACGAAGATGCCGCGAGTGCCCTCGGGCAAGGCGTAAAACGCACTCTCGTCGGCCACCCGGATGTGACAGGCGCTGGCCAATTCCAGGCCACCGCCCACCACGGCGCCGTGCAGGGCGGCGATCACGGGCACTGGACCGTATTGAACGCCGTCCAGGGCTTGGTGCCACATGCGTGAGTGCATGACCCCTTGCCCCGCGTCGCGCTCTTGCAGCTCCGACAGATCCAGTCCAGCGCAAAAATGATCACCTTCGCCATGAATCACCGCCGCCTTGGCCTCGGGGGGCAGGTTTTGAAACAGGTGTCGGATCGCCAGGATCAGCCCGTCGTTGAGGGCATTTCGTTTGCTTGGGCGGGTCAGCCTGACCACGGCCACAGGGCCATCAAGGCGCATGTGCAGGTCTGGATGTGCGGCTTGGCTCATGAGGACAGCTCCCAGCTAAAAGGTTATTTTTTATAACTATATGAGCGTTCGAGATCGGCATGGACTGGTGTTTACCCTAGAAGCCTGGGGTTGTGAGTGGGGTGCGGGGGCGGTGGGTTCGATAGAATGGGGCGCTCCTTTGTTTTTAGGTTAGGAATTTCCATGCCCGCCTTACTGCCCAACATCGATCCCGATGGCCTGCTCGAGTTTTCGGTCGTTTACACCGATCGCGCGCTCAACCACATGTCGCAGCGTTTTCAGGGTGTCATGCGCGACATTTCTGCCACCTTGAAAGAGGTTTACAACGCGCATTCGGTCGTGCTCGTTCCGGGCAGTGGCACTTTTGGCATGGAGGCCGTCGCCAGGCAGTTTGCCGGCGGTCAGAAGGTGCTGGTCGTTCGCAATGGCTGGTTCAGCTACCGTTGGACTCAGATCTTCGAAATGGGTCAGATCCCTGCGCAAGAAATCGTGATGAAGGCGCGTCCGCAAAGCGCCGCGCCCGAGGCCCCCTGGGCCCCGTGCCCGATCGAGGAAGTGGTCGCCACGGTTCTGCGGGAAAAACCCGCTGTGGTCTTTGCCCCGCATGTCGAGACCAGCGCGGGCATGGTTCTGCCCGATGATTACATCCGCCAACTCTCCGATGCCGTGCATCAGGTCGGTGGCCTGATGGTGCTGGATTGCATCGCTTCGGGTGCCCTGTGGGTGGACATGAAAGCCACCGGCGTGGACCTGTTGGTCAGTGCGCCGCAAAAAGGTTGGAGCAGCTCGCCCTGTTGTGCCATGGTCATGCTCAGCGAGCGTGCCCGCAAGGCCATCGACGCCACCCAGAGCAGCAGCTTTGCCTGTGACCTGAAAAAATGGCTGCAGGTCATGGAAGCGTACGAGGGCGGTGGTCACATCTATCACACCACCTTGCCCACCGACGCCCTGACCCGCATGCGCGACATCATGGTCGAAACCCGCGCCTACGGGTTCGACAAGGTGCGGCAGGAACAAATCGAGTTGGGCCGTCAGGTGCGCGCGCTGCTCGAAGGCTGTGGCATCCGCAGCGTCGCCGCCGAGGGCTACAAAGCCGCCGGCGTGGTGGTCAGCTACACCCGCGACCCCGACATTCACAACAGCAAGAAGTTCCTGGCTTTGGGTCTACAAACCGCCGCTGGGGTGCCTTTGCAGTGTGACGAACCCAAGGATTTCATGACCTTCCGCCTGGGCTTGTTCGGTTTGGACAAGTGGCATCAGCCCGAGCGCAGCGTCCAGCACCTGGCGCACGCCTTGGAGCAACTGGGCTACACCCGCAAGGCGGCCTGACTCAAGGGGTCAGCGTGAGCCCGTGCCGCCAATGCGACGGCGTGAGCCGAAGCGGGCGGTATTGACCCTGGGCCCACTCGCTGGCCATGTCCCGGTAGCGCGCAGAGAACACCACGCCACTCTGGCCGGTCTGGTAGATGAAGAGCGATCGCTCGAGGTCTTGCAGGTCGTAAATCGCGCGCAACGACGCCGAATGCCGGTTGGCAAAGGGCGCGACCGCCTCGGACGCGTTGTACTGTCCCACATTCACGGTGTATGCGTCTCCGGGCGTCGGTCGTTCGACGTTGAACCAGCGCGCCAGCCATGGCACCCGATCGAAGGGTCGATGGGCGCTGCGGGCCAGGTGGGCGTCGCCCCAGCGCCAGCGCATGACATCATCGCCTTGCCAGGCGGCGATGCGCGCCAACGCCCGCTCCAGTGCTGCCGTGGCGGTCGCCGCGCAACCCGAGGGTCCGCACCAGTAGGGGTCGTTGCGTGCCACGATGGCCTCGATCCCGGCCCGGAAGTCGCGTTTGCCGTACACGATCTTGAACAGATCGGCCCCAATGCGCGGCTCCATCAGGCCGCGCGCCAACTCATCGACCCACACCGCCCCGATCAGGGGCGCGGCACGGTCCATGCGCATTTGGCCGTCAAAGCCCCTCAATTCGGCCATGGCCGCCTCGGCCAGGGGGTGCTGGGCCCGGGCTTGCAAAAGGGTTGGCCAGAGTTTGAGCATGGCCTCGGAGTGGACGTCGTTCTGTAGGTCATGCATCGACGCCAGGTCGTGGCGCTCGCGCTCGGCCAGGCGCTGCACGATGCGCTGATGTCGATACGGCAGGATCCAATCCTGGGTCAGGTGATGGGGGTAATCGGGTCTGGTGATGCGTTGGTTGGCGGTCGCGATCCAGCCGCGCTGGCCCTCGTCTTTGGGGTTTTGTGCGTCAGGGATCCAGCCCGACCAGTCGTAGCGGGGGTCCCAACCCGGGGCGGGGGCGACGCCCATCAGGTCATTGTCGGCCCGGCGCAAAGGCACGCGTCCGATGGCTTGCATGCGGATGCGCCCTTGGGTGTCAGCGGCCACGGCGCTTTGCATGGGGGAGTGGTGGTGCGCGAAGGCCGCAAAGAGTTCATCGACATCGCGGGCGCGGTTGGCCAACAGGCCCGCCAGCACCGTGCGGTTGTCCTCTTCCAGGGCGCTCCAGCGCAAGGCGACCAGGTGCCGTTTCAGGTCGACCGTTTCGCCATGGTGCGCGATGGCATCGCTGATCACCGGGCCATGACGGGTGCGTCGCACCACGTGGGTGACGTCGGGCTCACCCTTGACCCGAATGGTCGTGGTGCGGGTGTCGATCGCTTGCCAGCCGCTGGGCGTTTGCACCCGGCCCGGGTCGCTCGGATCGAGCCGCTCCAAATAGAGGTCTTGCACGTCGGGCCCGGTGTTGGTGAAGGCCCAGGCCACGGATTCGGTGCGCCCCAGCACGACGAAGGGCAAGCCGGGCAAGGTGGCGCCGACGACGCGCAGCGGCGCGATGGCCGAGCCGTCCCGGGCCTGTCCAGCGGGGGATTCGAGGCTGGCGAAATACCAGATCGCCGGGGCGCTCAAACCCAGATGGGGGTCGTTGGCCAGCAGTGGCTTGCCGGTGTGGGTGCGCGCGCCTGCCAGTGCCCAGTTGTTGCTGCCCTTGCCCCCCGAGTCACCGGCTTGGGCGATGAACTCGCGTGACCAGTCCCACCACGCGCCCCGGGGCTGCTCAGGCTCGCGCCGACGTGCGGCTTCTCGCCCAGACGCTGCGTAAACGCCCAGCCCGCGGTACAGGGCCGCCAGATCGACCCGGGTCACTGGGGCCTCACCCGGGTAGGGGGGCATCAGCGTCCACAGTTGCTCGGTGTCAAGCACACGCAACAAGGCCAGGCGAGACATCTCTCTGCCCCAGTTGTCGCCCAGATCGAGTGCCATCATCAGCGCCCAACCCACGCTGTCTTGGGGGGTCCAAGCCGGTTCATCCAAGTCGAACTTGCCGCCGATCAGATGGAACTCCGGGGGCAGCGTTTGGGTCGAGTGCTTGAAGAAGGTGTTGATGCCGTCGCTGTAGCGTTGCAGGGCTTCGCGCGCGGGGTCAGGCAGGTTGCGGTACTGCCGCTCGGCGGCCCCCATGATGTCGAGGGTGCGCATGAGCCGATCGGTCTCCAGCGTGGCTGGCCCCAGTAACTCGGACAATGTGCCATGCATGATGCGCCGGTTGAAGGCGAGTTGCCAAGCGCGCTCCTGGGCGTGCACATAACCCAGTGCGAACCAGGCATCCTGGGGCTTGCTGGCCTTGATGTGCGTCACGTCGGCGTCGTCGCGCAGAACCTGGACCGCATCGGTGAGGCCTGGCACGCGCAGGCTACCGTCCAGTGGGGGCAGGGTGCGCCAAGCGTAAACCCAGGCAGCCAGCACGACCGACACCAGCACGATCAGCAAGAACCACAGTGCTTTTTTCAACATGCCCCGAGGTTAACCGAAGGTGGGCCAGGGGCGCACGCCCAATGCGTCACCCCGTCCAGAGGTGCATGGGCGCCAAAGGTCCGTCGGCGCGACACGCCGGCATCGGCGGGTGTTATTGGCCGGCGGTGATTTTGTGGTCGCGCACCACCTTGCCCCACTTGTCGATTTCGTTTTTGACGAAGCGATCGAGTTCGGCAGGACTGGTGGCGGTCACGACCACGCCCATTTGCTGCAAGCGCTCTTTGACGGCGGGCTCTTGCAAGGCTTTTTGCAGGGCGGCGTGCATGCGGTTGACGATCGCATCGGGCGTACCCGCCGGGGCCAGCATGCCCCACCAAGCCTGGGCTTCAAAGCCAGGGACCCCGAGTTCTTGCAAGGTGGGCACGTCGGGCAATTCGGCCATGCGCTTGGGCGAGGTCACCGCCAGCGGACGCAGCTTGCCGCTGGCGAGGTGGGGTGCCCACAGCGCATAAGTCGCCATGGTCACCGGCACGTGACCCGCCACCCCATCGGTGGCCAGGGGACCCCCCCCTTTGTAAGGCACGTGCGTCCAGTCCACCTTGAGGTGACTGCCCAAGGCGGTCATGGCCAGGTGGGCCATGCTGCCCGAGCCAATGGTGCCGTAGCCGATGTTGCCCGGTTTGGCACGGGCGGCTTGCACCAGGTCGGCATAGGTTTTATAGGGGGTGCTGCTGTGCGCCGTGATGACCATGGCGCCGGTGCCGATCTGCATGACACCACGCAAGTCTTTCAGGGTGTCAAAGGGCAGGTTGGGGTAGAGGCTGGGGTTGACGCCGTGGGTGTCAAAGACCATCACCCAGGTGTAGCCATCGGCGGGTGATTTGGCCACGATGCCCGTGCCGATCGTGCCCGAGGCCCCCACCTTGTTGTCGATCACGATGGGTTGGCCCAAGGCGCTTTGCAAGTGGGGTTGTAACAGACGCGAGATCTGGTCCACCGTCCCGCCGGTTGGAAAAGGGTTGACGACCTTGATGGGCTGGTTGGGCCAGGCGGTCTGCGCCTGGGGGGCCGTGGCGGCAAACAGGCCGGTGATCAAAACCGACAGGGCGTGACGACGAAACATGTGGAGCTCCCTTTGTGACACAACATCAGATGCGCGGATGGTAGGCGCTGAAGTGCCCCCGGTCATTTGGGTTTTACCCGCACCCGTACCCCCCTGAAACGCAGGGTCATGAGGGGGTCAAATCACGGCCTCGATCAACACCGGCCCTGGGGTGGCGAGGGCCTTTTGCAGCGCGCTGGCCAGTTCTTGCAGGCTGTGCGCACGCTCGCCGGGCACGCCCATCCCGCGTGCCAAGTGCAGCCAGTCCAGATCGGGGCGATCCAGGGTCAGCATGGCGCGGGCATTGACTCCGGGGCTGCCAGCGCCGACGTTCTTGAGCTCGCCTTGCAAGATGTGGTAGCTGCGGTTGGCCATGACCACGACTTTGACGTTGAGCGATTCACGCGCCATGGTCCACAGCGCCTGCAGGGTGTACATGCCGCTGCCATCGCCCTCGAGCACGATCACAGGGCGATCGGGCGCACCGATGGCGGCGCCGACGGCGCCCGGCAGGCCGAAACCGATGGCTCCGCCCATGATGTTGAGCCAACTGTGGGGGGCCGCTTGGCTGGTGGGCACGTCAAAGCCGCGTCCACTGGACACCGACTCATCGACGACCACCGCGCCTTCGGGGATCAGGGCGGCGATCAACCGACCCAGACCCACGGGTTCAATGGGGTCGCGCCCGGGGCCGGGCAGGGCCGGGCGTTGCAGCCCAGCCAGCGATGCGGGGGCGGTGGTCCGCGCGCCAACCGCGTCGGCCAGGGCCTCCAGGGCCTGGTTCACGTCTTGGTGCGCTTGTGCCAAAGTGACGAAGTGGCAGTCGGGGGGGGCCAGCAGGCTGGGCTTGCCAGGGTAGGCAAAAAAGGCGACCGGGGGGCGGGCAGCCACCAGGATGATTTGCTCGTAGCCCGATAACATTTGAACCGCCAGGTCCACGCTGTAGGGCACGCGTTTGGGGGTGACCCGACCGGCCCCGCGTTCCAGCCGGGCGACGCTGTATTCGCACAAGATGTCGGCCCCACACCGGGCGGCGATGCGGCCCGCCCACTGCAAGGCCGTTTCGCGCCCCGCGATGCCGCCCAAGAGCAAAGCGGTCTTGCGACCGTTGCGCAACGCCTGGGCGCATGCGTCGACCGACGTGCTGGGCACTGGCTCGCGGGCCGGGCGGGGGCGGGGGGCGACGACCTCGCCGCCGGGGTTCCATGCGGTATCGGCGGGCAGGATCAGGGTGGCGATCTGACCCGGGGGCTGCAAGGCGGCGGTGACCGCATCGGCACCGGCTTGGGCCACTTGGGTGCTGTCGTTGCAAGTCCGCACCCAATGCGACATCGGGCGAGCCACCCCTTCAATGTCGCTTGTCAACGGGGCGTTGTGCGCCACGTGGTAGGTGGCATGCTCGCCCACGATGTTGACGATGCCGGAGCCGGCTTTTTTGGCGTTGTGCAGATTGGCCAATCCGTTGCCCAAGCCCGGCCCCAGGTGCAGCAGGGTGCAGGCGGGTTGATCGGTCATGCGGTAGTAGCCATCCGCGGCGGCGGTGACCACGCCTTCAAACAGGCCCAGCACGCAGCGCATGCCATCGACCTTGTCCAGGGCCGCGACAAAATGCATCTCGGAGGTCCCGGGGTTGGCAAAACACACCGTCACGCCCTGGCTAACCAGGGTACGGCTCAGACTCTCGGCTCCATTCATGGGCGCTCCTTGCGTCGGGGATTGGACTGATGGCGAGTATAGGCAGGTCGGGGTCGTGGGTTGTCACTTGGGTATCGCGCGAAAGCAACAACACCGGCACAATAGCCCTCCAATGACACGAGGAGCTTGGACATGTTTTACGGTGAGATCGAGGGGGGCGGCTTTGAGGTGATCGAGCCCGAGTTCGCGCAAACCTTTGTGGGGCACGCCCGCCTGGAGCGGCTCTACACCGGCTGTCGCTGGGCCGAGGGGCCCGCGTGGTTTGGCGGTGGCCGTTACCTGCTGTGGTCGGACCTGCCCAACAACCGCATCTTGCGCTATGACGACACCGACGGTCATGTTTCTGTTTATCGTGCGCCCAGCCAGTTTGCCAATGGCAACACGGTTGATTGGCAGGGGCGGCTGATCACTTGTGAACACCTGGGGCGCCGTGTTTCGCGCACCGAGCACGATGGCCGGGTGGTCACCCTGGCCGATCGTTACCAGGGCAAGCGGCTCAACTCTCCCAACGACGCGGTCGTCAAATCCGATGGATCGATTTGGTTCACCGACCCTGACTACGGCATCATCGCCGACTACGAGGGAGGGCGGAGCGAACGAGAGCAAGACGGTTGCCACGTCTATCGGATCGACCCCCACAACGGCGAGGTGACGCGCGTGGCGAGCGTTTTCGACCACCCCAATGGCCTGGCGTTTTCGCGCGATGAAACGCGCCTGTTCATCGCCGACAGCGGTTACACCGAGGGCCCCGATCACCCCCGTCACATACGGGTGTTCGACCTTGCTCCCGATGGCAAAACCCTGGGTGCCTCGAGGG
>JACCEC012760252.1_pt1 | contig 13314 bp, 5 predicted proteins | sample 7450121 | NCBI WGS metagenome assembly JACCEC01 (sample SAMN15323455, study PRJNA562643) | freshwater metagenome | isolation source: river surface water | place: USA:Blue River Watershed | collected 2017-08-18 | reverse complement strand
GCCTCGCCAATGCCGACCCCCATGCGGCAGACAAACAGCTGCAGAAAGTTCTGCGCCACGCCGCACAGCGCCGTCATCACACTCCAGAAGGCGAGCGCCACACTGATGATGCCGACACGGCTGCTGCGATCTGCCAGCCGCGCAATCGGCACGCCCAGGGTGGAATAGAACAGCGCGAAGGCCACACCCGAGAGCAGCCCGAGCTGGGTATCACTGAGCTGCAGTTCCGTGCGCAGATCCTCCAGCACGATGGCCAGAATCTGTCGATCCATGTAGCTGAAGGCATAGGTGAGCATCAGGACCAGCAGCACATACCAGCGATAGCGACGGGACGGGTCAGGTGTCACGCCGGGTGGCAGGGCTTGTCCACGGCTCACGGCAGCGTCCCCGCCAAGGCGTGACAGCGCCGCAGACAGGACAGCAGCTGCACCCGGTCCACGGGCTTGATGAGGACTTCGAAGCCCGCACTGCGCAGTGTCTGCAGGCGCTCGTCCACGGTATTGCCCGTGATGATGAGGATGCAGGCGCGCGGCATGTGCTCCTGCAGGTAGCGAGCGATGTCCAGGCCCGAGGTGTCCTCGTTGAGCATGTCGTCGAGCAGGGCCAGCGCAGGCACGCCGTCCTGTGCCAGACTCGCGCGCACCCCGGCGAAGCTCGAGGTGGCGGTGACCGTGCCGCCCCAGTCCTGCACCAGGCCGGTGAGTGCATCGACGATCTGCGCGTCATCATCCACGATCAGCACGCGCACGCCATTCAGCGCATTGGCCACCGGCTGCGCCATGGCCTCGCGCGGCCGCAGCGCAGGGCTGAGCACCGGCGCCTCGACGCTGGCCCGGGGTGCCGGCCCGGACAACGGAATCCTCAGCGTGAACGTGCTGCCCTGCCCGAGCTGCGACACCAGTGTCAGCTCGCAGCCCAGCAGGGCCGCGATGCGCTTGACAATGGCCAGACCCAGGCCACTGCCCTTGCCCTTGGTGCGGGCGCGGTTGTGCACCTGGTAATAGTCCATGAAGATGCGCGACTGCTCCTGCGGACTGATGCCGCAGCCGGTATCACTGACATGCAGCAGCAGGGCATCGCCGTCCACGTCGGTGCGAATGCGCACCTCGCCCTGGTCGGTGAACTTGATGGCGTTGACCACGATGTTCTGAATCAGCCGTTCCAGCAGCAGCACATCGGTCTCGATCTCCCAGGGAGCACTCTCGCAGTGCAGGGCGATGCCCTTCTGCTGGGCCAGAGGCTGGGTGTTGCCGAGCACATCGCGCAGCACGGCATCGATGCTGCTGCGCTCCAGATTCGGTTCGACCACACCGGCATCGAACTTGGACAGGTCCAGCAGACTGTTGAACTGATCGTGCAGGATGCTGGTGGCCTCGTCGATCTTCTGCACCAGACCAATGGCGCGCTCCGAGCTGACCAGATGGCGCAGACTGCCCAGGAACAGGGTGATGGCGTGCAGTGGCTGACGCAGATCGTGGCTGGCCGCGGCCATGAAACGGTTCTTGTCGTCGATGGCATCGCGCGCCTCCTTCAGGGCGCGCTCGATCACCTGCTTCTGCTGCTCCAGCTGCAGGTTCTTTTCCATATTCTCGTCACGAATGTGAAAGGACTCCATGAACAGCGCCGAGATGCGCCGGCAGAACTGGATCAGCAAGATGATCAGGGCCAGCAGGGCGAAGGCTGTCTCGAAGTTGGGAGGATCGCGGAAGAACAGCAGGAACACGATGCCCTGCCCCAGATTCGAGATCAGCAGCGAAGGGATGTTGCGGGCGTGCATGGCGGAGTTGACGGTGGAGCCGATGGCGTACACGCAGGTCAGCAGGGTCACGGTGAACACCACCCGGTCGCTGGCGCCCAGACACACCAGCCAGAACCCGGTGCCCATGGCCGCCGTGCTCGCCGTCGAGGTGAAGTAGAACCACAGCTCGTTGCGGTACAGCGTGGACACGGACGGCTGCGCGAGGGACTTCTCGATGCGCTTGCAGGCCGCCATGCGCAGGAAGGCCGTGAGGATGCACAGGCCGATCCAGGCGATCACGTTCTGCGGCGGCACCTGATTCCACAGCGCGGCGATGTAGAGGACGCCGACCACCACCACCAGGTAGAGCGACAGATGGGACTGCGACACCCGCACGCGCTGCGACTCCAGCCGTTCGCTGTAGAAGATGCGGTCGAGCGTGGCCTGGCGCGAAAACCCGGCGATCGAATCCAGCAGGCCCATCGTGTTGTTCTCCTGGTTGGGAGCTTTCTACCGTAGCCATGCTCAGGGCGCAACACCATAGAGTGGCTGTGCGCCGCGGGCGGACAGCAGCACCAGGTCCTGGCGCCCATCGCCATCGACGTCACGCGTCTGCAGCACGACACCACGGGTGCCACCGCTCTGTGCGAGCACCTGCGCCTCGGCCGGCGTCAGCGGACTCACGAAGAAGCCGGGTTTGTAGCGGCCGCCGCCGCTCACGCTGACATAGCCGGTATTGCGATCCGTGCTCGCCTGTGCCCCGCTGTCAGCCATGGCCGCGTAGAAGGCGTTGTCGTGCACGAAGGGCAGAATCCGCTGCGTCAGTCCGTTGGCACAGCGCATGTGGAAGGCATAGTCCGGCGCGGTGAGTGCCCCACTGGGCGGCAGGAAACTGATGCTGCCACAGGCCCCTGTCGCGCCGCCCAGATTGTCGTAGGCCAGCACGCCCGAGAAGAACTCGTTGTTGCCCAGGGCGATCTCCACGGCACCGGTGTTGCGCAGACTGAAGCTGTAACCCGCCGCGCGCACCGCGGCAGTGAAGCCCACCAGATCCACTGGCGTGGGCGCAATCTCGATGGCCATGCCATTGGCCACCACCAGGCCACGGCCATCGCGCATGAAGGAGATGCCGGCGGGCATCGCGTTGGACACCAGGCGAATGCTCAGGGCAGACCCGATGTAGCGTTCGCCCGGCGCCAGGATGTTCAGCGCGCCGGTCAGCGGGTCCACCTCGATCTGCACGCCATTGCTGCTCAGCGCGTGCAGGGAAAGCCCGCCCAGCACGGCGGACAGATTCGCGGCCGAACCACCGGTCAGGAACTGCGACAGCGCCGCCAGCAGCGTCTCGGTGGCATTGACGCCACCTACCGTCACGCCGTCGGGGTTGGCCACCGCGTCCAGCACGGCGTTGAGATTCTCGCTCAGCTCGGCGGACACCCCGCGATTGGCCAGTTCGGTCTCGATCTGCGTGGTGTCGGCCTTGAGCCGCGAGGTCACCGCCACCGAGGCCGAGATGGCGAAGTCCAGCGCGGCGGGATTGCTGCGCAGCAGCTCCTTCACCTGCTCGGTGTTGGTCGGATCGACATTGCTGGCGAAGCTGCTGATGCCCGTCTGGATGGCCTTGGTGACCAGTTGTTCCGTTTGCGCGGCAAGCTCCGTGCTCAACTGGGCACCGGCCGAGGCCGCGGCATTGATCACCGCGCTGGTGGCCGCCACCAGTTGCACCAGCTGGTCCGGCGTGCTCGTGCTGCTGATCAGACTGGCTGAATTGTTGACCGTGTTCTGCGTCAGCGTCTGCACGGCGGCGCGTTGCGTCTCGGTGATGGCCTCGGTGCGCGTACTCAGCGCGCCGAGCACGGTGGCCACCCCCGTGAGCGAACCGACCACGCTGCTCTGCTGCAGCTGTGCCCCCTGTTGCTGGGCGGTGCTGCTCAGGCTCAGCGCCGTGCCGAGGGTATTGAGTGCGGTCAGGGCCTGCTCCACGCCGGCGCTGCCCTGCGGCAATGCGGCGACAGTCTGCTGCGCCATGGAAGAAGAATTGCCGAGCACGGTCGACAGCTGCTCCACGACGGCCTCAGACACCGGGGCGCCCGCCTGGATGCTGATCTGACTCAGGGCCTGGTCGATGTCGGCCACGGTGATGACGGGCGTCGGCGACGGCACGGGCGTCGGGCTGGCGCTCGGGCTCGGGCTCGGCGCTGGCGATGGACTGGGAGTCGGCGTCGGGGTTGGGGTCGGGGTTGGCGTCGCCACTGGCGTGGGTTCGGGGGCCGGTGTTGGTGTGGGCGTCGGCATCGGAGTCGGGACTGGCGTCGGGACAGGAGTCGGCGCCGGCGGCGGGCTGAGGAGCCCGTCGTAGTGCTGGCCCGCGAAGCCATAGCCCGAGGCGCCCGAGGAGCGCGTCAGCGTGAACTTCACGGCCTGGGGGCCCGTGGCATTGACCGGGCGGAACTGCAGGCGCAGCAGCAGGGTTTCGACGGCCGGGTGCGCCGGCCAGGGCGTGCCGGTGAAGGCGATCCAGGCCGCGTTGACGATCTGGTCCGTCACCGCGTCGTTGTCGTGATTGCCCGCGTCGCTCTGCAGCGCACTGCTGAGCAGCGCCTGGGCATGCACCTCGCTCACGCTGACCTGGCTGATCTGGCTGCTGGCATAGTGCAGGCGCAGGCCCAGCCCCGTCACGGCGCTGGCATCGCTCGCCTGGTAATACACGCTGGCCTGATACAGCCCCTCTGTCAGCGGCTCCACAGCCACTCGCACCTGCTGGGTCTGCGCCTGGACCTGCGCACCCAGCAGCAGCCCGAACACCAACGCGCCTGCCTTCCACACTCCGCGCATGTCAGCTCCTCAGTCGCCCTGACGGGCAACAAACTCAAAGCCGACGGCCACAGCGCTGTCGGTCAGGGTGAACGCGGTCTGCTCCAGGCCGGGCAGTGTGTCGTAGGCAATCGTGAACAGTTCCACCTGGCCCGTCTGTGCGCTCGGCCAGGCGCCGAGCAGGTCGGCCCAGGCGGCAGTGATGTACTGATCGGTGGCGGGGTCCTGATCCAGATCATTCACATCAGGCAGGATCTGCACGCCGAGACTGGCCTCGGCGAACAGGTTTTCGATGGCGGCGACCTGCACCTGCGCGCTGTTGTAGTGCACGCGGATGCCCAGCCCCGTGGTGCGGGCATTGCCCGTGGCGCTGTACAGCAGGCTGGCCGAATGGCTGCTTGCCGCTGCACTGCCGGTGCCATAGAGCAGTTGTACGGTCTGTTGCGGTGTCTGCGCCTGGGCCTGCCACAGGGGCAGACAGAGGGCGGCGAGCAGGAAAACGGACTTGTGCATGATGGTGTCCCCTCAGAGTGGTAGGAATCCGGCAAGATAGGCTTCGATCCGGGCGGCCGTGCTGCGCGTGGCGCCCTCCCCCACGGCGTCCGCTACCAGCACGTCACCGCGGAAGCCGAACAGGTAGCGCAGCACGAGCAGACCATCGGTCAGTGCGTCCACGCTGCCGTTGCGATCGACATCCAGGGCCGGGTCGAGCTGCTGCAGTCGCGCAGCGACAGCGGCCACCGTGGTATTGGTCGAACCGGCGGCAATGGCCTGGGCGATCAGGGCGTCACCGGTGAACCCGAACATGTCACGCACAAGCAGCAGGCCGTCGGAGAGCGCCTGCACGCTGCCATCGCCGTCCACGTCGAAGCGCTCCAGCACGGGGCTGAGCTCCACGCTGGGCAGTGTCAGGCGATACTGACTGGCATTGCCTGTGCGCGCGAAACCGATGCGCACGCTGTTGGCGGTGGTCGCGGCCGGCAGCGCCTTGAGCTCCAGATCGAAGAGCTTGACTGGCAGGCTGCCGGGCCACTGACTGCCGACATCGGCCCAGGCGATGGCGAGCCGCTTGTCCGTACTGGCGTCGTTGTCGGTGTTGCCCGTGTCATTGCCCAGACTGCTGTCGTAGCCCACCAGCGCCGTGCCGAGCACGTTCACGAAGCGCGCGCTCTCCACCACACTGGAATCCACGTGCACGCTCAGGCCCAGGCCGGTCAGGCCTTCTTCGGCGTCCGAGGTGGTGTAGTAGAACGAGAGCATGTTGCCCGAGCGCAGATAGAACACATCACTGCCGCCTCGGCTCACGATCTGTGCCGGCAGGGTGTTGTCCAGCGGATTGCCCCCGACCAGCACCTGCACGCCGCTGCCGAAGACATCGGGCACCACGCCGGCCAGATTGTTGTCCGCGAGGTTCAGAACCTGCAGACCGCTCAGATCCCCCAGAGCTGCCGGAATATTGCCGGCCAGCGCGTTGGCAGACAGATCGATGTGCGTCACCACGCCATCGGTGCAGGTGATGCCGTACCAGGTGCACTCCGTGCCGGGGTGGCCCAGCCAGCCGGCCTTGTTCGTCCACAGCGCGCCATTGGTGCTGTGGTAGAGCGTGAACAGCGCCTCGCGCTGGGCCTGGGGGAGCGGTGCATGGTTGGCGAAATACAGGCTGTAGTTGCCGGTCTCGCCGACGCGGGCCGGCATCACACTGAGGGTGTGCAGACCGGTGCCGAGGGCTTCGAAGACCACCACATCGGTGTCGCCGGCGTCGAGCTGCGGTTCGGTGATGGCCACGGGCAGCCAGCCGTCGAAGGCACTGGCGCGCAGACTGTGGCGCAGATCGATGTCGCCGGTGACGGAGATCCAGACCTTCTCGCCGGCCTGCAGGCCGATCATGTAGCGGTCGTTGACGCGGCCGTCATCGCCCAGCTGATTGCTGACGCAGTCCGCTGCCTGCAGACGGCCAGTCACGGCCGAGCCCGGCACCACCACGGTGGGATTGGCCACGCTGCAGCCGTCCTGGGGTTCGGCCAGCGCGGCGCTGAGAGCGAGCTCATACTCCCCGTCGAACGGGGCCACCGGGCGCGAGGCATAGGTGGAACTGAAGGTCTGGTACTGCCCCGCCGGCAAGGCGTACTGCAGGGTCACCGGCGTACCGGCGGCAGTGCTGCTGGAGGAGGCCAGCGCCAGCGTGCCGTCGGCACTGCGCAGACCGGTCATGGCCGCGTAGTCCGGCGAGCCCAGCGTGGCGGTGAAGGTCGTGGCCTGGGGCAGTGTCAGCTGGAAGCGGTCGATGAGGCGTTGCCCGTCCAGCACGCAGTCTTGAGCAAGCTCCAGCGTGCCGCTGAGTGACTGGCCCGGGCTGAGTGCGGGCGGCGTGCTGCAGGCCTCGGCATTGCCGAGCGCAGGCAGCGTCAGGGCATTGCCGCGCACATCCGCCTCGGTGAGCGTGTCCAGCGCGGCCAGGGCGGCCGGGAAGCTGCCCTCCAGCAGATTGTTCTGCACCCACAACGTCACCAGCTGCCCGGACTGGGCCAGCGCGGCGGGCACCTCGCCCGTGAACTGGTTGTTCTGCAATTGCAGGAAGCGCAGCGTGGTGCTGTTGCCCAGCTCGGCGGGAATCGCACCGTCCAGATTGTTGTAGGGCACGCGCAGGCCGGTCAGCTTGGGCGCGGCTCCAAACGCCGCCGGCAGCGGGCCACTCAGATCGTTCAGCCCCAGATTGAGACTGAGCAGCTCCGCCATGTCGGCCAGTTCGGGCGGTATCGGTCCGCTCAGATGATTGCTGTTGAGCGTCAGCGTGGTGAGCTTGTCCAGATTGCCGAAGCTGGCGGGAATGCTGCCACTGAGCAGGTTCACGCTGGCATTGAAGGTCACCAGATTGCTCAGATTGCCGAGTTCGGAGGGCAGCGGACCGGTGAGCTGGTTGAAGTTCAGTGCCAGCGTCGTCAGCGCCGTCGCCGAGCCCAGCGTCGCAGGGATGGTGCCGCTCAACTGGTTGAGCCCCAGATTCAAGGTCTGCATGGCCGTCAGATTGCCCAGACCTGGCGGAATGCTGCCGGTGAACTGATTGCTGGCCAGCTGCAGATGCTGCATCTGAACCAGCGTGCCCAGACTGTCCGGCAGCGTGCCACTGAGCCGATTGCCACTGAGGTTGAGCTGGCGCAGCTGGGGCAGGCTGCCGAAGATGTCCGGCAGCGGGCCGTGCAGTTCGTTGTGGGGCAGGGTCAGATTGCGCAGTTCACTCAGTTGCGCCAGTGCCTGCGGCAGCGTGCCGACCAGGCCGTTGCCGCGTGCGATGCCGCCGGTCACCGTCTGCATGTTCAGCGCGCTCACCCGCCCGTTGAGACAGGTCACACCATAGCGAGTGCACAGGGTGCCAGGCAGCACATTGGTCCACCCGGTGTTGTTGAGCCAGTGTGCGCCGTCAGTGGCCGCGTACAGCGCATCCAGCGCCTCTCGGTCCGCCGCACTCTCGGTGCTGAAGGGATTGTTGTTGACCTGCAGGTTGTCAATCTCGTCCAGGCCTTCAGGGACATAGCCGATCAGCTGGTTGTAGCCGAGGAACAACTCGCGCAGCTGGCTCAGGCCGGCCAGCGCCGCAGGAATCTCGCCACTGAGCTGGTTGCCGCCCAGATGCAGCGTCTCCAGCAGCGCCAGGTCGCCCAGCTCGGCGGGAATCGGGCCGCTGAACAGGTTGGCGGACAGCGACAGAGCCTTGAGTGTGTCCAGCTCGCCCAGCCAGGCGGGAAGCGGCCCGCTCAATTGATTGCCCCACAGATACAGATGCTGCAGCGAGGCCATGCCCGTCCACGCCTGCGGCAGATTGCCCGTGAGCTGGTTGTTGCTCAGATTCAGCTGGGTGAGTTCGGCCAGATCGCCCAGGGCCGCCGGCAGCGTGCCGGCCAGCTGATTCGCCTGCAGATTGATCTGAGTGACATGGCCATCGCTGCAGACCACGCCATGCCAGGTGCACTCGGACCCCGTCTCGCCGCCCCAGCCGGTACTGGTGGTCCAGCCTGCACCTTGAGTGCTGTCATACAGGGCCAGCAGGGCGGCGCGTTCGGCCGGATCGCTGAGGCCGAACAGATTGTTGTTGTAGTAGAACTGCGCGAGCCCCTTGTCGAGCAGGGCCTGAGGGACAAAACCACTGAGCCGGTTGTACTGCAGGTGCAACTGCGTCAAGGCTGGCAACGCGGCAAGAGCGGCGGGAATCGGGCCGCTGAGTTGATTGCCCCCCAGATGCAGCGTCTGCAGCTGGCTCAGGTTGGCGAGGGAGTCGGGAATCGGTCCGCTCAGCTGATTGCTGCCCAGCGCGATACCTTGCAGAGTCGTCAGCTCTCCCAGCCACTGCGGCAGGCTGCCTGTGAGCTGATTGCTGTGCAGGTAGAGTCCGCGGATGGCATCCAGCCCACTCCATTGTTCTGGGAAGCTGCCGGACAACTGATTCATCGCGAGGCTCAGCACCTGCAGATGGGCGAGATCCCCCAGTGCCGGCGGCAGCGTGCCGACCAGGGCGTTATTGTCCAGTTGCAGCTCCTGCACATGCCCGTCATTGCACACGACGCCATACCAGGTGCACTCCGTCCCTGCATCGCCCCCCCAGCCCGTCCTGCTGGTCCAGCCGGCACCGTTGGTGCTCTCGTACAGAGCGAGCAAGGCGGCACGCTCGGCAGGGTCGGTGAGATCGAACGGATTGTTGTTGTACTGGAACTGCGTCAGCGGCTTGTCCAGCAGCGCCTGCGGAACCGCCCCGCTGAAGCGGTTGTACTGCAGATGCAGATGCGTCAGCGCGGGCAGGTCCGCCAGGCTCGCCGGAATGGGGCCGCTGAACTGATTGCCAGACAAATACAGTGTCTGCAGCTGCTCTTTCTCCCCCATCCAGTCCGGCACCGGGCCGCTGAGCTGATTGGAGGAAAGTGCCAGATTGACGAGGATGTCCGCATAGGCCCATTCCTCGGGCAAGGGGCCGCTGAACTGATTGCTGTTCAGATGCAGATAGCGCAGGTCGTTCATGAAGCCGATGGCGGCCGGCAAGGGCCCGCTGAGGCTGTTGCTGCCAAGATTCAGCGTCTCCAGCCGATTGAGCACGCCGATCGCTTCGGGCAGGGGGCCCACCAGATTGTTGGCATTCAGCTGCAGCTGGGTGACCAGGCCACCGGCGTCGCAGCTCACGCCGAACCAGGTGCACTCCGTGCCCTGCGCGCCGCCCCAGCCAGTCTTGTTGGTCCAGTTGTCGCCGTTGGCAGCCGTGTAGAGCGACATCAGGGCGCTGTGCTGCTGGGCCGGATAGTTCTGGACGGTAAGGGTGTAATTGCCCGTCTCGCCAGGCGTGGACGCGGCGATATTGATCAGGTGAGTGGCAGCCGACGCGGAATGGAAGGCGTAATGACGGACGCTGTCTGCAGGCATCGGATCGACATAGCCCGTGAGCACCGGCGTGGCGGTCCCCACCGCCTCCCAGTGTTCGATGCGGTAGTCGAAATCCGCCTCGATGGTGACCTGGTGGTAGACGTTTGCTGGCGCAAAGAGCGAGTAGCCGTCGATATGGCGCGGAGTATCGCCGGCGACAATGTCCTCGCGCGGCCCGAGTTCACAATCCTGCGCCGAGATCGTGCCATGCGCGACGGAATTGCGCACCAGCGCGCTGGACACGATGAGCCCGCCCGTGCACGCCGCCTGCGGTGCCTCTGCAAGACTGAGCGTGAGCGAGTAGTCGCCCTCGGGTGGCGTCGTGGGGTTGGTCAGAAAGGACGTCACATAGACCGTGTAGGTGCCCGGTGGCAGAACGCTTTGCGAGCTGACGACGCCTGCCGTGTTGCGGCCGCGCTGGCCGATGAAGGTGCCGGGTACGCCGGGCGTGGTGCTCGGAAAGCGGATGCCCACCACACCACCATAGCCCAGAGTCTCCAGCGTCATATCCAGCACGGCGGGCTCCGCGAGGGTCAGCGCGTAGGTGTCGATCAGGCGATTGGGCGGCGACTGAAAACAGTCCCCCGTCGCGCTCAGACTGCCGGGAACAGTGTCGCCCACCGCGATGGCGGGCAGCGCCGTGCAGGCTGTCGGGTCGCCCACGGCCAGCGCCGCCGGTGCCGGCAGCACCAGCACCAGCCCCAGCGCCACGCTGAGCAGGAAATTGTTGAACACACTGACAGGAAACGCCTCTTGATGTGCGCGCACGTTGCAGGCCCTCTGATGGAATGAACGGAATAGTTCGATCGTTGGAGGGCACGTTAGGCGTTCGAGAACTGTTCAACAATTAGCCAGTTGGCTAAGGGCAGCAGGCCGGTACGGTGGGAGCCTGCTTGCAGGCGAACCCTGCTGCAGGCACACGCTTCAGAGCAACACGGGGGCGGAGGCCGGCGCGCCGGCTGCATCGAAGGCCTGCACCCGCAGCTGCAGGCGGCCGTCGTGCCGCAGCAGGTCGGAGCGCACGAAGTGCTGCCGGCTGGCAGACAACAGCTGCTGCGTTCCGCTGATCCGTACGTCGGTCCCGGTCAGCGGCAGCGTCAGCAGGAAAGGTGTGTCCCAGCGGTGATTGCCGGGGTTGGCATTGGCGAAGGCATAAGGGGAATACAGGCCCGAGCAGCAGACCTGGGTCAGCGCGACGCTGGCGTCGGCATGCTGCAACTGCACGCGCGCCGTGCAGGAGAAGTGCGGATCTCCGGTGTACCAGAACACCCGCTTGCCGGCGCACTGCGCGTGCAGGGTGTCGATCAGCCAGGCCAGGAAGCCGGGATAGGCCAGCAGGCTGTCCTCCTGCGCCGCCAGTACGCTCTCCTGCAGAACAGGCCAGGCGATGGGGGCCAGCGCGGACCCGGTGGCAAAGAAGACACACTCGCCTTGCTGCACCTCGGCGCTGCGCAGCCAGGCCTCGAATTCGGCACGTTGCGTGGCGCTCAGCAGCGCATCGGGCTCGCTGTGCGGCCTGTCGTTGCGGCGCTCCATGCGCGTGTCGAACAGGAAGAAGGGCTGACCCGCGCTGGTGAAATGCTGCCAGAGCTGGATCTGTTCATGGTCCCACTGGCGTTGATGCACCTGGTACAGCCAGGCCATGCGCCGGGCATACCACGGGTTCACCGGACTGCCGTCCTTCTGCAGGCGGCCATCCCAGTTGTCGTCAATTTCGTGATCGTCGATGGTGAAGTAGGTGGGCAGATGCGATAGCAGGCGGCGTGCCGCAGCACTGCCGAAGGCCTTGCGATAGGGCGTGCGGTATTTCTCGTACTCGACGCGGGGGTCGAACAGGCCGGCGCTGGCATCGGCGTAGATCTGGTCGCCGAGCAGCAGCAGATGGTCGACACCGCGCAGGGGCGCGTGGCCCGGCAGCACCTCTTCCAGCAGGTCGCTCGTCACCGCCAGGCCGGGCCAGGCATAGCCCGGCGCCACGTGGCGACACATGCCCAGGAAGATGGCGCTGCTGTTCTGCTCCTCGAAGGTGGAACCAGGATGCAGACAGGAGCCACTCAGGAACGACAGCACGACAAGGTCCTGTGGCACCTGCTGTTCCAGAAACGCCCGCTGGAACCAGGGCATCGCCGCCCAGTCCAGCAGCATGCCCCAGCGCTGCGGGGTCTGCACGGTCGGGTCATGGGGGTCCAGGGTCTTGCCCGGCGCGGGACGCGGCGGCAGCACGACCTTGTCACTCTCCTCAGGGTCGTATTCCAGGCGAATGCGCCGCTGCATGTCGGCCCGGGGATGAAATTGGTAGTCATGCAGCCAGAACTCGCGCTGCCAGGCCTGCGCAGCCACCACGTCGCCAGGCACCAGGTGCCGCAGACGCCGCAGTGACTCGCCCGGCGGCAATTCCTCGACATTGCTCAGTGCGATGCGCAGGCCGCTGGCAGGGTTGGCGGTGAAATCCTGCGCCTCGCACCACAGCCGCAGCGAGCCGAGGCCAGCGGCCGTGCGCCGGGGATGCGACAGGATCGGTCCGGCGAGCGGCCGGCCCGGGGGCGTGGAGTGGGCGTTGCCCTGACACCAGCGCTGGAAGCGCAGGCGCTCCTGCGCATGGTTGGCCACATGGGCATAGGTCTGCGGCAGCTGCTGCTGCGCCGCCGCCTCGAAGAAGGTGTGCAGGCGTGGACAGATGTCCCGCGCCACCTCACGACCGAAGATCATGTCCATGTGGCCATAGCCCTCCACCACGTCCACCCAGACCTCCTCTTCCAGATAGTCCTGTGGCTCCAGACGCAGATCCGGGCGCCAGTGGGTGTCGGCTTCGCGCACATGGCGCCGGTGCCGCACCAGCTGCTCCGCTGAATTGCGGGCCGTGGCCATGTCGAACACGGTGTTCTGATTGCCATGCAGGAAGAAGGTGGGGAAGTCCCAGTGGGTATTCAGGGCCTCGTGGCGCACATAGTCGTTGTCGCCCCGGTGCGCCGCCAGCAGCCCCCGGGTGATGGAGTAATAGACCTGCTGCAGCACGGCCACCGGCACCGCGCCGATCATGCCGCAGAACTCCTTGCGCGTGCGTTCCGTGACATTGGCCTTCACCCACTGCCGCCCCCAGAACACCGTATAGCGCGTGTAGATGGCCTTCTGGAAGGCCGGCCCCCGCTCGTCATCCTTCATCTGGGCGTCGGGCCACTGCGCCAGTTCGGCCTCGTTGAGGGAGGTGGACGCCAGCCGGTCATAGATCACTTCGGCGCCTTCCGAGCCCTTGTGGGGCCGTGGCTCCACCGTGTCGATCAGGTCGAGTTCCTTGAACAGCGCCCAGAGGTTTTCGCGCGCGCTGTTGGCCGTTTTTTTTTATGATACGGCGGCCACCG
>JACCEC011084678.1_pt1 | contig 13316 bp, 8 predicted proteins | sample 7450121 | NCBI WGS metagenome assembly JACCEC01 (sample SAMN15323455, study PRJNA562643) | freshwater metagenome | isolation source: river surface water | place: USA:Blue River Watershed | collected 2017-08-18 | reverse complement strand
TTAAATTCTCCTGTCTTCGCCCGAAGCTGATCATCCGAGAGGCTTTGAATCTCTTCCTCTAAAATGTTGATATCCGTGACAAGAGGCTGATATTTTTTGAGTTTACGCGCATTCGGATCACCCAACAGAGCTTTTAACATGGCAAGAACAGGATATGGTTACAAAAATTTATAGGGTTTGTATAAATCATTGATTATTCTAGCATTTCCTGGTTGCCTCTCGTTAGCCCAGTACGGGACATCGCCCTAATTTAAACCGGACTGCACCCGCCATAACCCGGCATAAATACCGGGTGCTTCTAAAAGGTTTTCATGGGTTCCTGATTCGACTAATTTACCTTGTTCCATGACATAAATACAATCGGCATTTCTAACGGTTGAAAGACGATGGGCGATGGCAATTGTGGTGCGATTTTTAGTAATTCTTTCTAAGGAACGTTGAATGGCGGCTTCGGTTTCATTATCAACAGCTGATGTGGCTTCATCTAAGATTAAAATAGGGGGATTTTTTAAGACGGCTCTGGCGATCGCAATTCGTTGTCGTTGTCCGCCGGATAATTTTTGACCCCGTTCTCCTACGATTGTATCATATCCCAAGGGTAAATCGTTAATAAAATCATCGGCTTCTGCCACTTTTGCCGCTTCTATAATATCCGTTAAAGACGCATTAAAGGTTCCATAGGCAATATTTTCGGCAACAGTTCCATGAAATAAGAATACATCCTGACTGACTAACCCGATGGCTTGCCGTAAATCGCCTAACCTTAACCGATCTAATTCAATGCCATCTAAGGTAATAACCCCCGCATTAATTTCATACAACCGCAATAATAATTTAACTAAGGTACTTTTTCCTGAACCCGTAGAACCGACAATGGCAATGGTTTTTCCGGCTGGAATTGTTAGGGATAAATCTTGAATGACGGGGTAACGATTTTGATAGGAAAAATAGATATTTTTAAATTCAATTTCTCCCCGAACTGCATTAATCGGTAGAGGAATATTACCGGGGTGAATTTCTATCGGGGTATCTAATAAATTCATGACTCGGTTAACAGATGCCATCGCCCGTTGATATTGATCAAAGGTATCTCCTAACCGGGTTAATGGCCATAATAACCGTTGAGTAATGAACACTAAAACGCTATAGGTTCCAACGGCTAATTGTCCTGAAGTGACTTGTAAACCGCCTAATAATAAGGTTGCAATAAAGCCAAATAAAATTAAGCTTCTAATCACTGGAACATAAGCCGAAGATAAGGTAATTGCCCGTTTATTACTTTGGCGGTAGGCTTCACTATGCTCAGTAATACGTTGAATTTCATATTGTTCTGCGGTAAAGCTTTTAATGGTTGTAATTCCGCCTAAATTATTAGCTAATTGTCCATTCAGTAAGCTGACTTTTTCCCGCACATCTGCATAACGAGGAGCGAGTAATTTTTGGAACCAAACGGAACCCCAAACAATAAACGGCATCGGTAACATTGCCCACCAAGCTACACCCGGAGCTAAAATAAAGAAGGCGGCTCCAATTACAATTACCGTTGTAATCACTTGGATAATTTCATTAGCCCCAATGTCTAAAAATCGTTCTAATTGATTAATATCATCATTTAAAATTGACATTAAACTGCCACTGCTGCGTTCTTCAAAGTAGGCTAATTCTAATTCTTGTAAATGTCCGTAAGCTTCTAATCTTAAATCATGTTGTAACGTTTGAGCTAAATTACGCCAGAGGATTTTATACGCATATTCAAATAGAGATTCTAAACTCCAAATAATGAAGCTTAATATTGATAAAACCAATAATTGATTAAATGCACCTTGAATTCCCCAGTTGACTAAAAAAGAAGTTTTAGGGTTAATTACTACATCAACCGCCCATCCAATTAATACGGGAGGAGCTAAATCAAAGATTTTATTTAAAATTGAATAAAGCGTTGCTAACCCAATAGTTTTTTGATAGGGTCGAGCATACTGTAGAAGACGTTGTAAAGGATGAGTTGTTTTAGACATTGTTGCCCTATTTATAGCTATAGTAATTCTATATGATTCCGAATATCGGTCAAACTCTAACCGTAGTTTATAATTTTCATCTCTACAGTAAAAAGGCTTCCTTGTCCGACTCGACTGTTAACATTGAGATGGGCTTGATGCTTTTGAGCAATGGCTTGTGCGATTGCTAATCCTAACCCTGTTCCTCCGGTTTTACGAGACCGATCGCTATCCACCCGATAAAAGCGCTCAAAAATATGACTATGTTGATCGGGGGGAATTCCGATTCCCGTATCTTTTACTAAAATTTTAGCAATCCGGTCATGAGATTCCAAGCAAATTATTACCGATCCTCCGGGTGGTGTATATTGAATCGCATTAGCAATTAAGTTAGAAACGAGGCGGTAAAGTTGTAATTCATGACCTAGGGTGTAAATTTCAATCGGGGGAATTTGACTGGTTAAGTTAATATCAGATGCGAGCGCCAGTTCTAAAAATTCTTCGGCTAAATCCGTTACTAAATCATTTAAACAGCAAGGTTGAAACTTGAAAGAAGCAGAATCTTGCTCAAGACTTGCTAATAATAGTAAATCTTTAATTAAATCGCTTAAACGCCGCCCTTGTCGTTCAAGGGTTGCTAACATGATTTCAATAGACTGCTGATCTGGATTAGGAATTCGCAGTAAAGCCTCCACCGTTGCTAATAAACTCGCTAGAGGCGATCGCAACTCATGGGCTGCATTAGCCGTAAACTGTTGTTGTTGCTGATAGGATTGATAAATCGGTTGCATCGCCAGTCCTGACAGCCACCAACTAGAAACCACCACAAAGCTGAGTGTGATCACAAACCCACTGGCTAAGATCCATTGAATTCGCCGGGTTTCCGCATCAAAGGATGCCAAAGTGCGCCCAATTTGCAGGTAGCCCCAGGAAGAATGACTGTGATTAATCGGGGAATTGGCACTATGCAGAATTGTTGTAAATTGGCGATAGCGTGTGCCATCATTACCCTGAATCGTTTGCCAGGAAGTCGAATTAAATCGAGGAGACAGTTGAGAGGGTTGGTTCGGTGAAAATACCAGTAGCGTTCCTTGATAATCAAATAACCGAATATAATAAATGCTGCGATCGCTAATTCCGGTTGTATGGCGCTGAATCAAAGTGGGACGAATGCGACAAGCTTGACCCACCACACATAAATCAGGAAAAATTTGCTGTAAAACCACAGCCGGATCTCCCGATGCAGGTAACATCGGTTCAAGACTATCATGCAGGGTTCCCGCAATCGATTCAATTTCCCGTTCAACTGCCACCCAGTTAGACTGCACAATAGAGCGGTACATCCCCAAACCGGATAAACCCAGAATACTCCCCATCACCAGGGTATACCAAAACGCTAACCGGATGCGACTGCGACGAAATAACAGGCGGATATTCATAATTAAGCTAAAAACCGATAACCTTGACCGGGAACCGTTTCAATCGGGCAATCACAGTTATAACTGTCGAATTTACGCCGTACCAGTCGCATCTGGGCTGCAACTACATTGCTAATCGGTTCTTCATCAATATCCCAAAGTTGCTGACGCAGTTTGCTCCCTGAAATAATTCGATCTGGATTTTGCATTAAATAGGCAAGAATTTGAAATTCTTTGATCGTTAATGGGATGAGTTGTGGCGGTTGATTCAGCCGTTTAACCAATAACGCATTATTTCCATGATCCAAAGTATAGACTCCAACGGTCAGGGTTTGAGGTTGGAGTTGGGGCGATCGCCTCTGTAACGCCCGCAATCGGGCCAGTAATTCTTCCATCACAAACGGTTTGACCAAGTAATCGTCTGCCCCTGCATCTAGTCCCGCCACCCGATTTTCCGGTTGTCCAAGGGCGGTTAACATTAATACAGGTAAAGGATTCTGGTTTGTCCTCAACTTGTGACAAAGCTCCAGTCCCGATAATCCCGGTAATAACCAATCAAAAATCGCCACTGTGTAATCTGTCCATTGACTTTCCAGACAGATCCAAGCTTGAGTCCCATCCGTTACCCAATCAACCACATATTTTTCAGCCATCAGAACTTGCTTAATTGCCAGTCCTAAATCAGCCTCATCTTCCGCTAACAAAATCCGCATCACTTTAGGGGTCATCGCTCCTGAGATTGATTTTACCGAAATCTAGGCTTTTTCATCTGGATTTCATCTGTCCTCTGGCACACTAAGACCGGACGATTATCAATTCGAGAGTGAGTGAACCATGCGTTATCCCCAAAAACCTTTTGTAGAGGCTATCTTAATCTCAATCCTCCTGGCTTCTTCTGTTCCTAAAGCAGCCCTTTCCCATGTCGGTCATGGAGATGAATTTCAAGCAACAGGCGGAATTGAGCGTGTGCAAGTGAATCCGCAAACCGATCAACAACTCGGTATTGTGGTTAGTCCCATTGAGAAAGCCGCACCAAACGGAGGCGGGGTGATGATTCCAGCTACTGCCTTGGTGGATGCCGATGGTAAACAACTCGTTTTTGTGCAGTACGGCAATTTTTATGAACCTGTTGAGGTAACGACGGGAGGCACTCAAGACGATTTAATCGAAGTGACTCAAGGATTATCCGTTGGGGAACAACTGGTCACTCAAGGGAGTTTATCCCTCTATGCCCAATCTCGGAAAACGACAACGGCTGATGCTTCTCCAAGTTCAACGTCCAGCCCAGATGGCGTTGATGCTCAAACAACGGCTACGGTTGCCACTGAAAATACTCCACAACAATCCAGTGGACTACCGATGGGAATTTTGGGAGCCGCCGTTGCGGGAGTCGTGTTGTTGATCGCGTCGATTACGATTCTGGGCGCAAATCGCAAGAAAAAGGGTGATTTTTCTGATGATAAAGGAGGGTATTAATTGAGATGCTGGACTCATTTTTAAATCAGATTCTCAAAACCTCCATCACCCAACGCTGGTTTATTGTCATTTCTGCTATTCTAGTCACGCTTTGGGGACTTTTCACCATCACTCAGATGCCCCTGGATGTGTTTCCTGAATTTGCGCCGCCCCAGGTTGATATTCACACGGAAGCCCCAGGGCTGGCTCCAGAGGAAATTGAAACCCAAATTACCGTCCCCCTAGAAAGTGCCGTCAATGGTTTGCCCGGAGTGACGATGGTGCGTTCCTCCTCTAAAGTCGGTCTATCGATGGTTCACGTCATCTTTGACCAAGATGCCGATATTTATAAGTCCCGACAGGCGGTTACAGAACGACTGCAACAGGTGACAAACCAACTGCCCGAAAGCGCCCATCCGCCGGAAATTTCGCCTATGGTGTCACCCCTCGGCACAATTTTACAGTACGCCTTTACCTTAAACGGTCAAGGGTCAACCTCACTGATGGATTTGCGTCGCTTAGTGGAAGTCACCCTCAGTAATCAGATTCTTTCGGTTCCGGGGGTTTCTCAAGTGACGGTATATGGGGGAGATGAACGACAGGAACAAATCTTGGTTGATCCGGTAAAATTGCGATCGCTCAACATTTCCCTCGATCAAGTGACTGATGCTGCTAGAGGCGGCAATTCTAACGCACCCGGAGGATTTTTAATCGGTGGCGGTCAAGAATTGTTGATTCGGGGTATCGGTCAGGTGACATCCATCTCCGACTTACAACGATCTGTGGTGAAAGTCGAAAACGGTAAGCCGATTTTGCTGCAAGATGTTGCGGAGGTGAAAACAGGAACCGCCTTAAAACGAGGAGATGCCAGTTTTAAAGGACAGCCTGCAGTGGTTTTAATGATTAACAAACAACCGGATATTGATACCCCAACGGTGACAAAAGGGGTGGAAGCGGTGATGCAATCGTTAAAATCCACCTTTCCCCCCGATGTCCAGGTGGCGCGAACCTTTCGTCAAGCGAACTTTATTGATACTGCTATCGGCAATGTGGGCAGTTCCTTAATGGAAGGCATTATCATCGTGTCGGTGATCATGCTGCTGTTTTTAATGAACTGGCGGACGGCGGTGATTACCCTAACGGCAATTCCCTTATCGTTGTTAATTGGTGTGATGTTAATGAAAGCCTTTGGCTTAGGCATCAATACAATGACTTTGGGAGGATTAGTGGTTGCTTTGGGTGCTTTCGTCGATGACTCGATTGTTTATATGGAGAATTGCTATCGTGGACTCCGAAACAATCAAGTTCAAACTCACCCCAAGCACCCGTTTAAGGTAATCTTTGATGCGTTTGTCGAAGTCCGACTGGCGGTGATTTTTTCAACGGTCATTATCATCGTTGTTTTTGCACCAATTTTTAGTTTAACGGGAGTAGAAGGACGGATTTTTGCCCCGATGGGGTTAGCTTATTTGCTGTCTATTGGGGCATCTCTAATTGTGGCAATGACCTTGACTCCTGCCTTGTGTGCGATTCTACTGGCCAATCGTACCTTACCTCAAGAAAATACGTTTGCGTCTCACTGGGCAGAACGCTTGTATCGTCCCGTTCTCAATGTGTTGCTGCGATCGCCCCAAATTATTCTGGCTCTGGCATTAGCAGCGTTAATTGCCACCCTCGCGGTTGTCCCCTCCTTGGGACGAGTATTTCTCCCTGAATTTCAAGAGAAATCACTGGTCAACTCAATGGTGTTATTTCCGGGGGTGTCCTTGGATATGACGAACCGAGCCGGAATGACCCTGGCAAATGCCCTCAAAGATAATCCCTTGTATGATTGGGTACAGGTACGGGCAGGACGGGCACCAGGGGATGCCGATGGTGCGGGGGTGAGCATGGCTCATGTGGATGTGGAATTGAGCGATCAAGCCATGCAAAACCGCGAAGCGAGTATTAAACAATTACGACAGGAGTTTAACAAGCTACCTGGTGTGGCATCGAATATTGGGGGGTTTATTTCTCACCGCATGGATGAGGTGCTGTCTGGGGTGAGAAGTGCGATCGCGGTGAAAATTTTTGGCCCTGATTTAATTGAATTGCGGAAAATAGGCGAACAAGTCCGTGATTTAATTGAGCCGATTTCTGGGGTGGTCGATTTACAGCTTGAACCGCAGTTACCCATCCGTCAGGTACAAATTCAGTATGATCGAGCGGCGGCGGCAAATTATGGTTTGAGCATGGAGGCGATCTCGAATGTTGTTGAAACGGCTCTTAACGGTCGGATTGTATCGCAAGTACCAGAAAATCAACAGTTAATTAATATTACAGTTGGTTTACAGGAGTCGGCTCGAAATAGTCTCAATGCCATTCGTGCCATTCCCATTCAGACTCCCACAGGACAACTGATTTCCCTGGGAGATGTGGCTAAAGTGGAATATGGCATGGGGGCGAATGTTGTGAATCGAGAGGACGTTTCACGGCTGATCGTGGTTTCGGCAAATGTGGCGGAGCGGGATCTTGGTAGTGTGGTGAGTGATATTCAAGCTCAAATTAAGCAGAAAATACAACTGCCGAATGGTTATTTTATCCAATACGGCGGGCAGTTTGAATCTGAACAACGGGCTACAAATAACTTGCTAGTATTTAGCATTTTAGCGGCGATTGTAATTGCGGTCTTGATGTTTTTTTCGGTCAAATCCTTACCCGCAACAATTGCAATTATGCTTAATCTTCCACTCGCTCTTGTCGGTGGCATTATTTCCATTATTTTGACAGGGGGTGTGATTTCCGTTGCATCTCTGGTTGGTTTCATTACCTTATTTGGAGTTGCTGTTCGGAATGGGTTGTTACTTGTTGATAATTACAACAGCAAGTTTGCTCAGGGAATGCCACTTCAAGATGTGATTGTCAAAGGTTCCTTGGAACGAATTGATGCTATTCTGATGACGGCTTTGACCTCAGCATTGGGAACATTACCTCTGGTACTTTCTAGGGGAGCCGGAAATGAAATTCTGCAACCGTTGGCAATTGTCGTATTGGGGGGTTTATTTACCTCTACGGCGTTAACGTTGTTGGTTATTCCTGCTCTCTATGCAAGATTTGGTAAAAGCTTGATGCCCAAGCAACAGCCGATGGATAAGGGAGTTGCTTCTGAGTTTAATCCCGAACTATAGCCTGAGTAATTGACAGCAATCATCGGTGATCGCGCTTACTTCTTGAACTCAGATCGCCGATGATTGCATACGGCTAGTATATAGTATATATTTAAAGTGATATAAAATTTTGAAAAAAATGCTACAAAAGGAAACTGGTAACAGAGGGTAAAGAAAATAGCGAATAGGGATATCAGGTCAATGGTTATAGTCGTACAAAAAAATAGCAAGTTATTGAATAACCAATAATTGTTATCAATTTTTTCATTAATTTTGGCTGTAGCTGATGAGCGTATTTTGCACCAATATAACCCCCCATTATTGTTCCAGCCATCATGACTAATCCTTGCTGCCAAGCCACGATTCCAGACTTAATAAATAGAACGGCTGCTAAACTGTAAATACAACTAATGAGCAGAAGTTTTAGCCCGTTGATTAACTGTATATCCTTCACACCCAGCATTTGTAGAGTCGCAAGGATTAAAAAGCTAATACCCAAGCCATAAAATCCCCCATAAATTGCTATAATAAACTGTATAATTGCAACTTTCAGCCTATTTTTTTGTGGGTTTGGGATTTCCTTAGCATTTGTCAACATTCGTGCTGTCATTGTGTCACTGAAGCTAAACAGTAACATAGCCACCAGTAACAAATAGGGGACGAGTTGGTCGAAACCTTTGGCGGGAAGCCACAGAAGCAATAAAGCACCCACAGCACCACCCACCAGACCAACACAACTCAAAATCCAGCAAAGTGACTTCTCCCTCTGCAATTCTTGGCGGTAAGCAATAGCAGCAACGATATGACCGGGTAAGGAAATCAGGGTTCCTGTGGCGTTGGCACTAATAGCAGGCAAGCCTGTTAAAATGAGTGTGGGAAAGATAATGATGCCACCACCCCCCGCAATCGAATTTAAGACCCCGCAGACGCAGCCAATTAGAAGTAGAAAACTAGCTTGGATAAAACTCATAGCTGATGGATACTGTAGGGGCGAGGTTTTCTCGCCCTCTTCTACAATTAAGTTGATTAGACATCTCCAAAAATTCAAGGTGTGTCGCCTAGAACCCTTGTAGAGACGAGTCATGGCGCGTCTCTACAAGGCAGGATTTGTAGCAAACATTTAGGGATTTCATATTAGAGATTCTTCGTTTCACTCAGAATGACAAATCTCACCCTGTCATGCTGAATGAAATGAAGCATCTGAGAGACTCCTGAATATTATTGACAGAATTTTATGTTTCTCCTGATAATACTTATCTTTCGTAATAAAGATGGCGTAATATTTTGATACTGAATTGGCAGGGTCAAATTCTAACTTTAGTTTATAATGTTTATTTCTACAGAAAAAAGGTTTCCTTGTGGGCTCTGACTGTCAACTGATGACTGTTTCCACGCTTGGGCGAATTTGCTAACATATTCTTCTTGTTCGGTGGTTTCCACGCAATATTCACGGGTATGGCGGACAATTGCGATCGCATTTTCGGGAGTATAACCTAACGTCACTAAACAGCAAGAAACTATAGTTCCCGTGCGTCCAAACCCTCCCATACAGTGAACAACGACGATTTTACCTGCTTTAGCGCGGTTGAGAATTTGGGGGACGAGGTTAATAACTCCTTGCATGGAGGTGGGAACTTTCAGGTCAGGAATGGGAAACCAAATTGTTTCTATTCCCCTTGCTTCTGCTTCGGGAAATAGGGTGGGAATTTGGACTTTATGAAATTCGTGGGGTTCAATGAGGGATACCAAAACATCGGTGTGATAGAAATAGCGCAGGCGGTCTAGGTCATAATATAAGCTGCGATCCCAGAGGACGTGCATTCCTTGATGGGATTTTCCGGGGGCGTAGGTCATGCCGATTTTTCCGTTAAAGGGGATGACGTCAGGGGGGAGAAAATCAACGTTAATCGGGAAGTTATTTGATGTTCTGGCGTAGTTCATGGTTATGTCAATAAATTTGACGTCAAACTGCTTTACGAATTTTAATCAAAACATCAGGTTTGGTCTACTATGAGTTCTCTTAGGAAGTAAAAGCGATTATCTTCAGTGCGTCCTAAGTAACCTGTTAGGGGTGAAGAGAGTTCTATCAGGATTTCATAAAGTTGCGATTCTGATAAGGGTTGAAGTGGATTAGCACAATAAGTTCCATGAATTCCTGAAACGGTTGCTTCTGTCATTTGAGCGTTATTCAAATAGTTTTTAACCACTTCAATAATATGCGATCGCAATTTTAAACGATTAACCACGATTTTAATATATTCATCTATTTTATCATCCATTTGACCCGCTTGTAAATAGTTTTTGAGTTCAATTAAGTTAACTGAACCGGGATATTGAGCTTGGAGTTTTACGAGTTTTTCTAATGTCATAGAAGTAATAATACTAATTTTAAATTCTTGGGCTGATTTCTGGACTTGTGGTGTGGGTTTACCAGGGCCAATAATTAATTTAACGGCTTGATTAAATAGTTGTTGACCGAGATGGGTTCCTCCGAGTCGAATTAATTCTTGTGTCGCGCCTGCGGGAATACTTTGTCCGGCTTTACATTCTCCCACCATTGGATAGGGTTTTGTACAATATAAATCCATTCCTCCTGCGCCGCCTTTAGCATTTTCGTCAAGTTCAAAGCCTAAAAATTTTAAACTTTGATGGACAATATTTTCAAAGGCTGTACCTTTTTCATATTTTCCTCCTTCGCTTGTTGTTCCTAATTGATTAATGGTATAAATCCAGTTAAGATTTTCTGGGATTTGATCAGGTTTTGCAGGTTGCCAACCTAAATAAATTTGAATTTTATCTTTTAGGAATTTTGCGTCAGGATGTGTTAGGGTTAATTTAGCGATCGCTGTTTCTAATTCTTCTAATTCAGGATGTTCTGGGGGTTGACGATTGAGAATTTTTCGATATAGAGTTTCAAACTGATTAGAATCAAGAATGGCTTGACTTTCATCAACGGTTATAGTAGCAGGAAGGGAAATAAACCGACTATTAGAAACCGGATCAATTTCTAGGGGTTGGGGAAGTCGATAAACGCGAAAATAAGCTAGAAAAATATGGCCCCGTTGTTCAAGGGTTTTGTGTAAGGCTTCTGCTGTCCAAACAGTTAATTTTGATAAATTTTCAAGCTCTTCTGGTTTATCCAGGGTTTGGCAAAGTTCACATTTAGCCCAAACTTTAATTTTAACTTTATCCTGATTTAGTTCTGCCAGACTTTGTTGAGCAATGGGAATAAAACCCGGACGATAATATTGTTCTAACGGTAAGGAATTAAATTCTATATCCGTTGGATAAAGGGCAAATAGTCGCCCTGGGTTCATAAATATTCGAGGCATTACTAAGATATTTCGACCTTGGTTTAAGGCTTCAATATCAGGTGCAGGTAGACAGAAACCTGTTGCTATAGGTAGCTGATTCATAATAGCCATGATTGATTAATTTTCTCCTTTAATTTCAAATGAAATGCTATCTTCTGGATATCCGAATAAAGCAATAATTTTTTTGACATTTTTCATAATTTGGTCAGAACTTAAGTTTATTTCTACATAAATATCGGTTCCTTGAATTTGCTCTGATCGTTGTAATTGACTCGGATCATTGCTAAATAAATGGCGTTTACGACCTTTGAGATTAAGAACGTTCTCAAATTCGCTTTCATGATTACTTTTCATTAAATTACAAACCGTAATTAGTAATTCTTTCCAAGAACAAACTTCATATTTTGAACCGTTGAAAAGAAATGCAATATTTTTTTCTTTTTTAGTATTCGTTTCATCAGTTCCAGTCAAGTCATTAATTATATCTATATCATCACCATTCGTACAGTCAGGAATTATAACTTTAGGGCCAGGTTTAGGATTCGGATGTTCAGGGTTAAGATTCGTTTCACCAGTTCCAGTCAAGTCATTAATTATATCTATATCATCACCATTCGTACAGTCAGGAATTATAACTTTAGGGCTAGATTTATGATTCGGAACATCAGTTTTAGTAAGGGCTTCAACCAGAGCTTCATCATCACCATTATCGGGTTTGATATGACCAGATGGTTTACTTAAAATTTCTAGTAGCAATGAGTTATTTTTTGTTAACTCTTTAGAAAATTCTAAGACTTCTTCTTCGCTTAATCGATAGTTGGTTTTTTCTTGAAAAACCGCATATATATTAATCAAAGTTTTTAAATCTTCTTCGTTTAAATCAACCCATTCTCCTCCTTGCTGTTCAATCATTTGATTAAGAACATCATAGGAGTCCCATTGTTTTTTGATTTTTCGATCTTTGGAACGAACTAAACACCCACGAGTTATATCAAAGGTTTCATAATCACTTAACCGTTTCATTCCTGCACCGACAGAAATACCATGTGATTGCTGAATCACTGCAACGCCGATTTTAAACGGTTTATCCTGTTCTTGACCTATTAATTTAAAATTAATCCAACCTTGATTCTTAGCTTTAGGTTCGACTTCAGCAATATCTTGAACTACAACTGAGTTAAGTTTTTCTCCGCTTGAAGTTTCTCCTTCTAAACATTCACCTTTCAAAGTTTTAAAGGCTAAAGCTAAAACCTCAGCGATAAAATTATTGTCTTCTAAATAATTTTCAGGGATAGATTGACTGGTTTGTTCTAAAGCTAGTTTGAATCTTTCTGAAGGATTATCCGGTAAAGGATCATCAACATCAAAATGTTCTGCACACCAATCTAAAACTTCTCTAACTGAAGGTTTTTCTTTACCTAAATCTCTTAGCTGATTTTCATCAAATGGGTAGACTGGATGAGGCGGAGTTAAATGTCGAGGTTTGTATAATTCCTCTTGTAACCATAAACTTACTAAATCAACAATAGAATTACTGTTTAGAGGAGCTAAATTTATAGGTTTACCATTAGTATATTTTGACATTCTTTCTACAATACCACCCTTTATAGTAGAGTAGATTGAGTTTAGCCAGGTATCAGGTAAGAGAACTGTAAGAATAATAACTCCTTGACCTAATTCCGATTGTGTTAAAGAGTTATAAAGATTATGCACTAATTCAGCTATGACTTGAGGGGTTGTAAACCCAGCATCATTAACTTTTAACGATTCAATTTCATCAAAACAAATAATAACTGAGTTATAATGACTCACTAAGTTAAGAATCTGCAAGACTGAATTAAAAGCCTCAGCTTCTCGTTCTTGATTTGTTTTATGGAAGTTAGGAGGAAGCCCTAAATAATCCGCAGTTGTTTGATCCAGAGCATCTCCCGCTAACCATTTAATGGCTAAAGGCGAATAATCTTGAGAAAGTGTCCATAAAATCGCACG
>JACCEC012964334.1_pt1 | contig 13318 bp, 17 predicted proteins | sample 7450121 | NCBI WGS metagenome assembly JACCEC01 (sample SAMN15323455, study PRJNA562643) | freshwater metagenome | isolation source: river surface water | place: USA:Blue River Watershed | collected 2017-08-18 | reverse complement strand
GACAACAACAAAACCAAGGATTTGGTGGGCAAAATCATAACCAAGGATTTGGACAGCCTCAGAATCAAGGTTTTGAACAAAACCATAACTCAAACTGGGCTAAGAATCCTTTTTACAATGCTACCCAAAGTTGGGGAAATGGATTTATTGCAAAACCTCAGTGGTTCAATCCTAACAACAACTATATTCCACCAATTATGTTTCAATCTGGATGCAAAAAATGCCATGGCTCTGGATCCATGAATAAGCACGGAAAAATTATTCCTTGTCGTCTTTGCTACAAAAGAAATCAGATTTGTCCAAAATGCTATGGAAGTGGGATGAACTATATTAAAAACAAGCCTTGCAAATGCCAAGGAGGAAGGTGGGGAAAAAGAAAGGGGCACAGAAGTTCAAGCAGCAGCAGTTCATGATAGGCAGGACAATTATTATGATAAGATGAATAATATCAGTTGGTAAGCTTTTAATTGAGCTTACCACGAATGCTGTCTAGCAAATTTTAGTATATTTTTATTATCCTGTCTTTTTATTAGATTTGCTTGTCCAGTGTTTGCCGTAGGTCTTCAATTGTTGTCGATATTTTCATCTCTTTTTTACTCATTATGATGCCTCGGCTTTTTTCTGCTACTTAAGTCTCAAGATTCTTTATAACTGCTTCTGATTTTTTGACCTCTTGAAGCAGTTTGCTATACTAGGCTTCAAACCGTATTAATTTTTGTTAGATGTTATCTGACATGCGTACCCATTCATTCTTCTGAGACTCAAGTTGCCCTTCGATTCTCTAAAGCTCTTGCTGATATTCTTCCTGCATAATCCTAAAAGAGTTAACAAGTTCTTCAATAACTTTGAGGGTTTATTCGACAGTGTTGCTATTTTGTTCGTTATTGACCATTTGTGCGCGGTCTGCTTACCTTTCGTGGCGTTCTCTTTCAAGGTCCTGCTGGAGCTGAATAACTTGGTGAGCAAGCTGTTCTATTTCTTGCTGATTTATATGTGGGAAGTTGTCGACATGCGAATTGTTGAACTCTTCAATAGATTAGGTGAGTTCAGTATTGATATTGATAAGCTACTCCAAAGAACGCTTTAGCGTCACATTCTCCTCATATAGGAGTCTATTTTGCTGTTTCAGATCCTCAATATCTGCTGAAAAATCGGATTATTTCTGCCGAAAGAGGGAAGAGGACATCGACATATGATTATTATAATAAGGATGGGTCTAGAAATCCAAATATTTAAACAATACTCAAATCTAAATGATAAAGATAATATGATTTTCCCAATATCAAGCCTAAGCCCAAGTGAATTTGATACCAAAGCGAGGATTTCCACGATACTTCGAGAAATGGACATGGACTTTCTGTGCCAAGAGTGGTGTTGGGAATGTGAACCCATTATTGGTGAGGGCCACTTAGTTGCAATTATTCCAGCAAGTGAAGGTTATTCCGTCCATCGAGTAGTCTATCTTGACTAATTGTACTTAGTCGTTTTGAGTGGAGTTGGTGTAGATTAAGCTGAAGCTAGCTAGCTTTTTGGGTTCACATGATTCGACTCCTGCCCAACACAGCGCACTCTATGCGCCGCATGAAGAGATTCCACCTTCAGCACCATTAATGCTATCAATAACAGTTTTTCCAATAAAAGTATTTTACGTTGAGTTTTAGCTTTTAGATAATTTTTTGGCTGAGCTGAAGTAAAATTAAAATTTGATGTGGGGAGTTCCTTCGATAGCGACAATTCGAATATATTTGGCATAGACTGGATAAAAGTAGAATGTCTTTACTGATCCAACAGTTGCATCTTCAAGCTTGATATCTTTTATCTTAGTGAATTATTTTCCATTTGTTGAATATTCTAAGCTAAACTTTGATAATGAACTGCCTTTAAGGATTTTTATGTCAACTGCGTAGAATGTTTCAAACCCAAACGATTGAATACCAATGAACGCTCCTTTTGGCTCTCCGACTGGTGACCATCCACTGACCCCTTTGCTGTCCACTTGCAATTATGCGTCATTCAAGGCAGAACTACTATAAAATACCTGGGAAGAATTAGTAGCCAATGAGGCAACAAGGTTGGTTGTGCTTGTAAACTGGGGAGTAAATGTTGTACGAGAAAGCTCAGCTGCATCTTACGTAGAATCGTCATTAAAGTTCATATCAATCTGGTTCCAATCAACTGTCACGATTTGGGCTTTGCAAACTCCATTTTCAAGATCATAGCCAGTGTCACAGACCAAACATTTATTGTAAGTTTGTTGAGTTTTGCATCCTTTCAAATTTGCGAAGCACTCACCCTTATTGGCGAAATAATAAGGAGCACATCTAGTACAGTAGCCGTTGGTGTATATCTTGCATTGAGGATCTCGCAATTGGCATTTGCCATAAGGATTTAGGAAGTAAATTCGATCACAGTTCATGCAAATTCCTGATGGGTCGAATTCCCAGCAATGCTCATCAGCATACTAGCATCTCCTTTTCTCGTCGAATCTATACCCTTTCACGCAGGAAAGGCATTTCGTTTGCTCAATATTGTAGTTGAGGCAGTATGGATCTTCCTCCACACAAAGGCTACGCTTATTTAGAGCAAATCCTTGCTTGCATCCAATACAGGTTCCGTTTCTGTAAGCATTGCAGTTAGCTATTTCACAGATTTTATTTGCAGTCAGCTTGAAAGGGTAAGCGCATTATATACAACCATCGTCTCCAGCAACTTCGCATCCATTAATCAGACATTGTCCATTGCTAAAAGTAAAAGGAGCGTCACATGAGCAGCATATTCCCTTTTCGTCATAAATGCAGCCTGCGACTCGCTTAATGCATTTCTTTTGTTCTGGATTATAGTAATAGTTGCTCATACATTTGACACAAACTCCAAACTAATTCATTTTGTCGCAGAACTGATCCTTTGAAACACATATTCCTCGTGAAGTAAAGACATAGTCAGGGTCACACTATACGCATTTGCCGTTACTGGAGATGAGGCAGTTTGGAAGCTTGCAACTGTTGAAAAGTAGACTATAGCTAGAATCGCATAAGGAGCATCCACCGACAAAATAGGTTAGGCAGCCATCAATTATGCATGATTGTGTTTTAGGTTCGTAAGTAAAAGGGTTGCGGCAAGAGGTGCATATTCCATCAACATAGTTGCATCCTAGTTTCATAGGTTTGCATATTCCATTGCTGTCAAACCGATAGTTTTATTTGCATTTCAAGCACACGTTTAATGAATTTCTTACCTCACAATTAATATCAATTGAAACACACTATTTAGATGAGGTCAGCTGGAATCCATCTTGACAGACCGAACAGGTAAATCCTGATAGCTGTTTACAGTTCGGTAGTCCACATACAAAGTTGCTGAGCTGTAGTCTTGAGTCGCATGCTATGCATCCTTGTTGATTGTACTGTGTGCATCCATAGATGAGGCATGAGCCATCCACTAAGGAGAAGGGATTGATGCAGCTATTGCAGACTCCATTGGAATAAACACATCCAAATTGTTTGGGTGAACATGTATTTTTGGTGTCAAGGTAGAATGATTCACAGCAGCCTAAGCACAGTCCATTTTGATATTTAGTGCAATGAATATCTCTTTTATAGCATTTATTATCTGCTCCCATGTATTCATCAATCTTGCAAATCAAGCAAACCCTTTCGTTTCCATTTTTGCAACCCCAACTTCCACCAATCAATCCATTCTTGCAAATTTTACAACCGTTGGAATCAAAGTAAATACAATTAGGAATCTAACATCTTTGATTGTTTAAGACAAACCCTAGGGCCGTATTGCATTGGCTACAGAGTCCTCCTTTGAGCTGAGTGCACCCTACAATACTGCATTGTCCGTTGGCTAATAGATAATAAGGACTTTCACATTGTAGGCAGTTTCCGTTGGCACCAAAGACCAAGCATCCAGAGTAGGTGAGTTGAGAACATGAGCCATCTGCATTAATTCTGAATCCTGGGTTGCATTCAGCGCAGCCGAATTAGTTGATATATTTACAGTTTGCGATAGTGCTGAGTTGAATGATGGGCACACAGGAGCCTTGATAGAACTGGTACGAGCTGTTGCACGATATGCAGTTGTAGTACTGATCATAACCAGTACATCCTACTACTGATTTTACACAAATGGATCCGACCAAATCGAACTCCGTAGAACAAATAGAGCATCCTTTACTAGACTTAAGTAAACAGCCCTAGATCTTTTTGTCCTCGCAAAGGTTAGTTGAAGGGTTGAGAAATAGTCCTTTGGAACATCCGATGCAAACACTACTATTATCAAACTGTGAGCAGCAATCCAATCCTTGCAAGTTAGGTGAATATAAGCATAGTCCAAATTTGAGCTGATAGTCTATGTTAGTGATATGTTTTACTGTATTCGCATGAGGCACAACTATTATCGACTGAGTATGTGAGGCATCCTTCGATATACGAAGGATAGTGACAGCTTCCCTGACCACACACAAGTCCTCCTTTGGCACAAGACTGCGCGAGGCTAATGCCAATGAGAGCAATAAGAATTAGAATCTTTTTCATCGATGTTTCGAATAGAAATTATATATAATGGAAAGATCATCTTATTTTCTAAAATAATTATTCATCAATAAATAGAATTTTAATATATATTTCATAGCCAATATCATCACACCAATTTATATTCTTTATCTTATCTCTTCTTGTCATTACTTGCATAATATTTAGCTCAAATAAGCATAAATTTAATGAAAGTCAATCACAATAATAATTAATTGCATTAGTAACTGGGATATGTGGATGAATGAAGATATGCCAGCAGAATGAGAGTGTAATTGATTTATGAAAGAATTAGATTTAATTATTTTTTAGTTTCAACAAATATGGCTTAAAAAACAGCACTTGCTCAACCAAAATTCATCAAAGTTAAAGATATTGAGTCTGCCAGAAGCGGCTACAATGTCTATGTAAAGATTGTTTCTGCCCAGAAGCGATAAATCTAGACAAGAGACGGTAAGCTCATCCCTATGGTCGATGCTGTCGTTGCTGACGAAACTGGCTCAGCCAAGGCTTTCTTCAAAGGCTAAAATGCCAACATCATTGAGAAAGATAACGTTATTGCCATTCGCAATGGAGTCAAGCGATTCATTAAAAACTTCATCTCTCTTTAAATTGATCTCTTCGGAAGAATCACCCTCGAAAAAAATATTAACATTGCTCCCTCCACAGCCTATAGCATCTCAGAAGTCTAGCACAAGCTTGATGATAGGCCCCGTAGGAACAGACAACAAAACAGGCAAGGAGGAAATCGAAGGGACTACAACAGAGGAGATAGAAACAACCAAGATAGAGATAGGCCCAGAAGAAACGATAGAGAAGATAGAAGGGAAGATAGGGGATAAGGCAGAAGAGAAGATAAGGGATAAGGTCGAAGAGAAAATAGAGGAGAAGGCAGAAGAGGCGGTGATCGTGAAGGCAATGTTAGAAGCTATAGAAGAGAAGAAGGTGTTCAACGCCAAGATAGAAAACCCGATAATCGTGAGGGTGGGGAAAGAAGAAATAATTAAAGCTTCTCTGACAAAAGGTAGCCTAGAAGATAAAACTACAGAAGAGATCCCGATAGAGATTTCGATAGAAATAGAGAAAATAGAGGAGGAGAAAGATAGAATCGAAACGATAGAGGAGGATATCGAAACGATAGAGAAGATAGAAACGAAAGGGGAGGAGAAAGAAACTACAACAGAAACGACCGAGCTCCTAGGCAATACGAATAAAAGCGAGAGTAAAATAGAGAGAAGAGAGCTCCTCTTACTTGGCATAAAATTGCAGATATTTCTCCAGCAGAAGACAGACTCAACATTAACGCTAAGGTAATTAGTTATTGATTTAGGTGATTTCTGCTCAAAAAGTAGGCTCAAAAGTGAGATGTGTAATTGGTGACGAAACAGGAATTAGTAATGCTTTCCTCTTTGAAAGCGAATTCCTACGCGAAGGATAGTTCATTGTCCTATTCAACGCCAAATCCGAAGTTGTAAAGGAGCATATTGAAATCCAATTGGACAAAAGAGGAAGAGTTGAAAAATCAAGAAGAGAAGTCCCACGTGTCAATGAAGATTTCAACCTTTCACAAAAAGCTTGGATCCCCATAGAATGATTGTATTCAAATAAATCAATATTACTCTATACAAATCAGCCTAGCTCGATCCTTGGACGTCACTCAAGCAATATCAATAAAATGATCATTTTTATTATCTGAAAGCTACTTGGCATTCAGTTAACTTTATACTATTGAATATTTAAAGTCAAATCTAATTTCCAATTTGTATAATTAATAGAAAAGATGCTTTCATTGAGAAGACAGCAGTAAAACATAAGGAAGCCTTCTAAAGTAGTGAACGTGACTCCTGAGATGTTGGCAGCCCTGGTAAAGAGCCAGCAGGTTAAGGGACTGACACCTGCTACTCTTGTGTCAAATGATGCGGGGTAGCTTATGGTGAGATGTGTCTTCAATCAACTCAACTTTTGATATCAAATTATAGTTTTATAATTCTACTCTCAATTTTACTTAGTTAATCTCTATTAAATCCATGTTTTACACCTTCCTTTTTCATCATGAAACACTTCAGCGTCCCTCCATAAGTTAAATTAATCAATCAAAACACATGCAATTAGCCGATACTCACTACTAATCTTCCTTTAGCTGTAGTAGAATTTCAAAAAGGCTCAAATCAACTTCATATTGACACTGTGATATTCTATCAAAAAAGCAAAAGATAAAGATATTTGATATAAATGGTTTATTCTCTTATATCTCCCTCACAGTGGCAGTGTCTGATCTGGCATCAAGCAAGAATACCATTTGATGTTAATAATCCAACATTATTTATATAATAATTTCATTGATATCCAGTTAATTTTTGAATCCATCTCTATCTCAGCTCCAACTCCTTCTAAGAGTAGCACAGTCCTTCGATATACTTATCAAACTACTCGATCTTAGTATCTTCTTCCACTCCCCTGAAGTAATGAAGAGCCTCAACCAGCTTAATCACTGTCTTCTTCTCAGTTGAAGGCGCGTCATCTAAATTGCCAATAAGTTCGTTTTCATAACTATCCACAATATCCATAACAAATGAATTCCAGTTTGGATTATAAGCATTCTCCAATTAGAGCTAGCTCCTTATTTCTTCATTGAGGACTTTGGGGAGAGTCAGGCAATACTATTTAATTTGTAAATTGATAAGAGAAACATCGCTTTAGACAAGCTATGCAATATCCCTGTACTGTTTGCTTAGAGCAAACTCTAGGAAGTATGTGTTGGTAGCGAGTATATTTTTATTGCAAATGAGGCAAAGGTAGAATTGTTTCATGTCCAGATAAGCCTTTTTGCATATGATAAATAAAGTAATTGAATGATTTGCATGGATTTTCTTTTGAATGGCGATAATGTTGCAGACAATATATTTGAAGATGAACATGATCTTGTTTCGATGATTAAAGTAGTATCCTTGATATTCTTTTATTGCTGCTTCTATCTTACTTCTCTATTCACTCTCGAACATTAGCTACTCTACGTTTTTATTGGCTGTTTACAGTTTCTCCTATAAGATCTCTTATTATTATTTGCCGCTTTATATCTTTTCTTCTGGAAAAGAGTCTCTATCGTAAAAATGCTTATTTTATTTTAGCTTAATAGATGAAGTTCCTAAACTATACTTCATACTTTCCTCCTCTACAATAAGCGGATGGCTATAAACATCTTTCCAACTAATTCTCTTCTTGGGGTCTACAACTAAGCATCTTTCAATAAAATCTATTGCCTTAGCTGAAATCCCTATTTTCTAGTAATTTGGTCGATGAGTTACAATATTCTTCAGAATTTAGTGGTCAGTTTGTCCTTTAAATGGATAGTCGCCATAAATGAGCTGATAAAACACGATGGCGACTGACCAAATATCTGCCTTGCGTCCATATGATTTTTACTGATGTACCTACGGAGCCATTGTTAATCCACTGCCTAATAGTGTTCTAGTTGTTTCATCCTCATCTACCTGTTTGGCAAACCCCAAATCAGCTATTTTGCATATATTGTGATGAAGGAGCACATTCGAAGCCTTGAAATCTCTATGCATTGCTTTAGCCTCATGAAGCCCCTTGAAGCCATTGATGATTTGCTTTAAGAACGCTGTTGCTTAATCTTCAGTGAGTCTCCCTTTTTTATCAAGGTACTCTTGTAGTTCTCCTCCACTGCATAGCTCCATGAAAATTAAGAGGCTCTTTTCGCTCATGAAGTTATCGACATATTTGACAACATTTTCGTTGTTGCATTCTTTTAGAACTCTGATTTAGGTCTTGACGAGTTCCATTAATTTTGAATTCCGTTTGAATAATTCCTTTGGAAAAACTTTAGCAGCCACTGATTATGAAGTTAATTAGTTAAAAGCTTCATATACTCGAGCGTAGTTTCCCTCGCCAATCACCTTCACAAAGGTGTAGTTTCTTATCTTAAGTCCTAGTAGATTTTCGTGAACTATTTTATACATATAAAATAACCTTAAAAGATGAATCCTTGTCGAATTTCAGCATATTTTTTACTTGAGAAAATCACAATTAAAATTGTAATTAATGATTTTTTGCTTAAGTTTGTACTAATTTTAGTTTAAGTGGAAAAGATACTGAAGAAATCGAGAGTGCTGTAAGAAGAAGGATTAAAAATTAAAAAGTGGTGTTTTAGATGAAAAGGCGGCGTATATAAGTAAATTGGAATTAAGTTTTATTTAATTATTATTTCTAAAATATCTTCAATGTCATTCAACCCACAAGATTTCGTTTCCCCCTTCGTCACATTGGAAGAAGTGCTCTAAATCAAGAAAGGTTTCGATCTGTTCGATCGTGATCTAGGAGGAGCCGTTGATCCTAAAGGTAAATAGCCCATTATTTAGAACTTAAAGTTGCCATCAATTCACTTGGTATTGAGGCAAAGGCCCAAGCTGTCTATCAAATGATTGCTGAGATTGACAGAGACGGCAGTGGACAAATTGAGTTCGCTGAATTCTTCCACATGATGACCACTCGTCCTTCTGACAATGAAAGCAGAGAAGAGGTTCACAAAGTATTCATTACTTTTGATGTCCAAAAGACTGGTATTATTCAAACGATTTAGGATTTATTGCCCTTAAGGACTTGAGAAAAGTTGCAAAGGATTTAGGAGAACTCACTGACGATACCGTCCTCCAAGAAATGATCGAAAGAGCTGATGCTGACGGTGATGGTGTTGTTTCTGAAGAGTAATTCTACAATTTAATCACCAAGAAGGCTCACTGATAGTCCATCATTTGCATTATTATCACTCATTTCTATTACTGCACTAACAACACTATCTTTTTCATGAAAATGCAGCCTAATTAAATAACCGCTAAATAAACACTCAATAGACGATATTTGAACATATTAATTCACAAACATCTGTTTCTCTCAAGCTAACTCTTTTTGAAGGTCATATATTTTTTTCATTTCTTCGAAAAGCTCCTTCTCTCGATAGTCCTCGCACTTCAGCCACTTTTTCCTTAATATTTTGCAGTTAGAAATGGCTTCACTGAATGGTATGGAGTAAATGAAGCTGTTTTCGAAAACTCTTGGGTGTACTCGTACGCATGAAGTATAGTCAGCATAATCTTCCTGGCAAAAATCCCTAAACTTATAAGGTATATCTAGATTATCAAGCTAGTCTCTATTTAAGAAGATGAGTACTGTGTATATTTTTTCGATTTAATATAGTCCTTGTCCATTTAATCAGATTATTATGAACAATATTAGTCACAATTATTAGTATAAATCTTCCCTATCACTCATGCTTCTCTTACAGAGCTTTACTGAATGGGCTTGGATCAGGCTTCCCTCCAAAGTAGTCAATCACTCTACGCATTAGCTCATTCCATTCTTTTTGATTGTACTTACGAAGATATTCCCCGATTTCGTTTATATGGGCATCTATACGCTCAATTCTGCCATCGATGTAGCACTTCTTGGGATCAGCTATGGACCTAAACTTATGTTCTTCCTAGACTACTTTGGGGAAATTCCATAGTTCAGGTGGTCTTCTCATGTTTTCTGACTTAAGGGAGTTGTCGATAGTCTTCATGTGTTTGAGTGTTTCGGCTGCACTTTTAAGCTACTCGTTCTGGCGTTCTCTTCGAGGAAGCATGCCTTCTCTAATAATTGAGTCTTAAATATCTTGATGAACTGCCTTGTTGATATGTTTAAGCTATTCAGCTGCAACTTCAATTACTTTGTTCTTGAAATCATCGTCACAATAGTTTTACCAAATCCAATAACGTCCCAGTTTTTATAACTACAGCTCGAATGGAGTCTTCTAACGTTCTTACATTTTTTGCTAGACTTTGCTGTTCTTTGCTTAAAGCTTGGGCTCCACTGCAAAAGATTGTTTGGTGCCACTTGCATTAACATTGAAGGATGAATTGTTTCCAATTTCTGATTATTTGTGGCTGAGCTGAGTAACTCCTAGAAGTTTGAGGTGCTCCTCTTATCTCTATCTAATTTTGGCTTACTAGTCACGATGGTTCCTCATTCTTTGGATAGTCTTGAAAGCAATTAATCGAGGAATGGCTATTTCTATCGAATTCAAATCTTGCTTAATCAAATATTTCTGTGCTAAACCATTAGCCTTTGCAATATTTTCTAAAACTTCGGCTGCAAAATTTATTTGGTCTCTAAGTAAATCATTTCCAAAAAATCTTTATACAATCAGCTCCCAATCTATAAGCCTTAGTAAGTCTTAGACAAATTTTTTATTGAATTAAACTGGGACTTTCCAAAAGTTGATGCCAGTTGAAAACAAAGCACAAAGTCCTTGCTTCATGGTATCAAATGCATTTTTATAAGGCGTTAGATAAAATGATTCAATTTTGGTAAGGTTGGTATATGCAAGTTTCTTAAAGATGTTTTTGGGCTTAATCGTAAATTTAACAGGACGAGTATGATGAGTGCTTAAAATTTAAAGTACTTTATCGAAGCAGACACAATATCTATCAACTATTGCATCATATTTAAACTTGTGCACAAACTGTTCCTCCTTAGTCGTGTATTTGAGCTCGTGAAGTGAAAGTTTCATGTTTATTTCTAAGAGGTCGGAAAAAGGTTGTAAAACTACAAGAAGCTTTTCCTCAAAGATAACCTTGAAGGATTTTTTCACATGTGTCTTCATCAAGTTAAAAAATTCAGTAAAGCCTTTTTTAAGGTCAGCTCTAGATTTAGTGTAATTTTAAACATCGAAATTGCTTTAAAGCTGAGTAAGAAATGGAGTACATCTGAGATGACGTTATAGATCTTTTTGATGAGTGCTTGACGAAGGTTATGCTGTGAGTCTCCATCAACGGGTTCGTATTCGCATAATACTCCATCAAACACACAAGGAGGCTCTTTATTATCGACCTTTCGCTTTTACCCAAAGTAGATACTACGGATCCATTCGTGCTCAATCTTCTTAAACGGAGGATTTATCTTCATTATCTTTGCCAATTCGTAAAAAAGGTCCCATAAGGTTTGGAATTTGCCATCAATATCTGAGTCCTTAGATGTTTCACTGATGTAGCTTAGGTCTTTAATTTGGCGGTGAGTTTCGTAAAGTTTTTTCCACTCTTAGCTTTCTCTGTAGACCTCCCATTCTTTTTTTAAAGCCTCAGGATCTGCCTTTTTCGGAGGCATAAAATATAACTTCTAAAAATATAATAAGATTCAAATATGAAATCACTTAGTTTGGCAAATAGTTCCACCAGACCAACTTCACTACAAGCAAACAAAAATATTATAGTGTAAGCATATATTCATATCAACTCAGGCTCTACAAACATTATCTCCCACAAATGGCTTATATGCTTTTATTTACAAAGTTACAATTTCCTGTGCCTTTAAAGAAGCCCCTTCTGCTCACTCATGCAGAGCTCTCCCTCTTGACAACTTATTTTTATAAATCCTCCGTTTCTACGCTTTCCAAAACTTTGAACTTTCCAAGCTTTGCGGATCTATGACCCAACAATATTGCCTTTTTCAAATGACAGAAATCTTTGAGTAAATGGATGGTAAATGTAGGCATTGATTATCTAATCTTTGCCTTCAGACTAGGAGGATAAGGAAGTACTCATTTACTTTTAATCTTAAATCTTGATTAATTTCCAGATATCGTATTATCCGATATGGTTGGAGTTGAAGGGACAGCATGATATTTCATTAAGGGTTTTGCATTATGGGATTTTGATTTTATGGGTATGAAGGTAGTTTTTTGTCTTAATATTGCAAAGGATAAGAGGATCAGAAATTATGTGCGGCTCTCCCAGAGGATTTATCTTATACAAGGACTTATACAAAATCTACAGCTATTCTTCTTTCATTTAGACGATGCTACCCATGAAGACTGAGCCATCCTCCATCGCAATCTATGATAAGGTATTATGCAGATCTTACCTGAAAGATGCGTGCACTTCAGAGGCAAAACTAGAAGCATAAACGCTTTTTTACTCATAAATGACTGAATTCGTCTTTTGTTTCCTCTTCCTGGGGTCCCTGCTTTTGCGAGTCCGCTTGTAGGCCTACCATTATTATTACTATGAGTAGCAAATCCCCATTAATATTATGGATCCGAGTTCACCTAAGAAGTGCTTAGTTATATTCAATTAAAGATTATTTGATGTTTGGTGGATCAATAGTTAATTTCGGTTCCAATTCCAACTCCGAGCACAGGGCCAGTAACTTTGTATTTGGGCTTGTCTCCAAGTGTTTCTGCGTAATAATCTTCGGTATCTTTTCCACAGTTCTCTTCGTAGTAGGAGTTGACTGCGCTTGGGGTTGCGGCCAGTGTGTTCCAAAGCTTGTATGTAGTAACTCCAGTAGGGCTAGTAGTGGCAATATAGCATGCAGCGAAGTCAGGCTTAATGACAGATTAGGTAAAGCTGATCACAACGAAATCTACTCCAGGGAAATAGTGTTAGAGATATGTGCATTTCATATCGCAATATCCCCATGCAATGTCGGCATATGGAATGCCTGAAGTTGCTGCAGATTTGCCTGCAGTATACCAAAACTAATGTTGTTGGTTACCGCGGATGAAGCTAGACGATGACAAAATGATCAGAGCTAGGGTAATTAGTAAAGTGTTATTCATATATGATATGTTTATATTCAAAAATGGCTGCCTGCAGTTATAGCAAAATTACCTTCGCCAACTATCCCAAATACCCATCATTGGCTAAATCTTAAAAATGGACTATTTAACATCATGGGTAGCTATTCATATTTGAATTTAAAAGTAAGGGGTTGGGGTTGGGGTT